>Ga0307991_1001347_pt1 | contig 17130 bp, 13 predicted proteins | sample EllFjometagen131_FD_203146 | JGI IMG/M metagenome (GOLD analysis project Ga0307991, IMG submission 203146) | Marine microbial communities from Ellis Fjord, Antarctic Ocean - #131 | ecosystem: Environmental > Aquatic > Marine > Unclassified | place: Southern Ocean | collected 2014-10-08
ATTTCTTCTAAACCAGCTAATGATTCTTCTGTACTCGCTGTTTGATTTCTTACATTATCTAATACTTGACTTATATATTCTTCTAATTGTTGCACTCCATTATCCATTTTATCTTGCAATTCTGGATAATATTCACTTTTTTGACCTTTTACTAAATTATCCATTACTTTTAATAATAATATATTTTCATATTCAACTGTATTTGCTAATTCTTGTATATTTTTCATTGTATTATTTAATTTTTCTACCACCAAATTAAAATTTCTTCCCAATTCACCTATTTCATCCTTTGATTTTGTTTCTATTTTTATAGATAAATTTCCATTTGCCAATTCTTCAAACTTTTCTTCTAAATTTTGAATTGGTTTTTTTATTATATTTGTTGAAAATAAATATATCATTATTACAGCTATTAATATTAATATTATGGCAATTATCATTGTTTTAATTATTTCTTTGCTTAACTCTTCCTTCATCATTATTTTTTTTTGATTGATCTCATAATCAATATCATCAATATAAAATCCTGTTCCTATTATCCATTCCCATTCTTTAAAATATTTAGTATAACCTAATTTTGGAGACGATTCTTTTTCTCCTAATTTCGGAAAATAATATGTTACATATGTTTCTCCATATTTTATCGCTTCATCTACCATTTCTTTTATCATTCTTTTACCATTTATATCTTTTAAATTTTCTCTACTCGTTCCCTCTTTTTCAATTCCTCCTTGAAAAACTTGTAATATATAATCACTATTATCTATCCAATAATATCCACCTTTTCCATATCTACTTTTTCTTATCATTTCTTTTGCTTTTGTTTTTGCTTCTTCTTCTATTAATTCTCCATTTTCAACTTTTTCTGTAAAATATTCTAATGTAAGCGTTTGACTTTCTGTCAACTCTTTTAATCTTTCTTTTTTTCCTTGTACCAAGTTTTCTCTCATTTCTTTTAGATCTTTTTTCCCATTAATTATCTTATTAGTTACAACAAACCCTGTTATTGTTGCCATACTTATTATTAATACTGATATTACTGCTAACATTAATTTTGTATTTAATTTCATTTTTATTTCTCCTTTTTTATTTTTTTTATTGCTTTTTTCTCCATAACTTAAATTTCTTTTTTTTAATTTTTGACTTATCTTCTAATTCTAAATACTTTTTTGGCTTCTTTCCTCCATATAATTTATTTGCTTCTTCTCCTACTAATCTTATTAAATAAGCTCTAAACATTCTTATTAAAAATTCTCTAGTAAAATTAACTCCTATTTTTCTTAACCAATAAGCAACATTTAAAAAATTAAATGTCATCCAGACTTTTTTACCCACTTCCCAGATTTTATATTCTTTTAATTTTTTATAAAATAAATTATTTTGAATTTGTTCCCATTTATTTTTTGTGTAATGTATATGATATAATTTAACATTTTTCAACATATTAAAAGGTTTTATTTCTAGTTTATTCAATGCTTTTTTGGATATTTCTATATTCATCTTCAACAATTCTTCTATTGTCACTTCTAATTCTGGCTTTTTTGATTCTGGATAATATTTTACTGCTATTTCCTTTATCAAAATTACACTTTCATTCATTAAAGTTCTCATATTTATTTCTGTATTCCCCGTAAAATTTTTCCAAACCTTTAATTGCTCTTTTTTGATTAATTCTTCTATTTCTTCATTTCCGATTTTCTTTCTTTCTTTTATATCATTTTCTTTTCCTTGCTTATATATCTTATATTTGTATACTTGCAAAGAAATATAAGATATTATTATCCCACTAAAAAAACCTAAAACAAATAAAAAATTTTCTCCATTCATAATGGTAACCTCATTTTTGTCTTTCCTAATTTATTATTAATCTTAATTTTTATCGCACTTTGTTCGATAAATTCAACTACGCTTCTATAAAATACAATAGAACCAAGTTTCAATCGCACTTTGTTCGATAAATTCAACTACGCTTCTATAAAGTACAATAGAACCAAGTTTCAATCGCACTTTGTTCGATAAATTCAGCTAAGGTTCTATAAAGTACAATAGAACCAAGTTTCATTTATCTCCACATATCAAATTTATCTTTAATTTTCTTCATATCCTGCCAAGTATTCCATTTTGGACTTCCTTCACTTGTACTTGAATTTCTTAATAGATAGCTTGGATGTAAAATTGGTATTACAACTATTCCTCCTTCCCATTCAAATTCTTGACCTCTTATTTTTGTTATTTTCATTTTTTCAGTAAATTTATCTTTCAAAATATACTTAGTTGAAACCGCTCCTATTGTTACTATCAATTTTGGATTTACCAAAGCTATCTGAGTTTCCAAAAAAGGATAACAACTTTCCACTTCTTCTATATTCGGATTTCTATTATTCAGAGGATGACATTTTACTACATTTGTCATATAAACATCTTCTCTTGACAAACCTACTGAATTAAGTATTTTGGTTAATAAATTTCCAGATCTACCAACAAATGGTCTTCCTTCTTTATCCTCTTCTTCTCCTGGAGCTTCTGCAATAAACATAATATTTGATTTTAAATCCCCTTCTCCAATAACAACATTTTTTCTATTTGTACACAATATACATTTCTTACAATTTTTGATTTCATATTCTAATTCTTTCCATAATTCTTGCAATTTTTACACCTCAAATCATTAGTTTCTTTTTTCATATTTATACGCTTTTAATTTTTTTTTCCTCTTTTATAATTTTGATTTTTTTATTTATTTTATTTCAAATATTTCTGTGCCATTATCTTGCTCTACGACTTCTAATTTTAACTCTATACCGTTTTGTTTCAAATATTCCTGAGTCGTTTTATATGCTAAATCATATGTATTATTATCTTTGCTTATGTGTACCAAAAAAGCCTTTTGCAATTTCTCACTATATATTCGACTTATAAATTTTGCCGTATCATCATTTGATAAATGCCCATTTTTCCCTTTAACTCTGTTTTTCAAATCCCAAGGATATGGTCCTTTCATTAACATTTGATAATCATAATTGCTTTCAATAATAATTACATCACTATTTTCAAATTTGTTTTTCACTATATTTGTTATATATCCTATATCCGTCGCTAAAGTAAGCTTCTTTTTTTTAAAATTTGTAATACAAAATCCAATTGTTGCTTCTGCGTCATGTAAAACTTCAAAAGGAGAAACAAGTATTGTTTCCCCTAATTTGAAATCTTTTTTGATAAATTTTAGGTTTTCTTCTTTTATTTTTCCTAGTTTATTACTAGCTTTTTTGTAACTAATTTCATTTATATATATCGGTATATCATATCTTCTAGATAATATACCTGCACTTTTTATATGATCGCCATGTTCATGGGTAATTAATAATGCACTTATTGTTGTTGCATCTACATTAATTTTTTCTAATTTTTCTTTTATTTGTTTCCCACTAAATCCTGCATCTATTAAAAATCGTATCCCATCAGTTTCAATAAAAGTTGAATTTCCTGCACTTCCACTTCCTAACATTGCTACTCTCATTTTTTATAAACTGCTCCTTTATCTGCAGATGTTACCATTTTTGCATATCTTGCTAAATATCCTTTTTTAATTTTAGGTTCTCTTTTTTCTAATTTTTCCATTCTTGATTTTATTTCTTCATCTGATAATTTTACATTTAATTTTCTTGCTGGTATATCTATTTCTATTATATCTCCTTCTCTTACTATTGCAATTGGTCCTCCTGCTGCTGCTTCTGGCGATACATGACCTATAGATGCTCCTCTAGTTGCTCCAGAAAATCTTCCATCAGTTATTAAAGCTACTTCTTTATCTAATCCCATTCCTGCTATTGCAGATGTTGGTGTCAACATTTCAGGCATTCCAGGCCCTCCTTGAGGTCCTTCATATTGAATAACTACTACATCACCACTTTTTATTTTCTTGTTTAGTATAGCATCCACTACTTCATCTTCTGATTCAAATACTCTTGCTGGTCCAGTATGTTGTAACATTTCTGGTGAAACTGCTCCTTCTTTTACTACACTTCCATTAGGTGCAATATTTCCTTTCAAAATTGCAATTCCTCCTGTTTTATGTACTGGTTTTTCATATCTTCGGATTACACTTTCATCTTTTATGGTTCTAAATTCTATTCTTTCTGCCATTGTTTTATTTTCTACTGTTAATACTCCAGTATGTATTAAATCATGTTCAGCTAATTCATTCATAACTGCACTAACTCCACCGGCTCTATCTAAATCTTCTACAAAATCAGGTCCCGCAGGTGAAAGATGACATAAATGAGGAACTTTTTTACTCATTCTATCAAAATCTTCTAAAGTTAAATCTACTCCAATTGCATCTGCTATTGCTGGAATATGTAATGTTGAATTTGTTGATCCTCCTAAAGCCATATCAACAGCAACTGCATTTTCAAATGCTGCCTTTGTCATTATTTCACTCGGTTTTAAATTTTCTTTAACTATTTTTAAAACTTCCATTCCTGCTGTTTTAGCTAATCTTATTCTCTCTGAATATACTGCAGGTATTGTACCGTTTCCAGGCAATCCCATTCCCAATGCTTCTGTTAAACAATTCATTGTATTTGCTGTATACATACCTGAACAAGAACCACATGTTATACATGCATTATTTTCAGCTTCAATTAATTTTTCTTCTCCAATTTTTCCATTTTCATATGCACCAACATATTCAAATACATCACTTAAACCTACTTTTTTACCTTCTACTCTTCCCGCAAGCATTGGACCTCCACTTACAACAATCGAAGGTAAATTTAATCTTCCTGCAGCCATTAACATTCCAGGAACAATTTTATCACAATTAGGAATATAAACCATTCCATCAAATGGAGTTGCCATTCCTGTTGCTTCTATTGAATCTGCTATTATTTCTCTTGTAGGTAATGAATATCTCATTCCCAAATGATTCATAGCCAATCCATCACAAATTCCAATTGTAGAAAATTCTAAAGGAACTCCTCCCGCTAATCTTACTCCTGCTTTTACTGCATCTATTATACTTCTCAAATGTATATGTCCAGGAACAATCTCATTAAATGAACCCGCTATTCCTATTATTGGTCTTTTTATTTCTTCATCTGTTAATCCTAAAGCTTTCAATAACGATCTATGTGGAGCTCTTTTTATACCTTTTTTCATTGCATCACTTCTCATTTATCCTACCTCCTATTTTTTTATGTTTCTTCATCTATTAATTCTGTGTGTTTTTTTATAACTTTCTTGTTTCTTTTTTGATTATATCTATTTATTTAACTGATATTTTGCGATTTTAAAATTTTCATAAAAAAAATTTTTTAATTATTCTCTAATATCTATTTACCTCAAAATCACAATTATTTAATAGAAATAATTTTTTCTATTGAAAAAAAGGATATTTTACAATATCCTTTTCAATTATAACTTTTTTTTGTTATTTTTTCAATTGTTTTTTTTATTTTTGATAATTAGGAGCTTCTTTTGTTAATTGCACATCATGAGGATGGCTTTCTACTAATCCCGCACCTGTTATTCTTACAAACTTTGCTTTTTCAATCATTTTTTCTATTGTTGGTACTCCACAATATCCCATAGAAGCTCTAATCCCTCCTATTAATTGGTATACCACATCTGACATACTTCCTTTAAATGCTACTCTTCCCTCTATTCCTTCTGGTACAAGTTTTTCTGCTTCAGTCTCATTTTGGAAATACCTATCTTTACTTCCTCTTTTCATTGCGACTAATGAACCCATTCCTACATATACTTTAAATTTTCTTCCATTAAAAATTATCTCTTCTCCTGGTGCTTCCTCTGTTCCAGCAAATAAACTCCCTAACATTACACAATTTGCTCCTGCTGCTATTGCTTTGGCTATATCTCCAGAATATTTTATTCCACCATCTGCAATTACAGGTATTCCATATTTTGATGCTAATGCATAAACATTATTTATTGCACTTATTTGAGGAACTCCTACTCCTGCGACTATTCTTGTAGTACAAATAGATCCTGGTCCTACACCTACTTTTAGTGCATCTGCCCCCGCTTCTATTAAATCTTTTGCTGCTTCTGCTGTTACTATATTTCCTCCAATTACATCTACATCAAAATTTTCTTTTATTTTCCTGACCATTTTCAATATCCCTACTGAATGACCATGAGCACTGTCTACTGTTATTACATCCACTCCTGCTTCTACTAATGCTTTTACTCTTTCCAAAGTGTCTGGTCCTATTCCTACTGCGGCTCCTACTCTTAATCTACCACCTTTATCTTTACATGCGTTTGGATATGCTGCTGCTTTATCTATATCTTTTATTGTTATTAATCCTTTTAATTTATATTCACTATCAATGATTGGTAATTTTTCTATTCTATTTTCCAATAATATTTCTTTTGCTTCTTCTGTCGTTGTTCCCAATGAAGCTGTTATTAAATTTTCTGTTGTCATTATTTCTGATACTTTAATATTCAAATTTTTTCTATATTTCAAATCTCTATTTGTAATTATTCCTATCAAGTTTTTTTCATCATCTATAACAGGTAATCCAGATATTTTATATTTTTTCATTATTTCATTCGCTTCATAAACATAGCTATCTTTTTTTAATGTTATTGGATTAGTTATCATACCATTCTCATATCTTTTTACTCTATCTACTTCTTCTGCCTGTTTTTCAATAGACATATTTTTATGTAATATCCCTAACCCACCTTCTCTTGCTAATGATATTGCCAATTCTGCTTCTGTTACTGTATCCATTGCAGAACTCAAAATAGGAATATTTAAAGTAATATTCTTAGTAAGCTTTGTTGATATATCTACCTCGTTTGGTAATACTTCTGATCTTGCCGGAACTAATAATACATCATCAAAAGTTAGAGTTTCTTCCAATACTTTTCCATTTAACATTTTTTACCTCCATTAATTTTTATTTTTCCGAATATTTTAACACTTTTTTGATCTTATTTCAATTTTTTTAAAAAAAGAGAGCATAAGCTCTCTTTTTTATAAATTAATAATTTTTATATCTTTTATTTCATCTAATCCTTTTAAATTTTCAATTAATACATCTGGAACATTATTATCTACAGATAATATCATTATTGAATCTTTTGTTCCATTTGAAACTATCATTTTTGAGATATTTACATTGTATTCAGACATAGCTATTCCTACTTTTCCAACTACTCCTGGTTTATTTATATGTGGTGCATATAATAATTTTCCTTCTGGAGTTAAATCCATTTCATATTCTTGAATTCTAACTACTCTTGGATATTTTCCTTCTAGTACAGTTCCAAATATTTCAAATTTTCCTCCATCTTTTCCTGTAACTTTCAATCTCATTAAGTTATTATAATCCAATCCTTCTAATTCCATATTTTCTTTTACTTTAATTCCTCTTTGTTCTGCAATATAATTAGCATTTACAAAATTTACTGTCTCTGGTACAGTCGAATCTAATATTCCTTTTAATGCAATTAAAGATAATATTTTTATATCTTCTTTATCTTCTATTTCTTTTCCAATAAAACTCATTTCTATTTCTTCTATTCCCTCTTTTTTGATTTGAGAATATATTTGTCCTATTTTTTCTGATAATTTTAAGAAAGATTCTAATTTCTTAAATGTAGTTTCTGAAACACTTGGAATATTTACTGCATTTTTTACTATTTCTCCTTTTAATCCTGCAATAACTTCTTTTACTGCTTCTTCCCCTACTCTTCTTTGTGCCTCAGCAGTAGAAGCTCCTAAATGTGGTGTCCCTATCATAGTTTCATACTTATATAACTTATGTTCTTTTTGAGGTTCATTATTCCATACATCTATTCCTACAGAAGCTATTTTCCCAGATTCCATACCTCTTGCTAATGCATCTTCATCATATAATCCACCTCTTGCTACATTTACTATTCTTACTCCATCTTTCATCATTTCTATTTCTCTATCTGAAATTATTCCAATAGTTTCTTTAGTTCTTGGAGTATGTACTGTAATCAAATCACATTCTCTTACTAATTCTTCTATTGTATTTTTTTTCTCTACTCCAAATGCTTTAAATCTAGCATCAGTTATATATGGATCATAAGCGACTATTTTTTTTACATCAAACCCTTTTAATCTTTTAGAAATCAATCCACCTATTCTACCTAATCCAATTATTCCAACTGTTTTTTCATATAATTCTGTACCTTTAAATCTTTTTCTATCCCAATCACCTTTTTTGATAAATCTATCTGCCCAAGCTACATTTCTACATGTTGCTAATAAAAGTGCCATTGTATGCTCTGCTGCTGAAATTATATTGCTCTCAGGAGTATTTGCAACTATTACACCTTTTTTGGTAGCATTTGGTATATCAATATTATCTAATCCAGAACCAGCTCTTCCTACTATTTTTAATTTTTTTCCTGCCTCTAATAATTCTTTATCAATTTGAGTCTCACTTCTTACTATAATAGCATCATATTCTGGTATAATTTTCAATAATTCTTCTCGCGATAATTTATACTTTATATCTGCTTGAAAATTCTCCTTCGCCATTTTAATTGCACTATCATCTAATAACTCAGCTATCAATACCTTCATTTTTTTTACATCCATCATAGTAACTAACACTCCTTTTTTTATATAGTTTAATTTTATTATTTAATTTTTTGAATAAATATAAATTTTTATTAAATATTTTTTATTAAATATTCTTGAATTGCTTTTAGACTTGATCCAATTTCAAATTCTTTATAATTCAATTTATATAAAACTTTTTCTAATGCTGCAAATGTTACAATTACATCAAATTCATTAACATCACCTAAATGTCCTATTCTAAAAATTTTACCTTTATAATCTGCTTGACCTCCAGCTATTGTAACGCCTTCCTCTTGCATTAATTTATGAATTTCTTGTCCGTCAATACCTTTTGGAGATATTACCGAAGTTAATGTACTTCCTCTATCTTCTGAATTTTTTACAAAAAATTCTAATCCCAAAGCTTCAATTCCTAGTGCTGTTAAAGTTTGTAATTTTTTATGTCTATCCAATACCTTATCAATTCCCTCTTTTTGAATTAATTGACAAGCTACATTTACTGCACAAATTAGAGTAATTGCAGGAGTTGTCGGATTTTGACCTTCTGACAATCGACCTAAATGTTTTGCAAAGCTAAAATAAAAATTAGGCATATCTGATTTTTTCATTGCAATTTGAGCTCTTTCACTCAAAGAAACAAAAGCTAATCCCGGAGGACTCATAAAACCTTTTTGAGACCCTGATATTGCACAATCAACTCTCCATTCATCTGTTTTAAATTCATTTGATAAAATTCCACTAATTGAATCTACTACAAATAATATATCTGTTCCTTCTAATACTTTTCCAAATGCACTTACATTATTTAATACTCCTGTTGATGTTTCATGATGAGTTAAAAATACTCCTTTTACATCTGTTTCTTCACTTAATACTTTTTTCAAATCTTCAGGTTTTGCAGATTCTCCCCATTTATAAGAAATTTCCTTTACATCCAACCCATATAATTTTGCTAATTGAATATATCTATTTCCAAAATTACCAGAACTAATAACAATTACTTTTTCTCCTTTGGAAAATAAATTTGTTACACTTGCTTCCATTGCTCCTGTTCCTGATGATGTCAATGTTATTACTGGATTTTTAGTTTTAAAAACATACTTTAAATTTTGCGATAACTCTTTAAATATTTCCGAATATTCTTCAGTCCTGTGATGAATTATATCCTTTGCCATTTCCAACTTTACTAATTCTGGAATTGTAGTAGGACCAGGTGTCATTAACAATTTTTGCATATTTCCAACCTCCTAAATTTTTCAAAAAAGTATTCATAGTGATATACAATTTTATTTTGTGCTTATTATAACACTTTTTATTTTATTTTTCAATATATTTTAGATATGATTTATCAAAATTATTTAAAAAAACAGCCAAAAACATTCCAATTTTACAAAAAAGACAGAAAAGTTTTCTTTACTGTCTTTTTTGATTATTTTATAAATTATTTTATCTCTTTTTTGAAAAATGTAATCAAAGCATGTAAAAGTGTCATTGGATGTGGTGGACACCCTGGTACAAATAAGTCTACCTTAAATAAATTTTTGACTCCATTCAATTGTTCCTTATTGTCTCTAAATACTCCACCCGATAAAGCGCACGTTCCAGAAGCTATTACAACTTTTGGATTAGGTATAGCTTCATAGGCTTTCTTCAGAGCATATACCATACTCTTTGTTACAGGCCCAACTATTAATAATCCATCTGCATGTCTTGGAGAAGCTGCAAAATTTATTCCAAATCTCGATAAATCAAATACAGGTGTATTCAATACATTTATATCTGATTCACAAGCATTACAACCACCTGCCGAAATTACTCTAAGACTTAATGATCCTCCAAATAACTTTTTAATCTCTTTAATATGTTCTATCTCTATTATTTTATTTTTACCATCTATTATTAAATCATTCTCATTTGTAGTTCCCATCTCAAATTTTTGAGTAAATTTCACAAATTCACCTTTTGATACTCTTTCACATTCTCCACAAAATATACATTTTCTCAAATCAATACTTTTGTTCTCAACATTAATTGCATCTTGCGGACAATTTTCAGCACACTCTTCTACTATCTCTTTCGAACAATCAAAATTTATTTTTGGCAATCCTCTATAATTTTTGGGTAAACTAACCTTTTCTTTAGGATATTTTGAAGTCTTATTTCCTTGCTCTATTCTATTTTTTATTATATCTATAAACATTTTAATTACCTCTCTTTTTTGATAAATATATTTGTAATCGTACTTTTTCCTCCCCTCTTTACTAAAAAAGGGATGAGGATAATCTTATTTTCTATTTATATTTTCTAATTCAAGCCTCTACAAATCAAATCCACAATAAGATAAATTAAAACTCTTATTACAAACAGGAAAATCAGAGATTTCTACATTTCTCAAGGCCATAGCAAGTCCATCCCAATTATGAAATGATGGATCCTTTATCTTATATCTCATTATTTCACTTTTTGAATCTGTAATTATACAATGAGAAATTTCTCCTCTCCAACCTTCTTGCAATGTTACAATTAAATTATTGCTCTCTAATTGAATTTCTCTTCTTACCTCTTTTTCATTATCTTTATTATTAAACTCTAGTTTATTCAAAAAATCTCTTACTAGATTAAATGACTCTTTTACTTCGCTATATCTTATTAATGCTCTCGCTAATACATCACCTGTTTCTTCTATTATTTTTTCCACTTTTGTATCTTTCCATATTCCTGTTGGAAAACTTTCTCTCACATCATATTCCACTCCACAACCTCTTGCTGCTGGTCCAACCATTCCCAAAAGTTCTGCTACATCTTTAGTTATTTCCCCAGTTCTCTCAAATCTTTCTAAAACACCTGATTGAGAAAATAACATTTCTGCAATATGAATTACCTCTTTTTCCAATTGAGCTATTCTATTTAAATAATCCTTTTTTTGTTCTTCGTCTATTCCAAATCTTAATCCACCAGGTCTTACTAATCCTTTTCCAAATCTATTTCCACAAATATCAAGCAGTATATTTAAGAAATTCCCTCTTATTCTTCCATAATATGAAGAAGGCGGTAAAAATGCCACATCTCCACTAAGTGCCCCTAAATCTCCAACGTGATTTGCTAATCTTTCTATTTCTAAAGCTATTCCTCTTATTATAACATTTTCTTTTCTAATTTCTATATTTCCAAGATTCTCTATTGCTTCAGAAAATGCTACTGAATTAGCAATTGTACTATCTCCTGCTACGCTTTCTATTATTATTGGTAATTTTTTCATATTTGTCCGCAATATCTGTTTTTCCACACCTCTATGTTGATACCCATGCTGTATCTCTAAATGCAATACTTTTTCTCCTATACAATTAAATCTGAAGTGTCCAGGCTCAATAACTCCTGCATGAATTGGACCAACTGCTACCTGATGAATTTCTTCCCCCTCCACTTCATAAAATGGATAATTTCCAGGTATAACTTCTTTATAATCATTATTAAATATATCTTTTTTCCCTGTATAATTTTTATGATATCTTAAAGATTTCATCCAAGGATGATTTTTTATTTTTATTCCAAATTGCTCTGCTAATTCTCTTTCAAACATATGTAGCTGTGGTACTTTATTTGTCAAACTCTCATATTCATTTGGTAATTCAGATATTCCTAACCACAATTTTTCCGTTCTTAAAACTGCAACTAATTTCAATTTTTTATTCTCATCTTTATATCCAAAATATTGAACTATTTTTGCATTTTGATTAGATAATTCTAATATTCCCTCATATAAATCTTTAAAATCTAAAATTTGAATACTGTTTAAATCTACTTTTTCTCCATTTTTTATATTTATAAATTTATTATCCATTATCTACCTCCAAAAATTACAACTGCACTTGTCATTATATTGGAAATTTGGTCAAACTGTACATAGCAAAGAACTAAAGATGTAATAAGTAATATATATTGTGGATAAACTCTCCATCTATTTTCACCTATTTCTGGCTCTACTTCCTCTTTTCCAAACAAGATTTTTATCATATATTTTGCAAAACCTGCAAATATCAAAATCAAGCTAAATATAAATATTGTAACACTTATATATGCTCCTTTTCTAAATGCTCCTAAGATTATAAAAAGCTCACTAAAAAACAATCCAAATGGTGGAAATCCAGCTATTCCAATAAAACCTGCGAAAAGCACTATAGCTGTTTTAGGCAAAAATTTCACTACATTTCCGACTTTATCTATTAATTTAGTTTTAAAGCTCATTAACACATTTCCTGCTGATAAAAATAGTGATGATTTTATTAATGAATGATGAATTAAATGAAATATAGCACCATATGCTGCAATTCCACCTATTCCTATTCCAAATGCTATAATCCCCATATTTTCTATACTCGAATAAGCCAGCATTCTCTTATAATCATATTGTTTTAGAATAAATATAGCAGCTATAAATGTAGATAATAGTCCCAATATGATTAATGATACATCTGAAAAATTCCCTATATCTGCTAAATGTAATATTTTACTAGTTTTAAATATCCCTAAAAACGCTGTATTCAATAATGCTCCTGAAAGCAATGCTGATGCAGGACTCGGGGCTTCACTATGTGCATCTGGAAGCCAAGTATGCATTGGGGCTAATCCCATTTTTGTACCATATCCCACTAAAACAAATATAAATCCAATTCTTAACCAATCTTTATTTAAAAACATCGCAACCTTTTCCAATTCAGAAAAAGTTAAATCTATATTTAATCCAGCTTTATCTCTTGCAATTGCTATCAAAAAAGTTCCCAATAATGCTAATGCTATCCCAACAGAACATATTAAGACATATTTCCAAGTGGCTTCTAATGCTGTTTTTGTTTTATGAATATATATAAGCGGTGCACTTGTCAAACTTGTAGCTTCCACTGATATCCAAAAAACTATTAAATTATTAGCAATAGTTACAGAACTCATTGAAGCTAAGAAAAATAGCATAGAACTAACAAATAGCTTTTCATTCTCCATCTTTTCCTCTTTTAAATAAGAGATAGAATAAATTGATATCATTACAAAAAGATATGATGTCAATCCTAAAACTAATAATCCTTCTGGTTTAATCATTACAAAACCTTCAAATAATGGTATTACTCTTCCTGTCCATATGAAGACAAAAATTAAAGCATGAATTAATCCTGTTATTGGCAAAAGCCATCTTCCATACTCTTTTTTTATTAACAATGCTACTATTCCTGCTATAATTGGTATCAAAATAACTAATTCAGCCATATTATTACTCCTTTAAATTTTTTAATTTTGAACTGTTTATGTTATGAAATGTAATGTTTATTTGTTGCAAAACAATAACCATTATCATTACGCCTACTAAAATATCCAATAACATACCGAATTCTACAATATATCTACTCTTAGTACTCAACGTTATTCCTATTAAATATATTCCATTTTCCATCATCAAATACCCAATTATCTGTGTTATAGTTTTTCTTCTTGATACAAGTAAAAACATTCCAGCTAATATAGTGGCTATTGCAGTAATTCCGAGTAAATTTCCTCCTACAGGAAAATGAATTTCATTTCCTAAATATGCAGAAATCACTATAATAAATAAAGCTATAAACATAGAAAAATTATATCCTATAATAGGCTCTATCTCTTTTTTCATTTTAACTTTATTTAAAACATTCATAAGAAGTAAAGGAATTAAAATACCCTTTACGATTAATGTTATCACTGTAAATAAAGCAAATGTAGTTGAAATCTCTTCTCCTAAAAATACAGGTGCAATTGAAACCAATATTCCTTGCAGAAACATTACTGTAATTAAAATTTTTAATCTACTAGAGTTAAGAGCAAAAATAAGTGATAGTAAAATTATTGAAAGCATTATATGAGACAACGATATCATTTTAACCTCCCTAAAACAATTATATTTGCAAAAAATGCTAGTGCAAATGATGTTAATATATATTTTGGAATTTTGGTAAATCTAAATCTTGCCATAATAGACTCTACTATTCCAATAAGTATATATATTAATGCTACTATTACATAAAAAACTAATACGTTTATCACAAGATTACCTAAATCAAATGGAATAATCAACCTTGCAATTAATGCTGAATAAAACATAAGCTTCATATTTGCACCAAGGTGAATAAATCCAAGCTCTGGACCACTATGATCAAGAACCATAACCTCATGAATCATTGTCAATTCCAAATGTGTTGTTGGATCATCGACTGGTATTCTAGAATTTTCTGTTAATGATATCAAGAACACAGCTATTACTACAAGAATTAATGAAGCTCCATACATTTGCCATAAATTTGTATTATCTGTAATTGATAACATCTTAGAAAAGCTTAAATATCCTGTCGTATTATATATAAATATAAATACTAAAAATAGCGTTAACTCTGCTAATATTGAAAAAAATGCTTCTCTACTTGCTCCCATTCCTTCAAATGATGATCCTGTATCAAGTGCAGCAATTATAGTAAAAAATCTTCCTAATCCCATTAGATAAACTAAAAAAATCATATCTCCATTAAAATAAAATATAGATTTCATACCTCCAAATGGAAAAAACATAAAAACTGTTACCATTACTGCAAATGATATAATAACTCCTAATCTAAATACAAAGGTAGTGCTATTACTATAAACAGAACTTTTATCTCTAAATAGTTTTATTAAATTATAATAATTTATTAATATTGGCTGACCTTTTTTGCCTCCAATAAAAGCTTTTACTTTTAATATTATTGCTGAAAAAAGTGGTGCTAATAAAATAGTCAAAATAAATAATATTATAGATATCATTTCACGATCACCTCTACTAATAATAATAATAATATTCCTCCTATTATATACGCTATATATACATGAATATCTCCTAATTGAATCCATCTTAATTTATCCATGAATTTTAAAATAGGTTTAACTATATATTTTGTCATAAAATATTCTGGTATATCTATTGTTTTTGACTGATATTTACTTTTTTGAGGGAACAATCCTTCCACTTCGATTACTTCCTCTTCTATTTTTACAAAAGGTTTAAAAAAATTAAGTATATCCACCGCATATGATCTTCCTGTATACTGTATTTTAGACGTTGTCTCTTTATATCCACATCCCCAAGTAATGCTTTTTTCATTTTTTGAATTTCTATAAGCTAACTTCCACAATACAAATATTGCTATAAATACTCCTAAAAATAATAATGCTCCAAAAGTTATTTCACTAGGAATTATAGTTGATGGCATAATTGCATTTTGAGGAACAAACCAAAATGTTTGCACAACTGAAGATACCATTTTTATAAATATCGCTGGTAAAATTCCAATTGTTATAGATATTAATGCTAATATAATCATTGGTAATGTCATTGTCCAATGACTCTCTTTTGCTTTTCCTACTTCCTCTGTTCTTGGTTCTCCCAAAAAAACTATTCCTACAGCTCTTGTAAAAACTGCCGCTGCTAATCCACCTATTATCACAAGTGATAATATAATCAATGTAGAAAAACTAAATGAAGACCAGCCAGATTTGTTAATTCCACTAAAACTACCTAAATATATTAAGAACTCACTTACAAACCCATTAAATGGTGGTAATCCTGATATTGCTAAAGCTCCTACTAAAAAAACAGCTCCTGTTATTTTCATATTTTTCATCAATCCACCCATTTTTTCTATAACTTCAACTTTAGTTTGATGTAATACAGAACCAGCTCCCATAAATAAAAGTGACTTAAATACTGCATGATTCATTATATGCATGATTCCACCTGTAAAACCTAATATTGTCATTGTCAAATTTCTAGTAGAAACTCCTAACATTCCTAATCCTAATCCCATAGTAATAATACCTATATTTTCAACACTAGAATATGCTAAAAACTTTTTTAAATTACTCTGTCCAAAAGCATATAATATTCCCATAACTCCTGTTATTGCTCCAACTATTATAACTATATAACTAATAGATATCATTTTTGTATTTAAAAGAAGATACATCTTTATAATTCCATAAATACCTATTTTTATCATTACTCCCGACATAATTGCTGATACTTGACTAGGTGCTACTGGATGAGCATATGGCAACCAAGCATGAACTGGGAAAAGACCTGCTTTAGATCCAAATCCAATAAATGCAAGTATAAATACAATCAATTTTATATTATCTGGTATATTACCTATTCCTTCAAAGCTTAAGCTTTTAGTATAAGCATATATTAATCCAAATGATGCAAAAATTGCCATTCCTCCAATATGAGTAAATATAAAATATATGTATCCCGAATTTCTGACACTTTCTTTGTCATAATCATACATAACTAAAAAGAATGCTGATATAGACATTATCTCCCAAGCAAGAGCAAATGTAACTAAATTATTTGAAATTACAACTAACATCATAGAAACAACTAATATTGAATAGAAAAAATAATTTCCAGCTGTTCTTAATGCCTTTTTTTTATTCCCCATATATGAATACCCATATAAAGCTCCAAGCATTCCAATAAGACATATTAT
>Ga0307991_1001348_pt1 | contig 17124 bp, 16 predicted proteins | sample EllFjometagen131_FD_203146 | JGI IMG/M metagenome (GOLD analysis project Ga0307991, IMG submission 203146) | Marine microbial communities from Ellis Fjord, Antarctic Ocean - #131 | ecosystem: Environmental > Aquatic > Marine > Unclassified | place: Southern Ocean | collected 2014-10-08
TAGCTAGTCCAGGGTTCAAGAGCTATATTATATGTTCTACCATACCAGGGGTATGAAAAAGAACCATTACAAACAAGCCACATCCAAAGATAAGGGAAAAGAGAGGAGTCCCAGCTCATACCAATAGTTAAGTTTTCTTTGGTATTTAAAATCTTATACTCTCCTTGTTTAGGAAAATCTTTTAAATAGATCATATCAGCTGTTTTGCTATTTTTTTTAGGTATTTTTGAGATATCAACTTTTTGGTTTTCTTCGTTTATTCCAATAGGCCAATTAAAAGTGGAGTTTTCAACTATTCTTTGATTATCAAAATCTTTATTTTTATAAGTAAAGAAAGTTTTTGCATTTGTAATTATTTTACAATCTTCACTTAAGAACGGCTCCCCAATAGTAGGGTGATGACCCCACATTAATTGCATATCTTCATTTGCTAAATTTTCTAGTTCTTCGTGAATGTAAATACAACTATCATTTGAATGTAAAGTAATAGTTTTTTCTAAAGTATAGGGGGATCTTAAAGTTGTAATACAAAAGGTTACTGAAATAATATCTTCCTGATCCTTTATTATTTTATACTGCCAAGGAATATTAGAAATCTCCCCATGCATTCCATAAACTGCGTTTTTATAAACGCACTGTAATCCACCATTAGGTAATATTTCTTGCCAACCACCAGATACATGGTCCAGATAATTCCCTAAGCTATCACCAGTTTGAGATATATAATCACTTTTCTTATGGAGGGCAACAGGAGATCTCCACATAAAATCGATATCTTTTGGTTTATAAAGCAATTCAATAATGTCAGATCCTCTATCGAGAAGGATAGTTAATCTTAATTTTTGATTTTCCATAACAAAAGCTTTATTACCTTTTAAGACTATATCATCAGTAATTCTACAGCCAAAATTCCTGTTTGCCATTTTTTACTCCTAGTATCTTAGTAAATTGTTTTGATAACCACCGTCTACGAAAATAGTAGTTCCTGTTATATAAGAAGAAGCTTTAGCTGCTAAAAATATTACAGGCCCTACAATTTCCTCACTGTCTCCAACTCTTTCTAAAGGAATCCACTTATCAAAAGAGTATGTTGCTAATAAATCTTTATTCATATCAGTTCTAATTGCACCAGGTGCGATATTATTGACTCTAATTTTATATTTTGCCCATTCTAGTGAAGCAATTTTAGCAAACATTTCTAGGGATGCTTTTGCTGTACAGTAATAAGAGTTTGTTTTTACTGGAACTGTTTGGTGGATAGATGAAATATTAATAATACTTGGATAGTCTGATTTTTTTAATAATGGAAGGAATTTGTTTGAAATTATCATAGGTGCCTTAAAATTTACATTATTTACATTATCTAAATCTGTAATATTGAGATTTTCTAGGTATTCATGGAGTTCATAGCCAGCATTATTGATTAGCACATCAAGTGTTTTTTCAGTTTTGCTAAACTTCTCAAACATGTTATCTATACTTGTTAAGTCCCTCAAATCTGCAGATAAATATTTAAATCCATATTTATCACTAACAATTTTTGTTTTTTCTTCATTAGAGCCATGAATCCAGACGTTTGAGCCTCTTTCTTTCAAAGCAAGAGCAATACTTAGTCCAATACCTCTAGTTCCACCTGTAACAATAACTGTTTTATTTGATACATCAAAAATATTATCCATAAAATATACCTCTAAATGAAAAATAATGATTTATATTATACAATATAGAATTTTTTTAACAAAACTCTATTATAGATTAAAATACAAAATCTTTAAAATCTTACTATAAAATATTATAAAATGCTCTATATTGATATTATTGTATATATTTTTCCTTATACTCTTATTTTTTTGTTATTAAATGTAAGAATATTAAGAAATTAGAAATTCAAATAATTAACTGTTTAATTATAAAAAGAAGTCTCTCTATATTTTTTAGGAGTTACACCAAATTCTTTTTTAAATAAGGAATAAAAATAACTTAAACTTTGAAAGCCAGTATTAAATACAATTTCAATAATCTCTATATCTGTATGTATTAATAAATTAGCAGCATAATTTAGTCTCATAAAGTTTATAACCTCTGTTGGAGTTTTTTTTAAATATTTTTTAAAACTTCTACAAATATGTTCTTTAGTTTTTCCAGTATTCTCTACAATCCAATCTAATCCCTGGCAGTAATTTTCAGTATCTCTCATCTCAATTAAAGAGTTTTCAAGCCAGGAGGGAATAACTAACTCACTTGTAAAAATTTGGTCTGATTGAGTTGATATAGGGATTAAATATCTAGAGAATAATTGCAATAACTGAGCACGTAAATAAGTTTTTATTCTTTGCTTGTCTGAAATAGGGAAATATGCAAATTTCATTAATCTAGATTCTAATTGAATTTTTTCATTATGATTTAATGTAAATACAGGTACAAAATCTTGAGATAAAAAGTCATCTTTTATTTTGGGAGAATATAAAAAATCAAACATGGCATCTAAAGTTGTTTGTGGGAAAGCCAAATTAATATGCTTAACAGGGCCAATAGCAATTTTTGAATGAATATCTCCAGGTCTAACAAAAACAATATCTCCCTCTTTTAAATTATAGGTTTTTCCATTTAATATATACTTTAGACTTCCCTCAGCCATTAGAGTAAATTCATAAAAATCATGAACTTGTGGATATTGCTTTATATCCACACTAGTATGAATAGCATAATGAGTCTCACTATTTAGATTTATTGTTTCTTTTGTATTTATTTTATGTAACATGGTAAATATCAATATAAAGCAATAAATAGTTTTTTACAACAAGACTGTTCACACAGAACTCTACTATCATGAAGTTAGAATTTATAAAAAACTATGAGGACTATAAAATGTATTTAGGTCTTGGACTATATAAACATATGATAACAAGAGAAAATTTTAAGTTTGCAAAACAAACAGGTTGTACGCACCTTATTTTACATCTAGCCAACTACTATTCAAAAGAAAAAGGAGTAGTTACAGCAACTGATGATAAAAATAATTATGGTGAGTCTTTTGCAAATGAAAGTATTTGGTTATTGGAGAGTTTATCTAAATTAACTAAAATGGCGGAGGAAGAAGGTTTAAAAATTTATGGTATTGAAAACTTCAGCCCTGCTGACTGGTATGATGTTCTCTTAGATGGTGAAAAAAAACACGAACAGATGGAATTTCTTAAAGAAATCATCAGAAATGTAGGAAGGGCAGGAATAAAATCCTTTGGTTACAATTTTTCATTAGCAGGGGTCTGGGGTCATAAAAGACTTCCTGTAGCAAGAGGAGGAGCTATTAGCGCTTGTTTTGATGCTTCTTCTTTACCATTAGAAAGCAGAATTCCTGATGGTGAAGTTTGGAATATGAGTTATAAAAAAGGCGAAAAAGGAAAGTTTATAAAGGATATAGATTCAGATGAACTTTGGAGTAGATACGAATGGTTTTTAAAACAAATCCTTCCTGTTGCACAAGAAGCTGGTGTTGAACTTGCTCTTCATCCTGATGATCCACCAATGTCAATATTACGAAAAACTCCAAGACTTGTTTACAAACAAGATTTGTTTGATAAAAGTCTAAATTTAGTTAAAAGTCCTTCAAATAAGATTGATTTATGCATGGGCAGTATTCAAGAGATGGAAGGTAGTAATATATATGAAGCTTTAGATAAATATTCAAAATTAGATAAAATTAGTTATATCCACTTTAGAAATGTGAAAGGAAAAGTTCCTTATTACAAAGAAGTTTTTGTAGATGAAGGCGATATTGATATGTTTAAAGCTCTTAGAATTTTAAAAAATAATAATTTTAAGGGTATATTAATTCCAGACCATACCCCTGAGTTGTTATGTGAGTCTTCTTGGCATGCTGGCATGGCGTATGCTCTTGGATATATGAAAGCTGCATTGCAAGCGATTGAAGGAGAAAAAAAATGATGAATGTTAAAATGTATTTAGAAGACCGTGATGCTTTAGAAAAGCTTTTTAGAGAAACACTTTATACTCCAGTAGTTGGGGATATTTTAGATGGTATGGGATTTACTCATCAATTTTTACCACAGGAAATTCATCAAGCTAGAGGTGATTTTAAATTAGTAGGGTATGCAATGCCAACACTAATGATTGATGTTTATGGCCCACAAAAAAAACCTTTCGGTCAGTTAACACAAGCGCTTGATCAACTAAAACCTGGAGAAATCTATTTAGCTAGTGGCGGAGCTATGAGATGTGCATATTGGGGTGAGTTATTAACAGCCACGGCTAAAATGAAAAAAGCAAGTGGAGCTTTAGTTAATGGCTTTCACAGAGATACTCCACAAATGTTAGCTCAAAATTTTCCAGTATTTAGTAGAGGATGTTTTGCTCAAGACTCATCTGTAAGAACCCAAGTCGTTGATTATAGATGTCATATGGAAATAGGACAAGTATCATTAGATTCTGGAGATCTTATCTTTGGTGATGTTGATGGGGTTTTAGTTATACCTAAAAAAATTATTGCTGATGTAATTGTTCAATCAGTAGAAAAAGCAAAAGGCGAAAAAGTAGTTAGAAATGCAATTGAAAAAGGTATGAGTGCAACAGATGCGTTTGCGAAATATGGAATTTTGTAAAAATTGATTATTATCAATTTAAAAAATTGGAAGAATTGAGAATACTTATATTCTTAATTAAGTTATACAATCAAAAATCAAAATGGAGGATTTATGATGAAAAAATGTCTTAAAAAATTATTAGTAATACTAGTAATTTCTTTAGTAAGCAGTGTTTCTGTTTTTGCACAAGCAAATAAAGAAACAAAAATTTCTCAAAGTAAAGTTATTGCAGGAATAGTATTTCAAGAAGATCAATTCTTTAAAACTTTATCTAGCGGTTATGCAGCGGCAGCAGCTGATTTAGGGTATGAAATACAATTGTCAAATACAACAAATAGTCAATCCAAAGAGACTGATTTTATAAACACCTATACTGCTCAAAAGATTGCTGGTGTAGCTATTTCCCCAATGAATACAACTGTTTCACCTGCAATTTTAGGTGATGCGAATGCAGCTGGTTTAAAAATTGCTATTTGTAATTCAGCAATCGATGCTTTTCCTTATGCTGCAGCAGCTTATAGTGCTGATAATTATGAATTTTGTCGCCAAACTGGAGATATGGCAGTAGCTTATATAAAAGAAAATTATTCTAATAACAAAGTATTAAAACTTGGATTGCTACAGTTTAAAACTCAAATTCCTGAAATTTCAGCACAAAGAGTTAATGGTTTCTTATCTGCTTTAGATGATGCAAAAATTAAATATGAAATAGTAGCTGATCAAGATGCTTGGCTACAAGATATGGCTGTTGCTAAAGTTGGAGATATTTTATCTGCTAATCCTGAAATTGATATCATTTTTGCAGCAAATGATGGAGGTACTGTTGGATCTGTGATGGCTGTTCAAAACGCTGGTCTTCAAGGAAAGACTGTTGTTTTTGGAACAGATGCATCAGAACAAATTGTTGGTTTATTAAAAGATAAAACAAATATACTCCAAGCAGTAACAGGTCAAGATCCATTTGCTATTGGATATAAGACAGTAGAAGCTTTAGTAAATTTAATTGAGGGTAAAGATTTTGAAGGGAAAGGGAAAACAAATATTATTCCTGGAATTCCTTTAAAACGTGGTGATACAGCTACCTTAAACAGTTTTTTAGAAGATATGAAATCAAATATGTAATTTGAATAAATTACTCGGAGTAGATATTAAGTCTACTCTGAGTTTAAAAAAATAGGGTCTAAAAGATGAGAAAATTAACAACAGAAGGAATTGTAAAAATATATCCAGGCACAAAAGCTTTGGATGATGTATCTGTTTCTTTTGATAGTGGAAAAGTTCATGCTCTAATTGGGAAAAATGGATCTGGAAAATCGACTTTAATAAAAATCTTTGCAGGGGCAATACAACCAACAAGTGGAAAATTTTTTTTAAATGATAACCAAAAGATTTTCTCAAGTCCTATTGAAGCAAGAGAAAATGGCATAGCTACAGTATTCCAAGAATTGAGTTTGGTTCCATACCTTACAGTTGCTGAAAATATATTTTTAGGCAGACTTCCAAAAAAAGGTAAAATAATAGATTGGAAAAAAACTTTTAGTATGGCTAAGGAGCTACTTTCAAGCATGGAAGTAGATATTGATCCACACGACCAAGTCTACAAATTAAGTATGTGGCAGTGCCAAGTAATCGAAATTACTAAAGCTATGAGTTTTAATCCTCAGGTATTATTACTTGATGAACCTACATCAGCACTCGCAACACATGAGACAGAACAATTATTTAAAGTAATTAGAAAATTAAAGAAAAAAGATGTTATTATAATTTATATTTCTCATAGATTGCAAGAATTATGGGAAATTGCAGATACTGTTACAGTTTTGCGTGATGGAAAATATGTTGGTAATGAAAAACTTAGTAATTTAGAGCATAAAGATATTATTAAAATGATGTTTGGAGATGTAAAACCAAACAAAAGACCTTCTGATTTGAAAATCATGGATGAAATAATATTAAAAGTTATAAATCTAAATAGAAAAAATAAATTTAAAAATGTGAATTTTGAACTTAAAAAGGGTGAGATTTTAGGAATTGCAGGAATGTTAGGATCTGGTAGAACAGAACTTTTAAGAAGTATTTTTGGTGCAGATCCTTTTGATAGTGGATCAATTACAGTTGAGGGGAAAGAAGTCAATAAATCTACTGAACCTATCGAAATGAAAAAACTTGGTTTAGGTCTAACACCTGAAGAAAGAAAAACTCAGGGAGTTATTTTAATTCAATCAATAAAAGATAATCTTTGCTATTCCTGCTTAGATAGAATATCGAATAATCACATAATTGATGATAAAAAAAGACTAAAAATAGCTAGAAAACAAATAAAAGATTTGGACATAAAAATACCAAATATTGATGCCCCTGTTAGTTCTTTGTCTGGAGGAAATCAACAAAAAATTGTTATTGGCAATTGGTTAAATAATCTTCCAAAAATAATGATATATGATGAGCCAACTAGAGGAATAGATGTAAATGCAAAAGGACAAATATTTCAAATAATGTGGGATCAATCACGAAAAGGTATTTCAAGCATTTTTGTTTCTTCAGAATTAGAAGAATTATTAGAAGTTTGTCATCGAATTTTAATCATGCATTTGGGAGAGGTCGTTGGAGAAGTTAATCCTGACGAATTACAAATAGATGATTTATACGCTATATGTATGAGAGGAACTGTATAATGGAATTAGAATTATTTTCAAATAAAAAAACAAATAATTTTTTATTAGATCATATGATAGAACTTTTATTACTATTTATGATTGTTATTATTAGTATCATTTCACCGGTTTTTTTAACCGTAGGAAATGTGTTGAATATTTTTAGAAATATGGCAATGAAAGGGGTTATTGCGTATGGAATGTGCTTAGTAATAGTTTCAGGAGAAATAGACCTTTCTATTGGATCTCAAGTAGCTCTTTCTGGAGTAACTATTGCATTTGTTTCAAAGACTTTAGCAGAATTAGGAATAATGCCAATTGAATATGGTGCATTAGTTGGAATTTTAGTGGCTTTACTATTAGCTTTCTTTTTTGGTAGTTTGCATGCATGGGCTAGAGATAAATTTAATATGCCGACCTTCATTATTACTCTTGCAACTTTAAACATTATGTATGGTTTATCAGCATTAATATGTAATGGGTTTCCTATAGTAAATGCTTTTCCTAAATGGTATATTTTTTTAGGAATTGGGAAGATATTTGGGATTCCATTTCCTGCTATAATTTTAGTGTTAATGTTCTTTGTATTTAATTTTTTAATGACCAAACTTGATTTGGGTAGAAAAATTTATGCCGTTGGTGGAAATGCTGAAGCAGCAAGACTTAATGGTATAAGTGTTTGGAAAACTAGATTATTTGTTTTATCAACAATCCAAATAATGTGTGTTTTAGCCGGTATTATGAACTCAGCCCAAGTTAGGTCAGCTACTTTTGGTTTTGGTAAAGGTTGGGAAATCCCAGTCATATCTTCAGTTGTAATTGGTGGAACTAGTATGCTAGGCGGGATTGGAACTATTTGGGGTACTTTAATTGGTGTATTATTTACAGGTGTAATTGCAAATGCAATGACATTATTAAATATTAATGAATTTTTACAATATGTTGTAAATGGTTTATTAATATTTGGTGCGGTTATGTTTAATACTTATATGAAGAGAAAAAGAAATATTTAATTATATAACCATTAATTATTTTATTAATGGTTAATTAATATCTTAAGCGATTACAATGGGGGTTATAAAATGGAAAAGTTTATTGTTGGATCTTATAGTGATAATAAAACCTCGATACCCACAGCATGTGGTGCAGGTCTTAGTATTATTTCATTGGATGGTACAAAAGGCACTCTGTCTATTGATTATCAAACAAATGAGATAGATAACCCTTCCTATTTTTATATCAATAAAAAAACAGATGAATTATATATTTGCTCTGAGCGTTGTACCGTAGATGGGGAAATAACTGTTTATGATTATAAGAATAAAATAATAAAAAAACAGTTTAGTTCCAATGGAAAGGCGACCTGTCATGTAAATTATGATGATTTAACAAAAACTATTTATTATACTAATTATTTAAGTGGGGATATTGGATTATATCACCTAGATACAGAAGAGGATGATTATTATCAATTTAAAGGTAAAAGTATCAACAAAGAAAGGCAAGAAAGTCCTCATCCTCATTGTCTAATTTTTCATAAAAATGAAATATTTGTATCAGATTTAGGAACAGATTTAATTTATATTTTTGATAGAACTATTAGTAATTTTCTATTGAAAGAAACAATTCAAGTTCCAAAAGGGTATGGTCCAAGACATTTATTAACTTTTAATAATCATCTTTATGTAGTTTGCGAATTAAATTCAATAATATTAAACTATTCTTACGATCAAGCATCTGAAAACTGGGTTTTGATTCAAGAGTGTGCAACTGAAATGTCAGAATTAATGAATATTTCAAATCCTGCTGCCCTAAAAGTTGTTGAAAAAAAAGATTATCGAATTATCACAGTCTCTAATCGCTTCTCCAATGGACTGAGACAATTTAAAGTTAAAAAAGATGGTAATCTGCACTTTATAAAGGATATAAGACTCGAAGGAGTTTGTCCTAGAGACTTTTGCTTCTCGAAAGATGGTAAATGGGTTTTAGTGGCTGAGCAAGATTCCAATTTTATTGAATTGTATAAAGTAAATGATGAAGGAATAATTGAAGATCAATTAGTTTCAACTTTAAAAATTAATACACCTGTATGTATAAAAACTATTGATTTATAAACTAGCTTTTAAGGGATTCGAGTTTATTGAAGTTTTTGATTAAAAAAATGATAAATATGCACACTACTTTGTAGTGTGCATAAAGAAAATCACTCAAAAACTTCTACTCTATAGTAGGTATTCTCTTAATATTGGGATCTGTAAATATATCAGTATCATCATGACTTGCAGTCGAAAATTCTGAAATAACAGCACCCTTATTGCCAGCTTGAAACCAATGAAAAGTGTCAGGATAAATTGTATATTGTTCACCTGGATTTAATACGACTTCTTTAAATACTGTGTAGTATTCATTTGGAGTTTGACAAGCTCTATCTTTTGTTTCAGGACCACTAACATATAAGTATACTTTACCAAATCTGCATCTGAAAGTTTCTTCTTTTCCGGGTATTGAATTAATAGTTGGGTGTTTATGCTCAGGGCAAGTTTGATTTGGAAAAAGAACCATTTCTTTCGAACAAACTCTACTAGTATTAATATAAGTAACAATTTGCAAGCCAACTTTTTCTAAATTATTTAGTCCAAAGTCGGCAACTTCAAGATTTTCTCTTTCTTTTGCTGTAAGGGTAATATTTGCCTTATTATAAAATCCTAATGCCTTTTCTTTCGCTTCTTTGTAAGTTTGATTTGTCATAATTATTTTTCTCCTATTCAACGGTTATTACTGTTATTTTTTTAGCTTCTAAAGCTGCTTTTTTTTCTTTGCTTAATTTGTTATCTGTTATGAGTGTTAGCTTTTTGTTTAAGGTAAAATCACATACAAAATTAACATTTTCTTTTTCAGTTTTAGAACTATCTGCAATAATGATTACCTCATTTGCAGATTTAATCATTGCTTGTTTGATTTTTGCCTCTTCTTCAATATTAGTATAAAAACTTCCTTCATCAATATTTATTGAACATACACTAATAACTGCTTTGTTAACTCTATATTGAGATATAACCGATTCAGCTAGGTCCCCAACCGTAGTATAGGTATTTTTTAATAATTGACCACCTGTCAAAATAATTCTATTTCTTTTGCCTTTTTTTAAAATACTTCCTATTGTACTAGTATTTGTAATTACCATCATTCTGTTTTTATGAACAATATTTGTTGTAAAAACTATAGTTGTACTTCCACCATCAATCATTAGACTTTCCCCATCATTTATTAGTGTTGAAGCAAATTTACCAATGGCTTCTTTTTCTTTAAAAAAGGTGGTTTCTCTCTGTTTTAATTTCAGGGCATTTTTTTTAGTCTTTGACTCAGGATAAATAGCACCCTTAGAAGTTCTTTTTATTTTATTAATCTTTTCGAGATAAATAAGATCTCTATATATAACTTGTTCATTCACATTAAAAATTGAACACAATTTTTCAATAGAGGCGTGTTTATTTTCTTCGATGATAGTTAGAATTTCTTTTCTTCTATTTTCACAATTTAACATAATTTTCACCTATTATAATTCACTTAATTTTGAAACAAATCCTCCAACAAAAGAATCACCTAATCCAACAGTTGTAACATCAGTTTCTTCAACTTTTACTGAAGGAATACAAATACTCTTATCTTTTGTTAATGAATTGAATTTGTTAGCAAATTGAGTTTCAATCTCACCATCTTCTAATATTTCTGTTTCAAAATATTGTTCCTTGTTATTAAAGTTGTCTCCAAATCTAAATCTTGTTGTGGCCATGGTGATGCCGCCTTTCAAACAGGATTTATAACTTGGAGTCTTATCTCCATAAGCAATAGCCCAATATTTGGAGTGTACAACTAGAGTATCAACATGAAACTTTTTATATAATTCTTCAATTCCTCTTAGAACATCTTTTTCATCAAGTAAATTGATATTTCTACCACAGTAGTTTATCAACTCGTCTTCATTAAAACTAAATATATCAACATACTTAAAAAGCATTTCTTTGCATAATTGATTTGCCTCTTCACTCATGAAACAAGCATCTTCATAATATATTTTTATATCTTTGAGTTGTTTAATATTTTTTGCAATAAATTCTAATTGGCTCCTCAATAGAGGTATATCTGTCATGGTATTAAATCCACTAATCATCAATACTTTAGAAATATTTACATATTTATCAAAATATTCTTGTGATAACTTCATAATAGAATTCACATCATTGTTCCCAATTATTATTCTATTTTCTCGTGTTGTATTTATTGATATATCATTAACATGTATCGAAACAGCTTTTGGATATTGAAAAATTAAATGAATGTCATAATTGATATCCTCATTACTACAAATATATTTAATAGAGGAGGGAATCAATTTTTCTAAGTCTTCATTCATTACAACTAAATGAAGAAAACTATCGTAGCCCAGAGTTTTCATAGCTATGGCAGCTCTTGGGCCAGTTCCACCAATTGTAATATTATATTTGAATCTTGAAGCGAATTTCTTTAGTACTTGTGTATTATAAACACTACACTCGCCACCAATATTATTTTTCAAAAAATATAACATTCCAATTAATAAATCCCTTTCATTATCTACAATTGTTTTTAGTTTAATCTCAGCATTACTAATGTTGAATTCTTTTATTGCAAGTTTTATTGCATCTGTGTCCCAAATCAATTCATAATCAGTATTATCACCAAATCCTAATGAAATATTATTCATGTATTTGTACTCCTTTATTTAAGCAAGTTTAATTTTTTTAACTTTTAATTTTAGTAATTCTAAATCTTCAGGGTCTATGTCTTTGTTTGTAATTATTAAATCAATGTTTTCAAAGTTATTAAATTTACTTAATGCAGAGATTCCTAACTTTGAACTATCAAATACTAAAATAGTTTTTTTAGAATATTTAATCATCAATTTTTTTATTTCAGATTCTTGAGGACTTGCAGAAAATAAGCCTTCATTAGAAAGTACACTTGTTGTGCTTATAATAGCTTTATCTGCTCTAAATAAATTTAAATTATTTTCAGCAATTGGTCCAACTGTATTTTGAGTACCATATAATAGTTCTCCACCAATTGTATAAATACTATTGCTTGATTCGTCATCTTCCATAAACACATCCCCTAATGGTTGTGAATTGGTAATAATTAATAGATTCTTTTTATTTTTTGATAATTGTTTTGCAATAGCCATATTAGTGCTACTACCATCAATCATTATACTCTCAGAATCTTCTATGTATTCTAGAATAGCTATGGCTATCAATTCTTTTTCTTTAGCTTTAGATTTCATTCTATCTTCAAGAGTGGTAGCCAACCATGAAACAGTTTGCTCTTTTAAAATAGCTCCTCCATGGGTTCTATAAAGTTTTCCTAATGACTCAAGAGCCGTTAAATCTCGCCTAATCGTAGCTTGCGTAATATTTAATTTTTCGGCTAGTTCATAAACCTGTAATTGGCTATTTTTTAATAGCAAATTTAATATTTCTTTTTGTCTTTGATTTGAAAATTTCGTAGCCATCATAATCTCCCTTTTATGGATTATATAAATATTATAAGTTAACAATTAGTTGGCGTCAATAATAAAAGCAAACAAAATGAACATTAATATTTGCAATATTTGTTTATTTTTTGCTTGACAAATCGGTTTTTCGGTATAAAATGGAATATATAAGATACGAAAAGGAGTAAGTTATGAAAAAGACAATTACAATTTTGTCACTTTTATTATTCAGTTGTGCATTTATATTTGCACAAGGAAGTTCAGAAGATTCTAATAAAGATGAAACAATCACTTTAGAATTCATGCAATGGTGGGAACCAGAAATGACACCAGGTGTTATGGAAACAATTTGTAGCGACTATGAAGCAGCAAATCCTGGTATTAAGATTAAAAGAATCTCAAAACCATATTCTGAAGTACAAAGTCAAGTTACAATTGGTGCAGCATCAGGAACATTGAGTGATGTTTTAGGATGTGACCCTACTTGGATTTATAACCTTGTAAAACAGAACGCAGTAAAACCTTTGGATGAATTTTTTGCAGCTGATAATTATGATGAATCACAATTAGCAAGTATTAGTGTACTTAATGGTAAAAAGTATTTAATTAATGTTGAAAACTTTATTTATCCATTATTCTATAATACTGATATGTTCGAAGCAGCAGGTATCACATCTGTTCCTAAAACACATAGTGAATTTATTGCTGTTGCAGAAAAATTAACTGATGTAAATAAACAACAATATGGTTGGGATATTTCTTTATCTCTACAAAACCCAACTGGTATCCAAAATGATATCATGTCTTTAGTATGGGCAAGTGATGGTAGTGGTGTACCTGAACCTAATAATGCTGATGTTTTAGCTGTATTTAATTTGGTTAAAACTATGAGTGATAAGGGTTTATTAGTACCTGGTTTTATTACAGCTCAAGAACAAGATAAGGTTGAACATTTTGTAAATAGCAGAACTGCAATGATGATTGATTCATTAGCTCATATTAATATGATCCGAAGCAGAAATGCTGACTTAAACTTTGATATTGCTTTACCACCTGTTGCTGATAATTATTCAGGTCCACATATCTTAGATATGGCTGCTTGGGGTGTAACAATTTCAGAATCAACTGAACATCCACAAGAAGCTTGGGATTTTGTTAAATATATCATGAGTCCTGAAATTAATGCAAAAATTGCTGATAGTGTAAATGCTTTCCCTGGTAATATTAACGGAGATCCAAGTTGGGTTAAAGAAGATGCATTAAACCAAAAAGCTTTCGCATTATACAGAGAAAATGGTGTTAGAAATGAGTTCCAAGGAGCTCCTGAAGCTAACAACTTAATGAGACTAATGGCTGAACAAATGCAAACAATGCTTACAGGAAAACAAACTGCTAAACAAGCATTAGTAAAAACTAGTGCTGCATGGGCAGAAGTATACGCAAAATAAGCAAAAGTAAATTTATATGGGGAGTTAATACTCCCCATAAATTTTAATAAGACAAGAGGACTTAAACTATATGTTCAAGAATAAAAGTATTTTAAGAAATAAAAAACAAATACTTGATCCCTATTGGTTCATTCTACCCGCAATGCTTTTATTATCGATATTAATGCTAATACCAATAATACAAGTTTTTAGATATAGCCTTATGGATAATGTAATAACTAATAAGTCGCCAGAGTTTGTTGGACTAAGTAATTACAAAGAAATCATCCAAGATGAAGTGTTTAAATCAGCTATAGGACATACTTTATTTTTTACTATATTTAGTGTTGTTTTTCATCTCATTTTAGGTATGAGTTTTGCATTGCTATTAAATTCAAAATATTTAGGTTCAGGAACTAGGGCTGTTTTAAGAGTAATTTTCATTTTTCCTTGGCTTTTTACACCAGCAATTATTGCAATTGTTTGGCGATTAATATTAGATCCTTTAGGAATAATGAACTTTATGTTACAACAAGCCGGGCTAATAGATGGTATTGTTGAGTGGCTAAGTGATGAGAGCACTGCATTAGGAACTTTAACATTTATAAATGTTTGGAATGGTTATCCTTTTTATATGGTTAGCTTATTAGCAGGATTACAAAGTGTCCCACAACAACAATATGAAGCTGCTGTAATAGATGGTGCTAATAGTAGGAAACAATTCTACTATATTACTATCCCTCATTTGAAACCTATTATTTTAAGTTTGAGTATTTTGGATTTCATTTGGACAATGCAAGTTTTCCCATTAGTTTGGATGACAACTGGTGGTGGTCCTGGACATGCAACAGAGGTAATGGCAACTTATACTTATAAATTAACCTTCCTTCAGTTTGAATTTTCTAAAGCATCTGCTTCAGCTATGATAATTTTATTAATCTCTATGGTTATTTCAATTTTCTACGTTAGAAGTCAAAAGTCGAGGTAGTAGGTAATGACGATTAAATCGCTAAAATATAAAAGAATGGGATCAAAAGCTTTAGTATATTTTCTATTGCTATTTGGTGTAATTTTTGCAGCATTTCCTGTGCTTTGGTTAGTTTCTATTTCAGCTAGAGCTAATGGTGAAGTATTTGCTTCTCCACCTAGTTTTTTACCAAAAGTGCTGGATTTAGGAGCATATAAAAAAATATTCCAAGATCCAGATAAATTAAGATTTTTTGTTAATAGTTATGTTATTGCTATAGTTGTTACATTTGTAACTCTATTTATATCAATGCTTACAGCTTATGGTTTTTCAAGATATGAATTTAGAGGCAAAAAAATTATCAATATGATAATTATTGGAACTCAAACAGTTCCACCAATTGCTTTAATGATTCCTTATTTTGGATTGATGGTTACGTTTAAACTATATGATACTTATGGAGCATTAATACTAACCTATTTAGCATTAACTTTACCTTATGGGGTGTTAATGATGACTGGATTTTTTAATACAATTCCAAAATCCCTTGATGAAGCAGTATTAATAGATGGTGGTTCTAGATTACTCACACTATTTAGAGTAATTGTACCAATTTCATTACCAGGAATTGTATCAACTGGTCTTTATACCTTCTTGCTTTCTTGGAATGAATTCCTTTTTGCATTAACATTGACAAAAAGTAATGAGATGGCAACGGTTCCAATTGGAATACAATTATTAATGGGACAACATTCATACGAGTGGAATGAAATGATGGCAATGAGCTTTTTAGGAAGTTTACCAATAATGTTGCTTTTCCTTTTCTTCCAAAAATATTTCCTTGCAGGTATGGCTGCAGGATCATTAAAAGATTAAAATAATTATTCGATATAGGAGAATAGAAATATGTTAATGAACATGAAAGATCTTCTTACAGTGGCTAAGAAGAATAAATTTGCAGTACCTGCTTTTAATACTAGCAGTAGCATGATTTTAAATGGAGTAATTGAAGCTTGTGAAGAAAAACAAGCTCCAGTTATCATTGCAATTCACCCAGATGAATTAGAATTTATTAGAGACGGATTTTTGAAATTTGCAATTGAAGAAGCAAAAAATGCATCTTTCCCTGTATGTATTCACCTCGACCACGGTGGAAGTTTTGCACAAGTAATGAGAGCTATTAAAGCTGGATTTACTTCCGTTATGATTGATTCCTCTGATCTTCCTTTTGAAGAAAATATTGCTGTAACAAGAAAAGTTGTTGAAGCAGCTCATGCAATAAACGTAAGTGTTGAGGCAGAATTAGGTACAATTGGTGGTACTGGTGAATATGGTATTGCAAGTACAGATAATATCATCTTTACAAGACCTGAAGATGTAAAAGCTTTTGTTGATGCAACAGGTGTTGATACCTTAGCAATTGCTATTGGTACAGGACATGGTCTATATCCTAAAGATATTAAACCAAAATTAAGAATTGATTTATTAAAAGAAATTAGAAAAATCACTGAAATTCCTTTAGTATTACACGGTGGTAGTGATAATCCTGATACAGAAATAGCTAGTGCTGTTGCAAGTGGAGTACAAAAAATTAATATCTCAAGTGATATTAAAACTGCTTTCTATGTAAAATGTAGAGAAGTATTAAAGAATGAATCTCTAAGAGAACCTTTAGAAATTTATCCTCCATGTATTGAAGCAATGAAACAAGTTATGTACCATAAATTTGATTTATTTAATACTAATGATAAAGTTAAATGTTATAAATAATATTTTTCCTAATTTTTTATATTTGAAACTACGATAAATTATTGTTGACGAAAGTGTTAATTAATTATTTATCGTTTTTTTATTACAAAATTAAAAATGCTGTTACATTGAGTATAGGTGTTGCTACTTATAAAAGTGGTGAGAGTGTTCAAGAATTTAATAATAGAACTGATAA
>Ga0307991_1001349_pt1 | contig 17107 bp, 13 predicted proteins | sample EllFjometagen131_FD_203146 | JGI IMG/M metagenome (GOLD analysis project Ga0307991, IMG submission 203146) | Marine microbial communities from Ellis Fjord, Antarctic Ocean - #131 | ecosystem: Environmental > Aquatic > Marine > Unclassified | place: Southern Ocean | collected 2014-10-08
CCTGAAACTTCCTTTTTCGATAATCGCCAAAAATCCTCAGGATCAACATAAGGAACAATATTCGATTTCACTTCCAGGTAATCCATTGCCTTACTAAAGTTCTTTAAATGAAGCTTCTTTTTCGTGACCTGAATATCTCCTGCTCCAAGAAGCTTCACTGATGTCTGATCCTCATCCCCGTATGCCTTTGGAACGACAAAAGTAACATCAACATCTTTGATCCTGGAAAGTCCTTTTGTTAATCCGTAACTGGCAGTTCCTAATCCGCCTGAAATATGCGGGGGAAATTCCCAACCAAACATTAGTACCTTCATATTTCCTGTTTTTACTGCGAGTGGTGCTTAATTTATATTATCTATCTTTTGCCTGTCTAGTGTTTCAGCGCACTAAGGATCACCTGTATTTTTCAATCAATTTCATTATTCTCAATATTTCAGCAACACTCCATGCCTGTGAAATTGCTCCTTTTGATTTATGTGGAGGATTTCCATCATAAATCTCAGAAATTGAATTAATTCCATGTTCACACATAACTTCTTTAAACCCTTCAATCAATTTACTCACGAATTCAACTCCTTTTTCCTTATAAAGTTTTAAATAACCTTCACAAAAGGGGCCCAGCAACCATGGCCAAACTGTTCCCTGATGATATGCCTTATCTCTCTGTTCCTGATTTCCCTCATATATACCTTTATAATCTGGTGATTTTGGTGATAAGGTACGTAGTCCCCTGGGAGTCATTAATTCTTTCTTAATTATTCTTAATACCTGTTCTTTAATTTCATCATTCAAAGGACTATATTTCAATGAAACTGCAAACACTTGATTTGGTCTTACAGAAAGATTTTTGTATTCACCATCAACATAATCTGCCAGATAAGATTTTTCGGGACAATAAAATGTTTCTAAAAAAGATCCCCTTATTATCTCAGGAATATTTTTCCACGATTCAATAAATTTATTATCACTTGCTTTTTCGGCAAGTTCAAGGCTAAACATTACAGCATTATACCATAATGCGTTTATTTCAACTGCATATCCTTTCCTCTGCGTTACTGGTTTTCCATCTACAATCGCGTCCATCCAGGTCAAGGCCTTTCCCTCTTCGCCGGCATATATTAATCCGTTCTGCATTTTAATATTATAACCCGTCCCGTTACGGTATGCATTAAGAATAGATTTTAAAGCAGGTCCGTATCTTTTCCATACAGAAATATCATTGTTTACGTATTCAGCGTATTTCTGAACAGCCCAGGAGAACCATAAAGGAGCGTCCACAGAATTATAAGACAGATCGTTTTCACTCCCCATATTAGGAAAAAGTCCATCTTTCAACATCGAAATTTGAGTGTCCAGTACCGCTTTGCAGGTTTTGGGATCATCTAAGGATAGAGTTAAACCGGGTAACGAAACAAAAGTATCCCGTCCCCAGGAGTCAAACCACGGAAATCCGGCTATTATTTCAGTTCTTCCCTTTTTTCTTACAATAAATTGTTGTGCGGCATTGATTAAACTGTTTTTAAAATCGCTTCTGGGAATTCTTTTTTTCTCTTCAATCGTGAATTTTCTTTTCAATCCTGCTGTATCAATTTCGACAGTGCTTCCCGAAAAAACAATACTTTCTCCATTTCTTATCGCCATTTCAAAGTATCCCGGCACAAAGAGATCCTCTTTATAATCATATCCCCTGTTTTGTTCTTCCGTATATTCGATATTATAGAACCAATCCGGTACGGGAATAAATTCTGTGTTTTTAGAAAATTGCATATGAAGATAAGGATAATTAGTGTATAATTTCGATTTTATACCGTTGGCAATAAATTCAATTTTTGTATTCGCATCCATATTTTCTTTACTTAAAGAATGTGAATTTCTGAAAGCCAGAAAAGGTTTAAACCTGAGCCGGGTCTCAGAATGACTCTCCAGTAAAGTATACTTTATAAGTATTTGTTCCGTATTTTCAACCAGCAATTTCTCCTTACTCAATACAACTCCGCCAACCCGGATAATTGTTCTGGGAATTGTTTCAGCTTCAAAATCCCGGATATATTTATGCCCTCCCGGTTCATAAATGTTTCCCTGGTATTTGTGAATCCCAATATTAAACTCTTTCCCGTGTTGAATAATAGTTTCATCTAAAGAAGATAATAGCACATGCTTACCACCTATTTGTTCAACAGGACAAATTAATAACCCATGATATTTTCTTGTATTGCAACCTGTAATGGTTGTGCAAGCATATGCACCTGCCCTGTTTGACCTTAATATCTCCTTGTTGAGAGAATATTCAAGGTTAATCAATTGTTCCTTGTCGAATTTCAGGTAGTTCATAAAAACAATCTGGTTTTTAACATTGATAAAACTGTAATCTGTAAAATTTGTGAAATAAAAGTACTAAAGTAAAATTCATAAAATTCGTACAAATGTCTGAAATAAAAATGTGTTATTCAAATGGATAGAAATATTTATTAATAAAATAACGCAAATAATACATGGTTAACAAAACCGCAAAATTTAATTATCTTCGCAGCATTAAATAAAAACGTTTTATAGCCGTAAATACAGGACATAAAACATTTACGAAAAATAACAAATTCAAAAAATATTTTATCACTTAATAAATTAAGAAAAATGAGAAAAATTCTGATAATACTTGTTATTGCATTATTTGCGGCCTCTTGTTCAAAGAGCGGTTATAAAATTTCCGGCACTCTTGATAATGCCGCTGGTGATACCCTGATTCTGGAGTTGGTGAAAACACGAAGTCTCGAAACTATTGATTCTGTTGTGGTTGATCCTTCAGGGCAATTTGAAATGAAAGGGGAACTGGAAAATGCTGATTATTTCCTATTAAAAAAAGATCCAAAGAATCTAATTACACTAATACTTGAACCCGGACAAAAACTTATAATTACCGGAGATCTTGATGACTTTGCAAAAAATTACGATGTAACCGGTTCTGCCGGATCAAAATTGGTTAAAGATTTTAATTCAACACTTGACGAAACATTAAACAAAATAACTGTGTTGAACAAGATATATAGCAAAAACCTTGGCAGCCCCAATTTGGAAGAGATAGTTAAAGACTTACGTTTGAGATCGGAGCTAATACTCGAGGAACAAAAGGCTTTTTCCACTGAATTTATCCGAAACAATGCAGGATCACTTGCAAGTCTTCTTGTATTATATCAACAGATATCTCCACAATATAATGTATTTGACCCCATGGAAGATTATGAATATTTTTTCATGGTTGATTCAGCTATTTATGATAAATACAGTCAATCAGGTGCAGCCTCAACATTACATGCTCATGTAACAGATCTAAAGGGGCGGCTTGAAAAAAAATTGGAGAGGGAAAAATTGATAAGTACGGGATCTTTCGCTCCCGAGATAGCACTTCCAACTCCTGAAGGAGATACAATAAGACTATCCTCAGCCCGGGATAATATAGTACTCCTCGACATCTGGGCTGCCTGGTGTAAACCCTGCCGTGATGAAAACCCTAACCTGGTTGCTAATTACAAAAAATATCATGATATGGGCTTTGAGATATTTCAGGTTTCGCTTGACCAAACACGGGACCAATGGCTTAAAGGTATTGAGGATGACAAACTAGGAGAATGGATACATGTTAGCGATCTTAAATACTGGAATTCAGTAGTTGTTCAGGCTTATTACATTGAGGGTATTCCAACAAATTTCCTGCTTGACAAAGAAGGAAAAATCATCGCAAGAAATCTGAGGGGTGAAGCTCTGAGTAATAAACTAAAAGAAATTTTTGAATGAGAAAAATTGTCCTTTTCCTTCCACTGATAATTCTTTTTGCCTGCGGACGGAATCATGTTAGAATAAGCGGGATTATTAAAGAAACTGAGAAGGAAATGATCTACCTTGACAAAATGGGTGCCGGGGATATTGTTTCTGTTGACTCATCTGGAATTAAAAAGCATGGGGGATTTAATTTTAATATAAAGGCCTCCGAACTAAATTTTTATCGGGTACGACTTACAGATAACAATTTTGTGACTTTACTTACAGGTCCCGGAGAAAAAATCAGGATAACTTCAAATAAAGAATATCTTCCTGAAAATTACGAATTAACAGGTTCAGAGAATTCTCAAAAAATAAGACTCCTTGACAATCACCTGTTGAAAACTCAGAAAAAACTCGATTCCCTTACCAATTTATTTAAAGAACTCAATAACAAACCCGGATTTGACACAATCAGTGAAGGGCTTAATGAAGCATACCTGAAGGTTGAAGACGAACAAAGGAATTTCAATATCAGATTTGTTTTGGAAAATATCAACTCACTTGCCTCCATCAAAGCTTTATACCAAAAGTTTGATGAGAACACATATGTTTTATATAAGAACAGGGATCTGCAGTATCTTAAAATAGTTTCAGATTCATTGCAAAAGGCTTATCCTGAATCGAAACATACAAAAGCACTTGCAGCAGACCTGGAAAAGGGTTTGAATCGCTATAATCAATTGCGTATTAATCAGATAATTGAGAATATGCCCAAAACAGCACTGGATGTTCAATTACCTGATATTAATGGAGACACGATAAGTTTATTATCAAATAGAGGTAAATATGTTCTGTTAAGCTTCTGGTCAACTGCTTCTGAAGCATGTCTAAAGGAAAATCTGATATTTAAATCATTATATAAAAAATATAACTTTAAAGGATTTGAAATATACCAGGTGTGTATTGATAAAGATATTGTAAAATGGGAAAAAGCAGTAAAATTTGATGAATTGCCATGGATATCTGTTATTGATACAGATCCCGAAAAATCTGGTGTAGCCCGTATGTTCAACATCCAGTCTGTCCCTTTTAACTATATGTTTGACAAAGAAGGGAATATTATTAGCAAGGAACTCCATGGAAGAACTTTAAACATAAAAATGAACCAGCTTTTTGAATAAATGCTAATGCAATTGTGAAACCCGGTGAAAAAATATATTTCGCATCTGACTTCCACCTTGGCTTCCCTTCTTCTGAAAAAAGTTTAGAGAGAGAAAAAAAGGTTGTCAGATGGCTTGATAGCATCCGTTCCGATGCCAGGGAGATCTATTTATTAGGTGATATTTTCGATTACTGGTTTGAGTACAAGCAAGTAGTTCAACGGGGATTTACACGATTTCTGGGAAAAATTTCCGAGATCACTGATTCGGGTATCCCGGTCCATTTTTTTACCGGGAATCATGATATCTGGGTTTTTGATTATCTGCCACGGGAAACAGGAGTAATTCTGCACCGCGAACCAGTGATAAAAGAATTTAACGGATTAAAATTTTATCTCGGACATGGAGACGGATTAGGCCCAGGTGACAAGAGATACAAATTATTAAAAAAAATATTTACATCTAAAACCCTTCAATGGCTTTATGCCAGATTACATCCCAATTTCTCAGTTTGGTTCGCTCATAAATGGTCGCATAGCAGCAGGTTTTCAAAAGTAAATGATCCATTTAAAGGTGAAGACAAAGAATCATTAACAATTTATGCCAAAGAAATGCTCAAAACACAACATTTTGACTATTTCATTTTCGGTCACCGGCATATTACCCTAAATCACCCCTTAACAGACAAATCCCGGTTTATTCATACCGGTGATTGGATAAATAATTTCAGTTATTGTGTTTTTGATGGAGAAAAAGCCGAAATAAAATATTTTATTTCAAAATAAACGCAATCAGCACTCCCAGGTAGTTACCAACAGCATAACCTGCAATTCCTACTGTCAGTCCGGTGAGAATAATCTCCCTGTTCTTCAATGCACCTGCAATAACGGGAACAAACGGAGGAGAACAGATCAATGCACTTCCTGAAATTATCACTGTATCAGCATCAATATTAAACAATTTGGCTATAAAAACGTGCAATATGTGAGATCCGAACATTGCCAGACCAACATACCAAAACAATGAAAAAGAGATATTAGCCAGTTTGGTAATATCTGCCATAGAAGAAACTACCAAACAGAAAATCAAAATAATATACATTCCCGTCTGGAAAGTTTTTTTAATCTGTTTTATCTTTGGCACAAAAGAAAACGCTATTCCAAAAGATGTAATGAAAAGGATTATCCCTGCAGTTGCAAAGCTTTCCGGTAACAGCATGCTGATTGCATAGCTGACACCTACAATTGCAAGAGATAAACCAAATGCTCCCAATAATGGTAAGAATGTGCCTTTTTTAAACATTCCCGTGTAATCATCAAAATCATCTTCAATATTTCCTTGTGATAAACTCGCCCTATCACTGTCCGGGCTTTTATAAGGCCGAAGTATTTTAAGAAAAACTCTTTGCCCGATAGAAAGAATAAAAACCAGGTACAATGCTCCTAGTGTAAGTTCATATGTATGGGTCATGATATAGAGTTCCTGATCTACTTCCAGTGCGGTTTTCATAGCTGCAAGGTTAGGAGTACCACCGGTATAAATTCCAACCAGCATACCTGCAACTTTCCATATATCATCAATACTACCCTTAAAAATGAAGTAACCGACAAAAATCATAACAATCACTGTAAACAGACCAATTGCCAGTGAAGTCATTGCTGTTCCTGCCATTTTGAACCATTTCTTCACATCCATTGAGAACAAAATAAGAGGCAGTGCAATCGGTATAGTAAGATTTGTCATCAGGTTTTGATATTTATCCGCACCTTCGGGTAAAATTCCTATATTCCCAAGAATTAATCCTATTGCATAACAAACCAGTACAGCCCCTACCTTTTTCATAATGGAAAACTGAGTTTCCAGATACAAAATAATAACAGGAGCAATCACAAAAAAGATGATCATGATAATTAGCTTCAGGCTCATAACTCAATGATTTAGTTAATAAATAGAAAATGACAAATCAAAAGATAATTTGATCGGAGGAGTGTTAGATGAGTATTATATAGGTAACTATTGATACTTATTAAATTTTCAAAACCTCTAATTAAATAAAAAAAACAGAAAATATAGTTTTTTGTTTAAAATTTATATCAATTCAATTAATTTTGATATCTCGCTTTTTTGTAATTATTACAATGTTTATAACGTTCATTAAATATGGCCTTTTCAAAAAAAATAGTCTGGATTACCGGTGCATCATCAGGAATAGGTGAGGCCCTGGTATATAATCTTGTTGCACAGGGAGCAACAGTAATTGCTTCATCCCGTAATGAAAAAAAACTTCAGCAGGTGAAAGATAACTGTGGCGAGAACAAAAATTCCTGTTTTATTCAGGTACTGGATATGGAGCAACAGGATAATTATCCTGAACTGTTACAAAAAGTTATTCAGAGATATAAGAAAATTGATATCCTGCTTAATGTAGCAGGAATCAGCCAACGATCCTCAGATGAAGATATTTCACTTAAGACATTCAGGAGAATTTTTGAAATAAATTTCTTCGGCACAGTAGCATTGACAAAAGCTGTTTTACCCTATATGAAAGCACAAGGCTACGGGCATATAGCAGTTACAAGCAGTATTTTTGGAAAATTCGGGTTTCCTAACAGATCTGCTTATTCCTCTTCAAAACATGCCTTACATGGATATTTTGAAACTTTGCGGGCTGAACTTCATGGCAAGAACATTTCAACTACTATTATTATTCCCGGGAGGGTAAATACAGCTATATCAGACAATGCACTTACTGGTGATGGTAAGCGCTGGGGTAAAAAGGATACCTGGCAAGCCGGTGGTCTCTCATCTGAAATAGCTGCAAAAATTATTCTAAAATCCATCAGTAAAAAGAAAAAAGAGGTCTTAGTTGGAGGTAAGGATCTTATCCTTGTGCATTTGAAGCGTTTTTTTCCGCGTATTTTCTGGAAAATAATACACCGTATTAGTCCAACCTGATAGAATTTAAAAATAAGTTATTAGCTTTGACAAAATTATTTTTATTATGAACGATGTAGTTATTAGTGGAATACAACAAGTTGGCATTGGAGTTTCCAATCTTAAGGAAGCATGGAAATGGTACAGGGAAAATTTCGGCATGGATGTAAGGGTTTTTGAAGAAAAAGCACAAGCCGGACTTATGAAAATTTATACTGGCGGAAAAGCACGCAGTCGCCATGCAGCACTAGCTCTGAATCTTCAGGGAGGCGGTGGATTTGAAATATGGCAGTATACTGACAGGATACCGGAAGCACCCGAATTTGATATTTCTCTTGGTGACCTTGGAATTTTTGCCGTTAAAATAAAAACTAAAGATGTAGAAAACACCTATGAGCAATTTAAATTGCGAAATCTTGACCTTCTTAACGAAGTACAACAAGATCCACGGGGTGAAAAATATTTCTTTGTGAAAGATCCTTATGGAAATTTGTTCCAGGTAGTAAACGGAGATAGCTGGTTTAGAAAAGAAAAAAAACTTACAGGTGCAGCTTATGGTGTAATGATAGGCACTTCAAATATGGATCTTACCAAAAAATTTTATTCCAATATTCTAGGTTATGATCAGGTAGTTTATGATGAAACTGGGATTTTTAATGATTTTACAGGTATAAGCGGTGGTGATCAGAAAGTTCGCAGAGTATTGTTGTTTCACAGTAAAGGCCGGATGGGAGCTTTTAGCAGAATGTTTGGCACAAGCTATATCGAATTGATAGAATCTGCCAACCGGGAACCAAGAAAAATTTTCCAGGGCAGGCTATGGGGCGACCTTGGTTTTATTCATCTTTGTTATGATATCAGAGGAATGCACGAGATGAAAAAAATGTGTCAGCAAGATGGGTTCCCTTTTACGGTTGATAGTGAAACAGATCATGAAAACGGCGTTTTTGATATGGGTGAAGCAAGCGGGCATTTTGCATATGTTGAAGATCCCGACGGAACATTAATTGAATTTGTTGAAACGCATAAAATACCTGTAATTAAGAAACTTGGCTGGTACCTGAATTTGAGTAACCGTCATCCTGAAAAGGCACTGCCTGACTGGATGATCAACGCTCTGCGATTTAACAAGGTGAAAGATTAATATTACCTCACTCTATTCATGTCTTAGTGAATCAGCCGGGTTTTTAAGTGCAGCACGGATCGACTGTAAACTAATAACTACATAAGCAATAACAAGAGCAATAACAGATGCAACTATGAACGACCAGATTGGAAGATTGATCCTGTAGGCAAAATTTTGCAACCATTTGTTCATAAATAACCATGCAGCCGGCCAGGCGAAAAGGTTCGCTAACAAAACCCAGATAGTGAAATTAAGATTTAATCTGGTTACGATCCTGGAAACAGGAGCCCCCATCACTTTCCTGATACCTATTTCTTTGGTTCGTTGATCTGCAACAAATGAAGCCAGTCCGTATAAGCCAAGACAAGCAATAAAAACAGCAAGTACAGAGAAAATGGTGAACAATTTACTTGTTTGTTTTTCATTAACATACAAATTCTCATAATCCTGGCTAAGGAATGAATACTCAAATGGTTTATTCGGAACAAACTTATTCCATATGTTTTCCGCATATTTTAAAGTCTCAGAAACATCCTTTGTATTAAATCTTACCGATATACAACTCTGTGGCCTTTTATAGTACCCTCCAATAAGGAATAAAGCCATAGGTCTGATTTCCTGATGCAGAGATTCATAATGATAATCATCAATAACACCAATTACTGTAAAATTACCCCTGTTTTCTGTCCAGTTATTAATTTTTTTACCAACAGGATCTTCCCAGCCAAGCAGCTTAACAGCTTTATGGTTTAATACTGCAGCTGCCGAATCAGATGGGAAATCTTTAGCAAAGAACCTTCCCGTTCTGAGATTTATTTTCAAAGTATTTAAAAAATCGTAATCGCATATACAGGCATTCAAAGTAAAACTTTCCTCCACCCCTTCTGCACCAAAACCCCAGTTACTAAAGCCTCTTCCGGGCAAAGTGTTCGACCCTGAAATACTTGAAACACTGCTATGTTCGCTTAACAGATCTTTAAAAGCTTCCGTATCAGAACTCAATACTCCCGGATTCTTAATAACCAGAATCTGTTCTTTTTCAAATCCAAGATCTTTGTTCTGGAAATAACTCATTTGCCTGAATATTATAATTGTCCCGATAATAAGAAAAATAGATATGGCAAATTGAATAATAACCAGTACATTACGGAGCCATACCCCTCCCCGGCTACTGCCTGCCTGACCTTTTAATACAGTTATTGTTTTAAATCCTGAAAGGAAAAAAGCAGGATAAGAACCAGATATGAGTCCAACGATCAAGCCCAGGGCAATCAATAATGGAATAACAATAAAGTTGTCGAAATAATGAATTTCTATTGGTCTTCCCACAAAATTCCGGTACATAGGCAGCAAACTTTGCACAATAATCAGAGCAAGTATAAGTGCAACAAAACTATACAAAACTGATTCGCTCAGGAATTGTTGTATCAATTTTAATCTGCCGGATCCAACAATCTTTCTTAATCCCACTTCCCGCGCTCTGAGGGATGATCTTGCAGTGGAAAGGTTCATGAAATTAATACAGGCAATCAATAATACAATAAAACCCAGAACAGTGAATATATAAATATAAGTTTTATTGCCATTGGGTTCAAATTCTCCATTGAGATCAGAGTCTAAATGAATATCCGTCAGTGGCTGAAGGAAATATTCCCAGTAATTACCCTTAGAAGTCCAATCATCAAAAGAATCACCTCCCATATATTTCCGTGTGAAATCGGGCAATTTAGCTTCAAAGCCTTCTCTGGAAGCACCTTCGTTAAGCAAAAGATAAGTAACAAAATTATTCGATGACCAGCCCGTATTGTTAATCATCGATGGAAAGCTTACCATGGATACAAGATAATTAAAATGGAAGTGAGAATTTCCCGGCACATTTTCAGAAACACCGGTAATCTTAAAATCCATTACACCAAACCAGGTCGCAAAATCTACAGTGAGGACCTCTCCAACTACATCTGTTTTTCCAAAAAGTTTTTGAGCTGTTTGCTCAGTAACTACAATGCTATTAGGCTGATTCAATACTGTTTCCTTTGTTCCATAAATCAGAGGAACAGAAAAAATATTAAAAAAAGTGGAATCGACCAGAAACATATCATTGTCATATATGGTTTGATCCTCGCGAATAACCGGGATCTCATCAATATCAATGAATTTTGCACCCGTTTCAATCTCCGGAAATTCATCAAGAAGTTTCAAAAATGTTATAGCTGAAGAATAGGTCTGGTTTATTTTTGTATCACCTATCATAGCTCTTACAGCAACTCTGTAAATTCTGTCACCTTTATCATGAAACTTATCATAACTTAATTCATAAGTCACAAAAAGAAAAATAAGAATACTGCATGCAATACCAATAGCAAGTCCGATAATATTAATTAACGAAAACCCTTTATACCTGATAAAGTTTCTGAAAGCAACTTTGAAATAGTTTTTAATCATGATTCATAAATTTAAAATTAATCCACTATCCAAAATGCACAAAACAAAAAAGTATTACTATTATTAATGACAAGTCATTTTCTATATCGCTGCAAATTTCCATCAAATTTTCAAAAAAAAAAGGCTGTATTATTTTGTCACAGTAGTTTTATGCATCATTAAATCTTCAATTAATTTTGTGATTTGTGGAACAGGCATTTTAGATTTGACATATCCATGAGTGTTATTTTCAGAATATTTCCACTCGTTATATCCATTTTTGAAAGGAATAAACCTGCCTCTATTAATGTAAAAATAATTCTCATATCCCTTTACAGCAATCAGAACTGCGGTCTGATCCCAACTCATCCTTCCATTTTTGTCTTCTTTACTCCGGGGAATTGATATGGCAAATACATCTTTCACAGGGTTGTTTTTACAAGGCATTTCAATTAACCTTAATCCTGTTTTGATTTGCTCTCCTATTTCAAATCCTGTGAATATTATTTCAGTCGGCCATTGCTCTATTGCAATAATTGATTTTACTGAATCCATATACACATTGAATTCCATCCCTTCAGGAAACTTTCCCCCCATACAAACCCATTTTTTTACCTTTTTCTCAATAAGTTTCTTCCCGGACAATGGACTTAATTCATCTGGTTCCGACATAATCAGGTTTCCCAGGTTAGTAAGAAAACCAACAGAAATAATTGTTACTGTAGTATCCTCCTGTTCGCTCAGGATTTTACGATATAATTTTACTGCATCGGGAGCTTCACCTGTTGACATCAGATCGTGAGGATATTTTGCTATAAGCGAGTCAGGCCACTTTTGAGATGCACCAATATTTACCCCTTCAGATTTGGGAGCGCCAATTGGAATATCCGGACGTCCGAAATAGGTGTTAATCACATCAATTGAAGGGGCAACAAGATTATGTTTATTTGATGCCATAGTAGCAAGAATATTAATATATCCACTATCTGCAAATGCATGCAGTATAGCTAATGCTCCAACGTCATCATAATCCGGTCCGCAATCGGTGTCGAATATTACCGGTTTGGGTGTATCGGGTTTTTCCGTAATGTTTTTCTGACTATCTCCACAGCCAGCCATTAAAACTACAATCCCAAGGACAAACATTTGTAATACTTTTGCTTTCATAATTAATATTTATTTTAATTTTTTGCCAGCCGAATGCAATTCGGCTCTACATGGTGTAGAAGCCTGTGCTCCCAGTCTTGTTACGGCTATTGAGGCTGCTTTATTTGCAAATTGTACGGCTCCCCTGATATTGAATCCCTCTGCAACAGCAACTGCTAATGCACCATTAAATGTATCGCCGGCTGCTGTTGTATCAACAGCTTTAACTTCAGGTGCAGGTATTAATTCAGACAAGCTGTCTGTATGGACAAATGCCCCATACGCACCCATAGTAATTATTACAATTTCAACACCTTTATTCTTTAAAATTTGTGCCGCTTCTTCAGCTGTTTCTATATTCGTTACTTTTACTCCTGTAAGAATTTCTGCTTCCGTTTCATTTGGAGTAAGAATATTTATTGTTTTCAGAATTGAATCAGATAGTTTTTGAGCCGGAGCAGGGTTTAGAATCACTTTCTTTTTGTTTCTGAAAGCAATTTGGGCTGCATATTCAACTGTTTCAATTGGAATTTCAAGCTGCAATAACATAATCTCTGCCTTCTCAATCTGTTTTACGGCTTTGTCTATATCATCGGGATTAAGGGTCATATTGGATCCGGGAGCAACCACTATACAATTCTCCGCCTTCGAATCGACAGTAATCAGTGCAACACCGGATGGATTTTCCTTATCGACAACCATATTTTCAGTGTTTACTCCTTCCTTCCTGAGATTTTCAACAGATTGCTCACCGAAAATATCATTTCCTGTTTTTGAAATAAAAGCAACATCCCCCCCAAGCCTTGAAGCTGCCACAGCCTGGTTCGCTCCTTTGCCTCCCGGATTCATAAAAAATTCTCCGCCAAGGATTGTTTCACCCGGCATGGGTAAATTTCCGGTTTGTATAACCATATCGGTATTTGAACTACCTATTACAACTATTTTCATGTTATTAACTAATGAATATTAATAAGCTTCCAATATATTAAAAAAAACCAATAAATTTTCCTTGATTTCATTTACTATACTATCCTCATTTCGAATCTTTCAGTATAGTGAGATTAGTCATTTTAATCACTTCTTCATTTAATGTAAATTTCTGGCTCTTCTCAACCTTATCAACTTTAGGTACTTCTTCATTTGATCATTCAATCATTTATGCACTTAAGCATTCATTACACACTTTAACTCAAATAATTTTGTTATCTTGTTTTCAATAAAAATGATTTAATTATTAATTAATATTTCATTTCTTATGAAAACTTTTATCCCTGTTATTCTCGTACTTATTCTTGGTGTACAATCATGTAAACCAAGGGTTGAAATCCCACCAACATCTCATCCGGATGTTACTAACTGGCAGGATCTGTTTACTGATGATCTGTCTAATGCAATGTTTCCTGAAGGTATATGGACTTTCGAAGAAGGTATCCTTACAGCAAGTCAGGACCAGGCTATATGGACAAAATATGAATACGATAATTTTATTCTTGACCTTGAGTTTAAAACAGATACCGGCACAAACAGCGGAGTAATTCTCTACTGTACAGATATTAAAAACTGGATCCCAAACTCTATAGAGATACAGATAGCAGATGACTACTCAGAGCAGTGGGCAAACAGTCCACCTACATGGCAATGCGGTGCTGTTTTTGGTCATTTGCCGGCTACTAAGAGTATGGTAGAACATCCCGGTGAGTGGAATCGTTTCACAATATCATGTGTTGATCATTTGATTTATGTTTTGCTAAATAGTGAACAGATCATTAAGATGGATATGAAATTATGGACAGATCCGGAAGTGAACCCTGATGGAAGTGAAATACCCCTATGGTTATTTAAACCTGTAGCTGATTTGCCCACACATGGGTTTATTGGTTTCCAGGGTAAACACGCCGGAGCATCAATTTATTTCAGAAACCTGAAGATCCAAGAATTAGGTGCTATCGAAGACCTTATCATTCTTCCCGGAGTGGGAGGGTGAAAACAGTCGGCAGTCAACAGTCGGCAATCCACAAAAAAAGAAATAATATGGGAATCAAAGAAATAAAATTGGGGGAATTAAATCCTGAAAAATTTATTGAAGAAAAAGTGAAGGATATTTTTTCGAAAGTTGGCACCAATTATGCCATTAACGCTTTATCCGGTGGTGTTGATTCTTCGGTTGTTACTATGCTGGGACACAAAGCCCTGGGTGATAAGCTTAAAACATATTTTATTGACAATGGGCTGATGAGGGAAGGAGAACCCGAGTATGTTGTTTCAATTTTCAAGAACCTGGGTGTAAATGTTGAAATTATAGATGCTAAAAAGGTTTTTTTTGATGCACTAAGAAACGTTACAGATCCTGAGGAAAAAAGAGAAGCTGTTACCAGTTCATTTTACAAAAATATTTTTGGTAAGTTAGTAAAGAACAGTAACGCGAAATATCTATTTCAGGGAACGATTTTAACTGATGTTGATGAAACAGTTGCTGGTATAAAGAGGCAACACAATGTTTTTGAGCAGTTGGGAATTGATCCTGAAGAGGCATTCGGTTATAAGATCCTTGAACCACTTGTACAACTCCGAAAACCCGCAGTAAGGGAAGTTGGAAAAACACTGGGACTACCCGAAGAAATTTTTAACAGACCACCATTCCCCGGTCCTGCCCTGGCAGCAAGAGTTATTGGAGAGGTCAGTCCGGAAAAGGTTGAAACTGTGAAAAAAGCTACAGTGATTGTTGAAGAGGAATTAAAGGATTCTGGAGCATTCCAGTATATGGCGATTCTGCATGAAGATAAAGTGACCGGAATGAGAGAAGGGAACAGGGATTTTGGTTCTCAGATAGAGATACGATGCTGGGAAAGTAAAGATGCAAGGACAGGGACACCAACCAGACTTCCTTATGACACACTTGAAAAACTGGCTGAAAGAATTACATCTGAAATCCCAAAAGTAGTAAGCGTTACTTACAACATAACTAAAAAACCACCCTCAACTATCGAAGCTATTTAAGTAATAAAATCCTCCGGTACATTTACGAGTCGGCTAACATCTTTAATCTTTTCCGCCACATTAAATCCTGCAGCACAATTTACTGTACATTCCCTGCAGTCAATACATGGGTTTTCCGAAACATCAAGTGATACAAGCAGCTGGTGTGCTTTTTCCAGGTTACTGTAACCATAAGTGTACATGTATGCTCTCATCAGATCAGGAACAGGCAGAGTTTTCGTGCATTGCTCTACACACTCCCGGCATCCTTTACAATAGAGTGAAGCAAGCGATTCTCCTTTTTTAATATGTTCCTTTTCTTCATCCGTCAGTTCCGGGTTTTCCATTATACTAAAGCTCTCCTCCAAATGATCAAAATTGGTAAAGCCAGGTATAGCAGTATGCACATTAGGATTTTGCAGAGCCCACTTTAAAGCAGCTTTGGTATTTACAGGATGTTGTTTTTCCCTGTCGTAAAATCCTCCTGCCATTGTCTTCATAGCAACAACTCCCAATCCTGCTTTTGCTGCATTATCAATTGCCTCATTCATCTTCTCAACATTATCCTGTTTGAAATTATAAGCAACCAGCACCACGTCATAAACACCACTGTCAATAGCAGCCTGTATCATTTCTGGTTCTCTGTTATGCGTAGAGACGCCAAGGAATTTTGCTTTCCCGGATTTTTTTAATTTTTTCATTGCATTCAGAGTAGGCTCATGGAGTGTTGATTCTCTTGATCCCGGCATATGATGAAAAAGAATATCAACATATTCCATATTAAGCCGTTTAAGACTTATCTCAAACATTTTCAAAAACGATTCCTCTGTTGCTTCATCTGAATACAACCCTGTTTGCCTGTCCAATCCCGGCTGCTTGATTTTTGTTGCAATAGTAAATGAATCGCGTGGATAATCCGCCAAAAGTTTTCCCAGCATCTCTTCGTTCCTTCCCTCCTGGTATCCATGAGCGGTATCCAGGTGTGTAATACCTTTATCAAGAGCAGCTCTAACCAGGTTTGGGTTATCTGCCCTCATAACACCCATATTTACAATGGGTAATTTGATCCCTGTTTTTCCGAGAGTCCTGTAAACAATTTTTCCTGTTTTCTCTTCATCAGGAATATTAGTTTTAGTGGTTCTTCCTAATACATTCTGACCAACAACAATACCTGTAGCACCAATTACCGAAGATTTCAAAAATCCCCGCCTGTTAAGTTTGCTTTGTTTTTCCATAGCTGTTCATGTTTATTTGAATACTGGTTTTATCAATATCTTAAATAATCTTCGGCTAAAAATAAATGATAAGTTACTAAGAAACAATATAAATAATTAAAAACACAGTGAAGTAATCTTTCATTGCTTTTCGCAAAGTCCATGTTAGTTTATTATTTGGTTTACTGATTGTTTTGAGAGATTGCTTCCCATCTTCATCTCTTCGTCGCCCCTTCGCCCCCTCGTCTTGTCTTGTCCTGATATTTGTCTACAGGTTAAACATTAATATTTATGCTCTCAATGAGTGAACATATTCTGGTATTTTATAATTTAAAGCCATATGTAAACGATAATTATTATAGATAAATATAGCA
>Ga0307991_1001350_pt1 | contig 17098 bp, 17 predicted proteins | sample EllFjometagen131_FD_203146 | JGI IMG/M metagenome (GOLD analysis project Ga0307991, IMG submission 203146) | Marine microbial communities from Ellis Fjord, Antarctic Ocean - #131 | ecosystem: Environmental > Aquatic > Marine > Unclassified | place: Southern Ocean | collected 2014-10-08
GTGCGATTTCTGCAGCTGAGTTCAAATGTTATGTTATACTGATTAACAAAGAGGAAGAATAATGGGAAAAATGAGCAGATGGGGGATAGGTCCGATTTTTGCTTTTCTATCGATTTTCTATGGTGTGATAATGCTGTTGTTAACATGCTATTATTATCCAATTTTTCAAATAAAAAGTATCCCATATCGGGTGCTGGCTGTTTTTGGTTGGATTTTTATTGTTATTGGAATTCCGTCATACATCATTTCCTTGATCGCAGTTGTCAGGGCATACAACGCAGGGAATCTTGTAACAACTGGTATTTTTAGATGCTGTCGCCATCCTTTATATGCATCATGGGTTGTATTTATCGTGCCCGGAATAGTTTTATTGGTAAATAGCTGGGTATGTCTGACTATACCGATATTTATGTTTGTGATATTGCGTATTTTGGTCAACAGAGAAGAAATATATTTGGAAGAGGTCTTTGGTTCTGTATATCGTGAGTATAAAAGAAAAGTGCCCTGTATATTACCCTATGGGTTGTTGAAATAGGACGGATAAAATCTTTAGAGCGGTGCGTAAAGCTTTGATTAATGATATAAGTAATATATGCCGATCTTTATTGGTAAATAATACCTCACTGCGACTTCCTAAGGACTCATAGCAATGTGTTGCTAAGTCCTTAGAAAATCGCAGTGAGGTATATATCGAAGATTCTTATCTCTCAGGATTGTCTAACCTGGGCGAGATATAGTTCCAGGGTTTATACTTATTCTGGCACGCACATCAGAATTGAAGCGTTTTGTTTAACTGCTGCAAGCCACATTTCATTGGTTCTCATCTCAGATGGTACAGCATTTAGTGCCCTATAGTCGTTACTAACTGCTACGAGACTGATCTCTTTATAATCGTTAGGATGCTCATGCATATATTCTTCCGGAACTCCAGTCAGCGCCATGCCATTTTGTTTAACTGTGGCGAGACACAATTCCTTATAAGTACATGTTCCCATGCTTACTGAAACATTACGACCGTTCAAAACAGAAGAATTTAATTTTGTAGAATTCCATTTATTTACCAAAGAATTAAGCTTCTCAGGTGTATTAAAGTTATTTAAAAAAGATATTGGATTTGGCATAATATTACCTCTATTGAAATTTGTAAATTTTATGCCATTATAATAATAGGTTGGCTATTTTTAGTCAAACATATTCTTTGGGTAATTGTTCATTAGTATGAATTGCCCTACGCATTAGAGGATACTCAATGGTTTATAACTTTATTGTCATAATAGCTGATTGATAGACCTCAACAGAGCATATATCTTATCTTGTGCGTTTGTTGAAACTTTGAAGTGTATTGCTTAGCAGCATAGCAACGGTCATAAGACCAACCCCGCCGGGGACAGGGGTTATATGCGAGCATTTGTTTTTAACGTTATCGAAGTCTACATCTCCGACGACGCGATATCCTTTTGGTCTTGATGTGTCGTCGATCCTATTGATTCCTACATCTATGACGACAGCTCCGTCTTTGACCATCTCGGCGGTGATGAAGTGTGGTTTCCCTATGGCGCTTATGATGATGTCGGCGCGACGGCATACTGCGGCGAGATCTTTTGTGCGACTATGAGCTACAGTTACTGTAGCATTGCCGTGGGGGGCTTTTTGCATAAGCAATGCTGCCATGGGCTTGCCGACGATTGTGCTGCGTCCTACAATGACAATATCCTTGCCTGCCGTATCGATACCATATTGCTTTATCAGTACTGTTATCCCTAATGGTGTACAGGGGACAAGACCGTCTTCTTCTGTGAGAAGTTTGCCGAGGTTTATAGGATTGAACCCGTCGACATCTTTGTCCGCTGATATTGCTAGGGAAACCTTCGAAGTATTGATATGCTTTGGCAAGGGAACCTGGACGATGATGCCGTCAACAGTGTTATCGTCATTTAGTTTACTTACTGTTTCGAGAAGCGAATGCTCGCTGGTGTCTTCTGGGAGTTCTATGATTTCCGAGATCATCCCTATCTCGCCACATTTCCTTTGTTTTGTCCTTACATACGTCTTAGATGCAGGATCGCTGCCGACGATGATGACGGTAAGGGATGGCTTTCGACCGTTTATTGTTTCTACTGCTACGCGTAATTCGTTGTAGATTTTTTGCGACGCTGTTTTCCCATCGATTAATATCATAGTATTTCTCCCGTACTTATTATGAGGCTCTATTCAAAATCATTTCTGAGATCGCTGCGAGCCTTGATGTATCGTAAGGAATTTCTTCAAGAAGCTCCGAAGCCGTTGTTATCAGTTCCGTAGCACGGCGACGAGCATCTTCGAGTCCAAGTAAGGATACATATGTGCTCTTTTTGTTTTCGATATCGGACTGCGCCGGTTTCCCTAGAGTTTCTGTCGTTGAAGTAACATCTAGTATGTCATCGACTATCTGGAATGCCAGGCCGATAATATATCCGAATTCTCGGAGTTTTGCAGAGACATCTCTGGAGACATCAGCAACGATGGCTCCAAATTCTATCGAGGCGGCGATAAGAGCCGATGTCTTATTGTAATGTATCTGCTTGAGGACTTCTAAGCTTGAAACCTTATCTTCAGAGGCCATATCGGCAATTTGTCCTGCGATCATCCCATCACCACCGCTTCGTTGTGAAAGTGTTGTTATAAGTGCAAGGCGTTGCTCTGCCGTCAGTCCTGGAGCTGTGGCGATGACCTCGAAAGCGTATGTTATGAGATAGTCACCAGTTAGTATTGCTGTAGCTTCGTCGTAGGCCTTATGCAGAGATTCTTTGCCACGACGGAAGTCGTCGTCATCCATGCTTGGAAGGTCGTCGTGGATGAGAGAATATGTATGTACCATCTCAAGAGTGCATGCCGGTGAAAGTGCCGCGTTGAGATCGCCACCCAACATCTCTGTCGTTGCTAATGCAAGCATTGGACGCAGACGCTTACCGTGCCCCAGCAGAGAATAACGCGCCGCTTCGAAAAGGGTGCTGTGGAGCGCTGAGCAATCTGTTGCGACCAATTCTCCTAGACGCTTTTCGATTCGTGCAGCATTAGTTTTTAAGTATTCTTTTAATTCCACGATAGAAACTCTGGTGAAGTGTTATGGTTTTTCTTGGGCTTGCTTGTTTCTAGTGCCACACGTAAAGCGAAGCGTTTGTCATACTTCTTGTGCTGGTAAGAAAATTTTATTTCCCAATGGCATCGCATCAATGTCGTAAGTTCGAGTTTGTATTCATTGAAGTTAGGTTCGGAATCTCTGTTCCATGCATGGCGTGCCTCGCCGACAAGCGTCCAGTTAGGAGTAAATCGGTAGCATAAACGAGGGAGTATTATATCATGCTTATCTGAAAGCTGCGAGGCTTGTAGAACGGATTCTTTATAAAAGTTATCCAGAAGGAAATCCGTACGGTCGGCTTTACGCCAGTCGAAGCGTCCGCGATGGCGATATTCTATGCCTATAGCGAAATCTTCATTGCGTGTGTAGTCGGCGCGTACAGCAAACTTATCGAGTCGGTTCTTGCTGAGGTTCCAGATTATGTTAGAATGACATGCGATATTATTGCACGGAAGCCATTCAATATCGCTATATAGTTTAGGAATGGTTTTTGATAATGTTGCATTGTCGAAGAAAGCGTTGCCGTATATATCGATAGTGATAAGACGCGAAATTTCATCGTTACTTTTTTTGTATATGCTGTTTTTTATACCAAAACACATAAGATTTAGTGACGATAAACCATCATGGATATCGAAAATGTAGTGGTCACTGATTGGTGTCGTGGGGCGTCCAAAATATTTATAAGCAATATATGGCTCAATGGTATGCATGTGGTCGTCATAGATGCGAGACAGTAATGTTTTTAGTTCGCAGTTAGCCACCGCTATTCCAAGCCATTTGTCAGAGAAATCATAACTATTGCCGTAATAGATGCCCCTGACTCCGACGCCTGGCGTTAGCGTTAAGTAGCTCCCTAGACGGAACGGCTTATATATGTCGCCATTGGCAGAAACACGGATGGAATTGAAATTAACATAACTTTTCGGCGTATCTTTAGCATATTCGAAATCAAGATACGATGCTTTGAAACTGCTATCGGCGATGATACCAGAATTGCCGACCTCAAAAGGTTTTAAGCTAAGCGATACCGTCGGAAGTTCCTGCTTAATAGTCTGGAATGAATTTATGCGAAGACGCGAAAAGATCTGAGCTATCCATGACTTTTCCTGGTGTCGTAGAGATATTAGTGTGTTCCCTGCGGATTTGAGATTGAAATTCTGGTCATGGTAATGCGATACCATGTCAGCATCACTGAGCCTATCGTACTGGATGTTTACGGACGTATTATCGTCATTGAAGTTCTTGGAATATATGCCATCGAAACGGTACCGCTGGCGGTTTTCTTCGGAATTGTATGTCGCATAGTTTCTAAGTATGAGGTCAGCGTTTTTATCTGCGTCGGTATGAGTGAAGTCGATGCCACCACCAAAGCCTTCCTTGAAACTATAGTCAAGGCGGGCAAACCCTCTCCACAGTTCCCTAGAAAGGAAACGATAACGCATAGAAATCCTTGCCCCTTGGTTACCTCCCCAACGAGCTTTATAGTCTACGGGGAAGTCCAGTAAATCACGGAAATTTACATGTAACGATGGAAACCAGAACATCGGCAGACGTAAAAAGCGCAGCTGTACGTTTTTGGCAAATAGAAGGTTAGTGTTCTTGATTCGGATATTTCGTGCTTTAAATTGCCATTCGCTATCGGCATTCTCACACGACGATATAAAAGCTTCTTTGATAAGAAAGCTTCCATCAGGAAGAAATTCTATAGTATCTCCTCCAATATACCAAGGTTCAAATGATGCACGGCCACCATAAACTGTCCCTTGTTCTGTATGAAAATCATATTCTACACGCTTCCCAATAAATATTGTTCCACTGTATTCGAGCATAACATCATCTTCGGCGATGATTTTAAAGATATACTCATCGTCCTGAACTTTCTTTATGTATTGTATCTTGCGCGCCTGGATCCTGATATTATCGCTGGTGACGACGCCACCTTTGTCTGTTGATAGAATGCCGTCTTTAAATATAGGTTCGCGCAGATCGACAGTGACTCCCTTAGAGAAGACTTCACCCAATTTATCGTTAGTGTCTATGCTATAGAGCTGTATAGCACAAAAGCATCCCAAGACTAAGAGTACGCGATATAAAATTCTAACCATCACAAGCAAAAAGAGTTACTAATAAAAACAGGCTCACTATATAGTCGTACAATCAATAAATGCTATAAAAAACGGAGAGATCGATGAAAACAGCACTCATAACAGGAATAACAGGTCAGGATGGGTCTTATCTAGCCGAATTGCTTCTGGAAAAAGGATACCGTGTTCATGGCATCATAAGAAGATCTTCGCAGTTCAATACCGATCGCATAGATCATCTGTATAATGATGATTCCTTAAGAGAGCGTTTTTCTTTGCATTATGGTGATTTAGGGGACTCCTCCAATTTAAATCGTATCCTGGAGAAGACAAACCCTGACGAAGTGTATAATCTTGGAGCTATGAGCCATGTGAAGGTTTCGTTCGATATGCCTGAATATGTTGCACAAGTCGATGGTGTCGGAGCTCTACGCATCCTCGATGCAATAAAAGAAACAGGAATTGCTACTAGGATGTATCAGGCTTCGACCTCTGAGCTATATGGCAAGGTTCTGGAAATTCCACAGACGGAAACGACAGCATTCTGTCCGCGTTCTCCGTATGCTATTGCAAAGCTTTTCGCATATTGGACAGTTGTTAATTATCGCGAAGCGTATGGATTGTACGCCTGTAACGGGATATTGTTCAATCATGAGAGCCCACGGCGAGGACCGACGTTCGTTACGCGTAAAATCACCCGCGCTGCGGTCCGTATAAGAGAAGGTTTGCAGGAGAAGGTGTTTCTTGGAAACCTTAATGCTAAGCGTGACTGGGGGTATGCCAAAGACTATGTTGAAGGCATGTGGCGTATGCTACAGCAGGATGCTCCCGATGACTACATCCTGGCGACAGGGAGAGCTGTATCGGTAAGGGATTTCACTGAACTGGTATTCAAAGAAGTTGGTATCGATATCGGATGGGAAGGTGAGAACGAAAATGAGAAGGGACGATGCCTAAGGAGCGGAAAGGTCGTCGTCGAAGTGTCTCCGCGGTATTTTCGTCCTACAGAAGTTGAGTTTCTTCTCGGCGATCCTTCAAAAGCAAAAGAAAAACTCGGATGGGAACCAACAATAACACTGGAAGATCTAGTAAAAATCATGGTGGAAGCCGATGGTCTAGAACTAAAAAGATCATAGTCTATCAATAGAAATAGATGGAGACCTGAACCGCTCTTCTTTCGGGTGTTGTTTGTTAAATACTGTATCAAAACTTATGGAAAGTTCTTGTGCTGTAGGTCTGTCAGCAGGAACGGGACGCAGGCAACGCCAGATGAGATGCTCTATAGGTTTATCAACTTTGTCTGGCTCAGGATAGCTCGCTAAATGCGCTTCTCGAGCTTCGGGAGAAGTTGCAAGATTGTTCAGTCTATTTGCGAATTCCATTTTCTGACTATTTGAATCACCCGGGAGAGAATTAAATATATTAATACTGGATTGAGCATCTACATGCATCTGATAAAGTACCATTCCAAATGCCCAAACATCTGCAGGCTTGCCAGCACTGTTTGGTTGTCCATGTATTGCATCGTGGGCAAATTCTGGTGATAAATACGGTAGAGTTCCTTTTATTTCGCTTCTTTTGCTATCACCGCTCTCTCGAACAGAGACTCCGAAATCTGTGATGACCGCGATAATTTTGCCATTATCGTCGGTACCTATCAAAATATTTTGTGGTTTTATATCACGGTGCAGTATGTTTTTATCGTGAATCCTGCTTAATCCATGTGCAATATCGCTTGTTAAGATAGCTGCTAATCTTTTTCTTCTTGGTGTTCGTAGTTCATCCATAAAATTCACAAGCTCTCCGTGGGAGTATTTTTTCTGAAAGATTCCTACAGAATTGTCCCATATGATTCTATGTGTCCCCACGATTCCTCGTGTTCCATGAAATTCCTGAAGAAATTCTGCTTCGCGTCTGATATTGGCTATATTTTCATTGCTCACATCTATTAGTCTCGCATGAGCAAGATCTTCGCCATTAATATAGCTGATTGCTACGTTTACTGTTTTAAATGACCCTTTTCCTAGTGATATTGGAAGGTCTATAAATGCATCGTCGCCACTAGATGTTACTGTTACAGAAGCCTTTAGATGTGTAACAGTCTTGTCGAGGAAGAAGTCTTGTGCTTCCTTTGTAGGGATTGCAACGCGTTGCAATCGTGCGAACTCTATAGTGCTAAAAAGCTCCGCTTTTTCATCGGATGTGAGGGCGTTTTCGCTTTTAAAACCTTTATCTAGCTTCTCTTCGAGTCTAGCTGTAGCTTCTTGAGTGCCAGATCTAACAGTTTCTAGTCGCCGTCTCATAATATTACCAAGAAAACGACCCGTGCCGCCAGCTTCTTTACTTTGCATAATTTCTTTTTTTGCAATACCAAAGCGCTTAGAGAGGCTGTTTATATTCACTAGAATGATTTCCCCTTTGACCTTCAATGAAACCCAGAAATGTTTTTTTATAAAACCAAGTTTCATAGGAAACGATGAAATATCTAACCTCTTCACAGCTACTCGAGCAATTCTAGGCGTTTTAAGGCTACCGATACTGAGAGAAATGCGTGTCTTCGCTTTTCCTGCACTACCTTGGATACATATGGCTTTTTTCTTGCCAGAAGAAATCGATATATTAAAACTGTTACTATTATATAATGGCATCCTCATATTGTCTCCTCCCTATATTAAGTGTATAGGGAAAACTTGAGAGAGTCAAGAAAAAAATAGAAAAGTTGAGAGAAGGACGTTGTTTTCGAAGTTGAACCTCAAAAAGTTTTCCTGTAGTATGCTCTCTTTATTTACGAGTAAGAATGCCGTCCCTAAGGATGTATATGGTATCGCACATGCCGGCTAGTTCTTTGTCGTGGGTGGCAACAATTATAGCTTTATTGTGCTGTCTAGCGCAGGAGATGAGAATCTCATGAACCTGCTGTGATGTCGCATGATCGAGATTCCCGGAAGGTTCGTCGGCAAGGATTATATCTGGAGAATTGCATAGTGCTCTTGCTATTGCTACGCGTTGGCGTTCACCGCCTGACAGAAGCTTCACATGAAAATGCTCTCTATAGGATAGACCCACCATTTCAAGAAGTTCTTGAGCATGAAGGTATGCCGGATACCCCTTTTTCACAGACTTCCTACCTATGCGTGCAGGCATTAGAATGTTGTCGATGGTGGTGTAATCTTCCAGTAGGTGGAAAGACTGAAAAATAAAACCTATATGCTTATTGCGTATAGCATGCTTTGTGTTTCTTGTTACGGTCGCACCATTGATTTCTATAGACCCCTTAGAGGGGGTTTCAAGGGTGCCAAGGATATGTAAAAGGGTACTTTTCCCTTCGCCGGAGGCTCCCATTATTGCTATCGTTTCTCCCTCGGAGATGCCAAAGTCTATGCCTGAAAGGACCCGTACTTCAGCAGGACGGTGGAAGGTTTTATGGACGTTGTGTGCTTGCAGAACTTTCATTCAGACCTCAGGATCTCTGCAGGTTTCATTAGGCTTGCTTTCAGTGCTGGAACAACGCCTGCAATAAGGGATATAAAACCTGTTGATATCAGGATAAAACGTACTATTTCAAAGTCAAGCTCATGGGGCATGATGTCACCATAGAAGGCGCTGTTGAAGACAGCATGGCCCTGGATGGCGCTAAGCATGCCGATGATGACGTCGAGATTAGCTAGAGTGAAAAGCGCCGCGATAGTGCCTATTCCAGTGCTTAAAAGACCCATGAGTACTCCGCATGATCCGAAAATTAGAGCGATACTCTTCGGAGATGCTCCCATGGACTGGAGGATGCCTATTTCCTTTTTCTTATCATTGACGAGCAGTATCAGCATCGAGACGATGTTTGAACATGCTACAATGATGATGATCACAGCTATAAGAGTAAAAAGAAGTCTCTCGCTTTGTAGCTGCTCGACAAGGTCTTTGGTGAAATCATACTCCTTGAATGTTTGAACGTTCCAGTACTTGTCGATACCAGCGTCGCGAAGCTTATGAATGATAGATTCCTTTACCGTAGATGCTTTGTCGGTATCGCTAAACCATACATTGATACCATTGCCGAACGTTGTATCGTAATGATTTGTCGCGGCGCTTATCAATGACGTTACTTCCTTGCCGGCGATGACAAACTTTCCGCCAAGAGGTATTATTCCAGGATCATAGAAGCCTGCAACGCGTATTGAAATGCGCTGCTCTTGAAGAGCGCCTGCCGTAGGTGCATAATATGACAAATAACCACGATCTCCAACAACAACGCCGCTCTCGCGAAAATGCTTCGTAACGAAAACATTCTCGTCGCTAGTAATATTATCGGGTGTAATAAGCTCTTGAGCGGTCAATCCTGTATTGGATTCGTCAGGAATAATTATTTTGTCTATGATAGAGTTTTCTTCGTCGAATGCTGACAGATAGCATGACTGCGTAAGAGATGTCTGAACGTCGTTGTGGATAGTTTTTAGATGCATCTGCGCAATAGCATATTCATAGTCAGAAGCGCGTATTCCTGCTAGTGATGTTATAGCATTGAATGCCCCTTTTACAGGATCTATGGTGTCTCCATTACTGTCATGGTGAGGGAGTGGCCAATATGAAGGGATCTCCATATCATTAAGGCCATTGTATGGGTCTGTGAAAGGTGCTTTGTACTTCTCTCCTACCGATTTCGCTGTATAGTCTGAGCTACTACTAATAACATCAATCTTGTAGTAGTAGGAGTCGTAATAGTTATTTGTAGGATTTAGACGTATCGGAGCTGTCATGGCGATAAGCTTATCAGTCCAGATTTTCTCTAGACCTGTCGTCACAGAAAAAAAGACAAGAATCAGCCATACAACCATAGAAATTACAAAAACCGAGACGATAGCAATAATCGATACCGACAGTTGTCGTCGCCGAGGCATAAGATACTTTAGCGCAACAGAAAACTCAAACATAGTCAATACTGAAGTTATAGTTATACCCAATCAGATTCTCTAATCTAGATTCGAGAATCTGATTGGGTATAGATGCTATTACTTGGATTCCTTGAAAATAACGTGACGCCTTACGGTCTTGTCATATTTTTTCAGTTCCATCCTTCCCGGTGTCGATGTCTTATTTTTCGTTGTATAGTAGTATTGCGAGCTTTCTTTACTTTTAAGCTTTATATTTTCTCTCTTGCCGGCCATGATAGTCTCTCTAGTATTTTGAATTCTTTAATATGATTGAGTATAATCCTACTTGACAACAAGATAAAATTCAATAAAAACTCAAGCTATCGTAAATATTATGGACAATGGAAGGATGGTATTCGAGTCATAGGTTCGAGATCTAAAGGATCGCCTTCAGGCAAATTCGAGCGGTAGTGATATGCTAGTCCTGCTATCATGGCAGCATTATCCTGAGTGAGCTCCCTCGGTGGCCAGAATACTGGAATGCCAATGTTTTCCTGCTCGACCATATCCCTGATGGCGCTGTTGTTGCTGACGCCTCCTCCAAAAAATACAGACTGGAAATCGTGCTGTTCCAATGCTAACGATACTTTTTTTACTATATCGGTGAATGCCGTATTCTGGAAGCTAGCAGCTACGTGGCGTTTCTCGTCGTCGTTGATTATCAATGGTGAGTGTTTTGAAGCTCCTTGTCCTTTGATGGTGTACAATACACTTGTTTTAAGACCGCTGAATGAGAAGTTTAATGGGCGTCCTTTTATAGTTCCTGACTTAAAAGGGTAGTGATGCGGATCTCCGGACTTCGCCAATGATTCTATGGCGGGACCGCCAGGATAGGGGAGTCCTAGGATTTTGGCGACCTTATCGAAAGCTTCACCGATAGCGTCGTCTACTGTGGTCCCTATCGCCTGATATTTACCGACATCGCTAATATGTAGCAAAAAAGTATGTCCTCCAGATATCACTACTCCAAGGCTTGGGAATGTTATTGTATCGAGGTGTCCCATCATGGCAGCATATAGATGCGCTTCAACATGATTTATGCCAATAAAAGGTTTGTTTATAGCGAAAGATAATGCTTTGGCGGCATTGAGGCCTATGAGAAGTGCTCCTATAAGTCCTGGCCCTTTGGCAACGGAGATAATATCTATGTCGTCAAGAGTGACTCCGGCATCTTTTATAGCTTGGTCGATGACGGGAATAATCATGTCGACATGCTGGCGACAAGCTAGCTCCGGAACGACGCCTCCGTATACTTTGTGAAGCTCGACCTGAGACGCTACGACATTGGAAAGGATCTCAGAGCCGTTCTTGACGACGGCGCAGCCTGTCTCGTCGCATGTGCTTTCTATTCCCAATATTAGTGTCATATCGTTAAACCAATGAAGTCTAGATAGCTTTGTAATATTATCACGGCACTTATAGTGTCGATGATTTTAGAGCGTTTTTTTCTGTTCATATTGGCTTCGCGCATAGACCTTTCTGCCTGCACCGTCGTCAGCCTTTCATCCCAGGTGACTACCAGCAGTCCTGTTTTTTTATGTAGTATTTCAGCGAAGTGATTGACCTCGTCGCCAAGGAAACCGATTCTTCCGCTGAAATGCTTAGGCATTCCTATTACGATTTTCTCTATATCGCTTCCGGTCGTTTTTTTTATCTCTTCTAGCTTCTCTATGACGTTATCGACGGTTTTGCTGGATTGTTTTGTAGCCTTAACGATGCCAGAAGGGCTCGCAATGATTTTACGTTCGTCAGAGACGGCTATACCTATGCGTACGGTGCCGAAGTCTATACCGACGATGCGCGTGCTCATGATTCTTTTTTCTTTTTATGTTCTACCATAGCCTTGACAAAATCGCGAAATAGTGGGTGTGGGATATCAGGCTTGGACTTGAACTCCGGATGAAATTGTACGCTGACCATCCATGGATGGTTTTTGATTTCGGCAATTTCGCAGAGATCTCCGTCTTTTAGTTTTCCAGACAATAACAATCCCGCATCTTCCAGCTTTTTTTTATATTCGTTATTAAACTCGTAACGATGGCGGTGGCGTTCGCTGATGGTGTCGGTGCCATATGCAGCGAAGGCTTTAGATTCCTTTTTAAGCGAACATGGGTATGTTCCTAGGCGCATAGTACCACCAAGGTTTTGCACTGATTTTTGTTCGCTTAGGAGTGATATTATTGGTACCTTTGTGGTGGCGTCCATCTCTGTAGAATTCGCATCGTTTAGCATCGCAACGTTGCGGGCGAATTCTATGACCATGGCTTGCAGTCCTAGGCATATTCCGAAGAAAGGTGTCATGCTTTCACGACAATATTTTGCTGCAGTGATCTTTCCGCACCACCCTCTGGTATCGAAACCGCCGGGAACAAGGTAGCCGTCACACCCGGCAATATCTTCAATATTTTCAACTTTGTGTGCGTCAAAACTTTTTATCTCGATATTGTATCCTGAAGCTATGGCACCATGCTCCAAGGCTTCGAAGACCGACTTATACGCGTCCTGATGTTGTACGTATTTTCCGATAATTCCGACTGTTATCGTATCTTTTAGATTTTTTACGGAGTCGATGAGTTTTTTCCATTCTGATAGATCAGTTTCCTTGTGCGGAATGTTTAAATGGCTGGATAACATGTCGTCGAGCTCTTGATCATGGAGCGTCAGAGGCAGTTCATATATGGTATTTTTTACGTCAGGAGCTTCGATGACGGAATTCTTGGTAACATTGCAGAATAGGCTTATCTTATCTTTGACATCCTGCTCCAGTGCTTTTTCACAGCGACACACTATGAAGTCAGGGAATATGCCGATGCTTCTCAGAACCTGGACGGAGTGTTGCGTCGGCTTTGTTTTAGTCTCTCCGGCAGATTTGATATACGGAACGTATGTCAGGTGTATATTGGCACATTCGCTATGATGTTCGTTGCGGAATTGTCTTATTGCTTCGAGGAACGGCATCGCTTCGATGTCGCCGACAGTTCCTCCGATTTCTATTATGACAAGGTCTGTATCAGGGTTTCGTTTGCCACAGTCGATGATACGCTTTTTGATCTCATTGGTGATATGGGGGATAACCTGTACTGTGTTGCCTAGATAATCTCCTCGGCGTTCGCGTTTTATCACAGTATCGTATATCTGGCCGGATGTTGTATTTGAAAGTTTTGTTAGCGGGGAGTTTGTAAAACGGTAGTAGTGGCCAAGATCCAGATCCGTCTCGGCGCCATCGTCTGTGACATAAACCTCTCCATGTTGGAATGGGCTCATGGTTCCAGGATCGACGTTGAGATATGGGTCGAGCTTGAGCATCGAAATTTTGAGACCTTTACATTCCATCAGTTTTCCGATAGATGCCGCTGTCAAGCCTTTTCCTAGCGAAGATACTACTCCGCCGGTGATGAATACGAATTTTGGTTGCATAATATTTTCTCGAGTTTTTTTGCGTCGTCGGGTGTGTTGACTCCGATGTCGGAATCTTCAACAATGGCGACTTTTATTTTATAGCCGCGTTCTAATATTTTAAGCTGTTCAAGGTCTTCGGCGAGTTGTAGCGGTGTCGGTGCTAGTTGCGAGTATTTTAGTAAAAACTCTTTCCTGAAGGCATAGATACCTAGATGACGGTGATGTGTTGACATCTTCTTCGGATTGCGAACATATGGGATGCAGGATCTGCTAAAATACAAGGCATTGCCAGCGGTGTCTAAGGCGCACTTCACTACGGAAGGATCCTTGAGGTCGGCGATGTCGGTAATTTTCGATGCGGCTGTTGCCATCACAGCATCAGGATTTTTGATAAGAGCTTCGATGATGGTGTTGATTGTATCTGGGGAGATGCATGGTTCGTCGCCCTGGACGTTTACGATTATAGCGGAATCGTCGATATTATCTTTAATATTGTTGATAGCTTCCAGGACGCGGTCTGTCCCTGTAAGGCAGTCAGAGGACGTCATCACAACATCGGCTCCGAAGCTATCAGCATGTTCGTAAATGCGTTTGTCGTCGGTGGCTATGATAATAGAGTCGAAGGAAGCACATTTCGCCGCGTTCTCATACGTTCTCTGTATTAGAGACTTACCTTTTATCTCTACGAGAGGCTTGCCTGGAAAACGTGTGCTGCCGTATCTTGCTGGGATGACGCCTATAATTTTATAATCAGGATTTTTCATGGCACAAGTATATATATTATAACGTTAAATTTCAACCTTATAAAGATTCGCCGATTCAATTCTGACGTGCGACGCTTAGGAATCTGCTGGTACAGTTTTGCTACAAGTTCATTGAATCACTATCGGAGCTGTTTCTAAATTCTTATTTAGTTTTGCTTCAGAATAGTATTGTACAGGAAGGACTGAAGCTTATCGAAAGTCTCACTATAGTTGATTCCTAAATGTTCTCCAGGTTGGGCGATTCTGTGAAGGTCAGAGCGATCGTTTCCTTCCTCATCTTTTGCCCCTTCCGGATATCGGGCATCATAGAGTCTCTTGGCATGACTACACTCCTCTTCGTCCATCATTGTATCCCACTCTGCTCTGATGACACACACTTCGCCAGTGACTTCTTTTATAGTTTCTTCGCTATCGAAACCATATAGACCGCGCATTGCTACTCGTGCTATCTTTGACATGGGACCTTCTTTGCCCGTTTTTCGATTTCTCACCATGTCAGCACCGACATCCTCGAGTTTTGCGAATGTTTGATCGGCGATAAGATGTACACCTTCATTCCCCTTTTGAGCGGCTAAACGGACGGCTACGCCTCCGCCTATTGACATGCCGTGGATGACTATCTTATTGTTAGCAATAACTTCGTTCTTATTGTTATCACCCTTACTTTGTTTTCTGACATATGAAATGGCTGCCTCAGCATCGCGAAGGGCACCGTCTGCCGAAGGTCTGGTGAATGCATGCTGGCTTTCGCCATAGCCTCGGTAATTAAAAACCATAACATTAATATTATGACTCTGATATTCGTGGATAAGATCTTCACCCTCTTCGTAGCATGTAAAATTTCCCTGGCAGAGGATAGCTGTTGGGCCGTTGTGTAGAATATCAGATCTTACTGGAAAATACATGCCATCGAGCCTAACGTGATCGCTTGTTTTAAGTGTGACACGTTTAGCATTAGGATTACTGTCATTAAGAGCTCTTCGAAGTTTCCTTAAGTCTGTTAGGGGAGTTTTTGTGGCCAGAAGCTTTCTGTAAACTATTCTTCCAATAAGGGTACCTCCAGAGAACACTGCAAAAGCAAGGAAATAACGTCCTATAGCAATGCCAACTTTCTGAATTAGCTTTCCTATTAGGTATACCTCTCCGATTCCTACGAACATAGATGCTGTGAATAATACGATCTTCTTTCCAGACCAACTTGATGCACTCTTTCGGGGTTTATTTTGTGTTTGTAGTTGGTCGGCAGAGGGTGGTACTTCAAAGTTTTTATCTATTTCTGGCATGACTGATTACTTTGTTTTTTATGATAAGTTTTTTTATCGCAGGGTTATTTGAGTATGTTGCCGAGGCTGTTTCTTCATTTTGTATAGTATTCTCAGATATAAATGTATCTAAATATGTTATAGCGTGATGGTTTTCATGATGGTGGCTATTATTTTTTTTGTTTTTTCTCTTGCTTGGGATCTGTTGTTTATTTTCTTTATAGTGGAAAATCCCTTCGATTCTGTTGTCAGCCATAACAATACTTTCTCGTTTTTTTGTTATTATCTTTTAGTATTATCGGAATTATCCTGGAATGCTTTAGCAAAAGGAAACCTAGCTGAGGCTACCCCTCGAAATGGCAAAGCTTTGCTACCAGTTCATTAAATCTCTATCAGAGCTGTTTCTAAATTCTTATTTAGTTTTACTTCAGAATAGATACGTACAGAAATTGCAAAAGATCATCAAGAATCCCACTATAGTTCATTCTTAAATGGCCTCCAGATTTCTCGATTCTGTGGAGGTCAGAGCAATCGTTTCCTTCCTCATCTTTTGCCCCTTCCGGATATCGGGCATCATATAGTCTCTTCGCATGATTATACTTGCCTTCGCGCATCATATTATCATTTAATGATCTGATGACACATACTTCGCCAGTGACTTCTTTTATAGTTTCTTCGCTATCGAAACCGTATAACTCACGCATTACTACTCGTGCTACCTTTGACACGAGACCTTCACAGTCCTTTTTCTTCCTTCTCGTCAGATCGGCACCGACATCCTCAAATTTTGCGAATGTTTGATCAACGATAAGATGTACACCTTTATTTTGTTGTTGAGCAGTTAAGCAGACGGCTACGCCTCCGCCTATTGACATACCGTGGACAAGTATATTATTGTTGGTAATACCCTCGGTGCGTTCCCTAACATATGCAATGGCCGCTTCTGCATCGCAGACGGCACCTTCTGCTGAAGAGCCTGTAGATGCGTGCTGGCTTTCGCCATAGCCTCGATAATTGAAGACCATAACGCTAATATTCAATTCTTGATATAATTTGATAAGATCTTGCGATTCTTCATAACAAACAAAATTCCCTTGGCAGAGAATAGCTGTTGGATTCCCGTTCAAAAATTTTTCTCTTGGAGGAAAATACATGCCATCAAGCTCAATGCCATCGCTTGTATTAAGTGTGACGCGCTCACCATTAAACGTTTCTTCCAAATCCCTTCGCAGTATGTCCAAGCTAGTTGAGTGCTTTTCAAGGCTTTTTTTCTTAATCCGACGTCCTGAGAGTGTACTTCCAGGGAATACTATAGGAGCAAGAAGAAAACGTCCTATAGCGCCTCTGTTTGTTAAGGGTAGCTTTTTGACAGATCTTCCGTTTAAGTTTGATATGCCATTTTGGGGCTCATTTTGCGTAACCGTTCAGACCCCCCTTCTTTTTAACTCACTCTCTTGTCCTTCCAGGTACTCAAATAATGGGTCCAGTTCTCTTTCAAGATTTTTATTCGAAGTATGATTGGCCTCTCTTGCCACACAACCTA
>Ga0307991_1001351_pt1 | contig 17095 bp, 12 predicted proteins | sample EllFjometagen131_FD_203146 | JGI IMG/M metagenome (GOLD analysis project Ga0307991, IMG submission 203146) | Marine microbial communities from Ellis Fjord, Antarctic Ocean - #131 | ecosystem: Environmental > Aquatic > Marine > Unclassified | place: Southern Ocean | collected 2014-10-08
TAGAATTAAGTTTGATAAAGAAGAAATTCTGGCTGATAGCACCACCTATACTATTTATTTTGGCGATGCAATAGTGGATTTGCACGAGAACAATCCTCTTTCAAATTTTCAGTATGTTTTTTCCACTGGTGCTGATATTGATAGTTTAAGTATTCGCGGGAAAGTATTAAATGCCCAGCATTCTATGCCTGAGGAAGGCGTTTTTGTTTGTTTGTATTTAGATAATAATGATACACTTTCGTTGGACGAATTGCCTCAAAAAGTCCGGCCTTATTATGTTGCAAAAACAAATAAAGAAGGTTTTTTTGAAATAAACAATATTCGTAACGACAGTTACTTGATTTTTGCAGTAAGCGATGCAAATGCAAATTATTTTAACGATTTACCCAATGAGTCCATTGCCTTTGCTAATGATCTGGTTTTCCCCGAAGAAGTGTTTGATTTTATTCCAGATACAATTCCCATAGATACTTCAAACGTACAATTAATGGATAGTTTGTGGGCAAATTATGCTGTTCAGGTGACTAAAGAAGAGCATGTTTTACTACTTTATGAGCCTCAGGATTCTGTTCAAAGAGTTATAAATAAGGATGTGCTCGATAATAAAAGAATGCATTTTGAATTTAAATACCCGTTGAAGGATTCCGTTAAATTTACGTTTATAAATTCCGATTCTACTGTTCAAAACATTAAATATATTGAGGACTATTCATTGAATATGGATAGTCTTGATTTGTGGTTTTTCAAACCCGTGCCTGATACCATACGACTCAAGATGGAAGTGGATACACTAAAAGCAGATACTATTTTAGTGCTTTTGAATGCCAAATTAGTCAAAGAATCTCCTAATAATATGAGAGGGAGATCAGGAGTCGAAAACCAAGTAGTGGAAGAGCAAACAATTTCTTATACAAGTAATTTCAAATCAGAATTTCCTTATTTTTCTAAAGGAATTATTGAGTTTTCTACCCCTATAAATGTAGCCAATTTTCAAAATTGCTCTTTGGTTGAAGATTCTATATCAGTGCATTACGAGATTCGCTTTATTGATACAGTAAAGCGAAAACTCTTAATTGAGTATGCTTGGAAAGAAGGTGTAAAATACAGTTTTCAAATCCCGGATCAGGCACTTACAGATATTTATGGCATTAAAAATGATAGCATTTCTGCCAAATTTAAGACTACGGAAGAAAGTAATTATGGTGAATTGCAGATTCGCCTCAATTTGCCTCCGGAATCGACTTCACCATGGATAGTACAACTATATAAAGGTTCAGAAGATAAAGAGAAAATTTTTGGATTAGCTTCTGTTCAAGATAGCATTGGTGCTATTTTTTCACACTTGGTTGATGATAAATACAGAATCAAGGCATTGGAGGATAGAGATGGCAATGGGCGTTGGTCAAGTGGTGATTATGCAAGGAAAATTCTACCGGAGAAAGTGTATTATTTTCCAAATGTGATTGAAATCAAAGCTGGATGGAAAGTAGAAGAAGTTTGGGAAATTACGGATAAAGCATTGATAAACAAAATAATAAAATAAGCTTACATAAAAAAGAGGGCTTTATCAAAAACCCTCTTCTCCCTTGTTATCCTTCAATGACTATTCTTCATTACATCGATTAATACATTGAATTATTTCTGTTAATGTCGTACTTTTTAAAGAATAAAAAATCTTTTTGCCTTCTCGTTTGGCAATAAGCACTTTATTGTTTTTCAAAATATTCAAATGATGAGAAGCGGCGGCCTGCTCAATATTTAAAGCTTGATATATTTCCGTAACACTTAACCTTCTGTTATTGTCTAACATATCAATAATGGCAATGCGCATAGGGTGTGCAATTGATCTTAATTTACTGGCAGCAAATTCAAGTTTTTCGATGTCAAGCATTAAATCTTTCATAATATCTAGTTAAAATGGATTCGTAATTTAAATGCTAAAATAGCATTGTACAAAATTAAATATTTAGCTATGTAAACAAAATAAATATATTCATATTTTGTAATTTATATCAATTCTAAGTAGTAGGACTAAACAATTCAGTAAATGAAAAAGTGTTTCCATCGAATAGTCCCTTATCACTTAGCTTCAATTCGGGTATAACCAGCAAAGCCATAAAAGAAAGAGTCATAAATGGCGCTTTCAATGATCCGCCAAGCGTTTTTGCTTTTTTATCAATTTCATCGTAAAGAGCAGCTATTTCAAATCCGTCTTTATTCGACATAATACCTGCCACTGGCAATGGAAGAACTGTTTTGTCCTTTGCCTGTGTCCATGATATTCCTCCTTTTTCATTTATAATGAGATTTATAGCTTCAAGAAGTTCTGTATCGGAAGTGCCAACTGCGATAATGTTATGGCTGTCGTGTGCAACACTGGATGCAATAGCTCCTTTTTTAAATCCAAAACCACGAATAAAACCAATAGCAGGTTTAGATTCTTTGTATCTGTTTAAGACTACAATTTTTAATACATCATTTTGAATATTGCTAATTACATTGTTTTTCTCAATAAGAGGACTACTCAAAGATGTACCAGTAATTAGCTGCCCATCAGCAGCTTCAATTATATTTAACTTTCCCGATTTTGGTTTCACTATGAGATCGGAGAGTACTAAAGGATTTGCGATAAAAATATTAGGGCTTTTTTCCTGAACAGAATCAATTAAAGTTTCCCCGTTTTTTGCAATTAATTGGCCTTTTACAAAAGTGTTTAATACATTAAAATTTGCAGGATTATCAATAATTATGAAATCGGCGTCATCTCCAACTTGAAGCATGCCCACATCCAGTTTATAGTGTTTTATAGGATTTAAAGTGCAACTTTTTAAAATGGTCAATAGGTCAAATCCTTTTCCCAGAGCACGTTTAATCATTTGGTTGATATGCCCACTTTCAAGGTCGTTAGGATGCTTATCGTCAGAGCACATCATAATTTTATCGCTGTTATCTGCCATGAGTTCAATCAAGGACTCAAAATTTTTAGCCGCGCTTCCCTCTCGAATTTGAACAAACATTCCTTCTTTCATTTTATCTACTGCTTCAGCTGTTGTAAAGCACTCATGATCAGTAGATATTCCTGCTTGTGCATAGAGTCTGGCATCTGAGCCTTTTAATCCTGGAGCGTGACCATCAATAGGTTTTTGATATTTTTTAGCGCTTGCAATTTTAGCCATCACTTCAGAGTCCTTGTTTAAAACACCTGGGAAATTCATCATTTCGGCCAAATATTTTATTTCTTTCATCTGAAGGAGTTCGTCAACCTCCTGAGTACCAAGAGAGGCTCCGGAGCTTTCAAAAGGAGTAGCAGGGACACAAGAGGGCGCGCCAAAATAAAATTTAAATGGAACCTTTTTCCCATTTTCAATCATAAATTTAACTCCTTCTATTCCTAACACATTAGCAATTTCATGTGGATCAGAAACCGTGGCTACTGTGCCATGAATTGATGCTAATCGCGCAAATTCTGAAGGGATAAGCATTGAGCTTTCAATGTGAATATGTGCATCGATTAGACCAGGCAAAATATAATTACTTTCAGTAATTTTTTCATTCGGAATAACAGCACTAATTTTCGAGCCGTTAATATGAATTTCGCCTTTAAATATTTTATTGGCAACTACATCAACAATATGTCCTTTATAAATGTTCATTTTTGTGAAATTGGATGACTAATGTACGTATTTTCACTTTAGAAAATATTATTTTGGTGCTTTTTTAAGAAGATAGAGTCCGATAAAAATATAGATGATATTTGGCAACCATGCTGCAATTTGTGGTGAAAGATTGCCTGAAACTGCAAATACAGTCGTAAATTGCATCAGTAAAATATAAATAAATGTCAGGGCAATTCCTACTCCCAGATGGATTCCAATTCCGCCTCGCATTTTCCTGCTTGATAAACTCACGCCGATTATCGTTAAAATGATGGCAGCAAAGGGGAATGCAATTCGCTTATGCATTTCGATTTCGTAAGCTGCCACATTGGGAGCTCCTTTCAGTTTTTGTTTGGCAATAAATTCGCGGATTTCGTTAAAATCCATTTCCTCATAATCTTCTTTTATTACAGTTAGGTCTTTAGGAGTAAGTTTTAAAGTAGTGTCTTTTGATTGCCCTTTAATTAATCTTTCATTTAAGCCATCAATATATCGCTCATAATAATTTATGAGTTTCCATTTTTGAACAGCCGTATCATATATTGCTTTTTCGGTATTTAATTTATAAGTCAATTGTCCTATGCTATCAATTTGCTCTAATGAAAATTTCTGAGCTGTACTGGAGCTGCTATGATATCGTTCAATATATACAAATGTTCCTTTATTTATCTGAAAATGAATATTTTGACCTAAATCCTTTTTTAAGTTATCTAAGTATTTCTGTTTGAAAGTCCGCATTTCAATATTCGTGTGCGGGATAACAAAATTGGCTAAAGCAAAGGATAATGCTCCTAATATACCTGCAGAAATTAAATAAGGCCGTAAAAGACGTCCAAAACTAATACCTGCACTTAGCATGGCAATAATTTCTGTATTGGCTGCTAACTTGGAAGTGAAAAAAATGACCGTTATAAAAACGAATAGATAACTGAAAAGATTAACAAAATAGGGGATAAAGTTTAAATAATAGGAAAAAACAATTTCTTGAAAAGGGGCTTGATTTTCAATGAAATTCTCAATTTTTTCTGAAATATCAAAGATGATTATTACAACAGTTAATAAAGCAATGGCGTAAAAGAAAGTGCCCAGAAATTTTTTAATGATGTAGTAATCAATCTTTTTCATTGTTATAGTCTTGTTGCTAGTTTTTTTACCATTACATTTTTCCAGGAGCTAAAGTCACCTGCTAAGATATGCTTTCTGGTTTCATCAACCAACCATAAATAAAAACGTAAATTGTGTAAACTGGCTATCATCCCACCTAAAACTTCTTTTGCTGCAAACAGATGTCTCAGATACGCTTTTGAATATTGAGAATCAACAAAGGATAATCCATTTTGATCGATTGGGGAAAAATCTTTTTGCCATTTCTTATTTTTAATATTGATAATTCCTTCACTGGTAAAAAGCATTCCATTTCTGCCATTTCTCGTTGGCATTACACAATCAAACATGTCGATACCTAGAGCTATACTTTCTAGTATGTTTGCAGGTGTACCAACACCCATTAGATAGCGAGGTTTGTCTTTTGGTAATATTGAGCACACCAAATCGGTTTGTTCATACATCATTTCGTGTGGTTCGCCAACTGATAAACCTCCAATCGCATTCCCTTCTGCATTGTACGAAGCAATTGTTTCTGCCGATTTTTTGCGTAAATCTGCAAAAGTACTTCCCTGAACAATAGGAAATAAGGCTTGTTTATGACCGTATTTATCATCGGTTTTGTTGAAATGAGTGATGCAGCGATTTAACCAACGATGTGTAAGATCCATCGAGCGCTTAGCATAATCGTAATCGCAAGGGTAGGGTGTGCATTCGTCAAAAGCCATCATAATGTCGCCACCAATAGATCGTTCTATATCCATTACTCTTTCTGGTGTAAATAAATGTCTGGAGCCATCAATATGTGATTGAAAAAGAACGCCTTCTTCGGTGAGTTTTCGTGTACCTGATAACGAATAAACCTGATATCCGCCACTATCTGTTAAAATAGGTTTATCCCAACCATTGAATTTATGTAAACCACCAGCTTGTTCAATGACATCCATCCCTGGTCTTAAGTATAAATGATATGTATTTCCAAGAATAATTTGCGCTTTGGTGTCTTCTTTAATATCTCGAATATGTATTGCTTTTACTGCTCCTGCTGTTCCAACCGGCATAAAAATGGGGGTTTGAATTTTCCCATGATCAGTAGTGATTTCTCCAGCGCGGGCATTGCTTCCAGTATCTGTTTTTTCCAGTTTAAAATTCATTCAAATTTTTTTTACAAAGATAGAAAAAGCCAAACAAGAAGAAATAATGATTTGTATTTGCTATTCAAATGATTTATAAAAGAAAAGAGGGGCAATTATTAACAATATTGCATTAGTAAGTTTAATTTATTTTGAAACATAAATGCATACTAAACTTGTAATTTCGTTTGATAAAAGAGTATTAAATATGTTGGAGTTGAATAACATATTATTTTTCGCACTCATCCTTGGCTTTGTTATTCAGATGGCCTATTTGTGGATTGTATTTGCACGCTTAGCTTTTTATAAGCCTAAGAGTGAGTTTGTTGTAAATCAACCAGTTTCTGTTGTTATTGTTGCTCATAACGATTATCATCACTTGATAAAAACACTCGATCCTATTTTAAAACAGGATTATCCTCAGTTTGAGGTTGTTGTTGTAAATGAAAGTTCTGACGATGAAACGTATTATTTTCTTAAAGATCAGGAGAAAATATATCCACATCTAAAACTGGTTCAAATAGATAAACAGCTTAACTTTTTTCGTGGAAAGAAATTCCCGCTCTCTATTGGAATAAAATCCGCCAAATTTGATACTATATTATTGACAGATGCCTATTGCTTGGTTTCTTCAAATAACTGGATATCAAGTATGCAGAAAGCTTTCAAGGATAAAACAGAAATTGTTTTAGGTTATGCACCTTATAAATTGGAAGCTGGATTTTTAAATAGTCTGATACGCTTTGATGGTTTAATCACAGCAATGCATTATCTGTCTTTTGCGCTTTTGGGTTTGCCATACCGAGGAGTAGGACGTAATTTATCCTATAGTAAAAAAATGTTCTACCAAAAGCAAGGTTTTATTAGTCATTATAAAATGAGCCTAGGCGATGATGATTTATTTATCAATCAATCGGCAAACAAAATAAATACAAAGATTTGTATAGATCCGGATAGTTTTACTTATTCCTTGTCTGAAGAATCATTCGGACAATGGCTAATGAAAAAAAAACACAATTTATCGACTACTAGTTTATACAAACTAAAACATAAAATATTACTCATCGTTTATCCACTATCCCTTTTTCTTTTCTATATATCAATTATCTATCTTCTTGTTTTAAATACTTGGTTAACAGCAGTTTTGATTTTATTTACTGTCCGTTTAATTAGCTTTTTGCTCATTCAAAAAAGAATAATGCTTAAGTTAAAAGAACAAAAATTATTGCTAATTTCGCCATTACTCGAATTATTACTATTCGCTTTGCAAGCAATGGTAATGACTTTGAATATTTTCAACAGAAGAAATAAATGGAACTAGACATTCACTTAACAGATAAAGGGAAGCGTGATTATTCGCTGGTTTTGCAAGCTAGGGATGGCAATCAATCGGCTTATGCTGATTTAATGAATAATTACCGCGATTCGCTTTATTTTATGTTGTTGAAAATGACAAATAACGCAACGGATGCGGAAGATATGACGATAGAAGCTTTTGGAAAAGCATTTAAAAGCATTCATCTATATTCTCCGAAATATGCGTTTAGTACATGGCTGTTTCGTATCGCAACAAATAATGCGATTGATTTTATACGTAAGAAAAAACAAGGAATACTTTCAATAGATAAAAATATAGGTGGAGATGAGCACGGCCTCAATCTTTCGCAAAACCTTAATTCTGGGGATCTGGATCCTGAAGAGATTTTTGTTCGAGAACAAAAAATTGAATTGATGCGACAGGTAGTGGAGCGTTTAAAGCCACATTATAAACTTTTAATAGAGCTTCGTTATTTTAAAGAGTATTCCTACGAAGAAATTGCAGAAGAAATGGACTTGCCATTGGGTACTGTGAAAGCTCAACTTTTTAGAGCACGTGAGTTTTTGTACAATATTATGAAAAACAGCAAAGAAAATATTTAATTCCCCCTGATTTCAAATGAATACAAAAAAAGCAAGCCGATCGGCTTGCTTATATAGAGAGAATTAATTTTGCGTCAAATTAAGCTGATAGGTTCATTCTCTTTACTTCTGCGAATGTATGATATATTGTTTTTGTAGCATGAAGAAATGATCAAGCGTCCGCGTCTATTGTTCAAACGTATGGATTTCTCGTTTAAGCGTATTTTTTTTAGAGGTTTTTAGTGGGTTTTATTATTAAAAAGAAAGACAAACTGTTTTGTTTGCCTTTCCTTAATGTAAAATTTTACAATGCGTCAAAAATACTTGATAATATGATAGGTCAAATATATATCTATACATCATCGATTACGAAAGAAATGTACGAACGTAGGTATCTATTTATTAAACGATGGGTTTTGGCTGTTAAGCGTATAAAAAATACTACTTAACTATAATTTGAAATTTCTAAATAATGCAAATGAAATCCTAAATTCGATTGGCAGAGAAGTATTTTATTTGTAATTTTGCGGTCTTATTTTAATTTAATCTAAATAAGCTTCAAATATGGCTCAAGACGAAAAACAACTAATAGAAGACGTTACGCAGAGCGAGTATAAATATGGTTTTGTTACTGAAATTGAAACAGAATCAGCCCCCAAAGGATTGAATGAAGATACGGTTCGGTATATTTCAAATAAAAAGAATGAACCTGAATGGCTATTAGAACATCGTTTAAAAGCATTTAGGAAATGGAAAGAAATGAAACAGCCCAACTGGGCTCATTTGAAAATACCCGAAATTGATTTTCAGGATATTATATACTATTCTGCACCTAAAAGGAAAAAAGAACTGGCCAGCCTTGATGAGGTTGATCCGGAATTGATAGAAACATTTAATAAACTTGGAATTTCCCTTGATGAACAAAAACGTTTGTCAGGTGTAGCTGTTGACGCTGTTATTGATAGCGTTTCTGTAAAAACGACTTTTACAGATACATTGGCGAAGCATGGCATCATATTTTGTTCCTTTAGCGAAGCGGTAATTAATCACCCCGAATTAGTGAAAAAATACCTTGGTATGGCTGTGCCACCAAGCGATAATTATTTTGCTGCATTAAATACAGCCGTCTTCAGTGACGGATCATTTTGTTATATTCCCAAAGGTGTTCGCAGTCCAATGGAATTATCTACTTATTTTCGCATAAATGCAGCAAATACAGGACAGTTTGAACGCACACTAATTATTGCTGAAGAAGGTTCGTATGTAAGTTATATGGAAGGTTGTACAGCGCCACAACGTGATGAAAATCAATTACATGCTGCCATTGTTGAAATAATAGCAATGAAAGATGCTGAAGTCAAATACTCAACGGTTCAGAATTGGTATCCTGGAAATAAAGAGGGCAAAGGTGGTATTTATAATTTTGTGACAAAAAGAGGAATTTGCAAGGGCGATCATTCCAAAATTTCATGGACTCAGGTTGAAACGGGTTCGGCTATTACTTGGAAATATCCAAGTTGTATTTTATCGGGTGATAATTCTGTAGGCGAATTTTATTCAGTGGCAGTTACCAATAATCATCAACAAGCCGATACAGGGTCTAAAATGATTCATCTGGGTAAAAACACAAAGAGCACCATTATTTCAAAAGGAATTTCTGCCGGATACAGTCATAATAGTTACCGAGGTCTCGTAAAAATGACTAAACGGGCAGCTAACAGCAGGAATTTTTCACAATGCGATAGCTTGTTGCTCGGCGACCAATGTGGAGCCCACACCTTTCCCTATATTGAAGGTGCAAATAAAAGTTCTATTATTGAACACGAAGCAACAACTTCTAAAATATCTGAAGACCAGTTGTTTTATTGTCAGCAAAGAGGAATTAGTCAAGAATCGGCCGTTGGTCTGATTGTAAATGGCTATGCCAAAGAAGTATTGAATAAACTACCTATGGAATTTGCAGTAGAAGCGCAAAAGCTATTGAACATAAGTTTAGAAGGTAGTGTTGGTTAATTTAATTGGATTTTTATCCCCGATTTTCGGGACAAAATAAACTTAGAATGTTATTACAAGTAAAAAATCTTCACGTTTCAATAAACGGAAAAGAAATATTAAAAGGAATTAATTTAGAAGTAAATAAAGGCGAAGTTCATGCGATTATGGGCCCAAATGGAACGGGAAAAAGCACATTGGCTGTTGTAATTGCAGGTAAAGATGGCTATGAAATTACACAAGGTGAAATCTTGTATAATGGAAAAGATATTCAGGATATGTCTCCCGAAATAAGAGCACAAGAAGGAATTTTCTTAGGATTTCAGTATCCTATTGAGATACCTGGTGTTAGTATGACCAATTTTATGCGAACTTCCTTAAATGAAATTAGGAAATATCATGGGGAAGAACCTATTCCTGCAAAAGAGTTTTTAGCCAAAATGGCTGAAAAGAAAGATTTAGTAGAAATTACGGCTAAACTTACCAATCGCTCAGTGAATGAAGGTTTTTCAGGAGGAGAAAAAAAGAAAAATGAAATTTTTCAAATGGCCATGCTTGAGCCACAATTGGCCATTCTTGATGAAACCGATTCAGGTTTGGATATTGATGCCTTACGCATCGTTGCAAATGGGGTTAATAAACTGAAAACCAGTGATAATGCAACGGTTGTAATTACACATTATCAACGTCTGCTTGATTATATTGTTCCTGATTTTGTACACGTTCTTTTTGAAGGTAAAGTTGTTCTTTCTGGAGGAAAAGAACTAGCCTTTGAATTGGAAGAAAAAGGATACGACTGGATTAAAAAGGAAATGGAATTGAGTAAGTCATGAGTATAGAAACAAATACAATACCTACGCTTAAATCGATTCCACAATGGTTTGAGGCAGTAGTTGCTAAAGAAGGAAATGCTTTTTCCGGTCTTCTAAGAGAACGTAGTGCCGCACTTGCAGATTTTAACCGTTTGGGATTTCCACATAAGAAACTGGAAAAATGGCGAAATACTGATTTAAAAATATCATTATCATTTGATTACAGTTTGGCTACAGCCGATTTTCGTATGCAGGATGTATTAGATGAAGTTTTTGAATGCGATGTACAGGAATTGGATACCTATGTAATGAATCTGTATAAAGGTCGGTTTTTTTATAAAGATAATCCACTACATATTTTAGACGGAGGAGTTATTGTTGGAAGTTTAAAAGCAGCCTTTGATCAGTATCCTGAATTGGTTAAAAAGTATTTTGGCAAATATGCTACAACAGAAAACAATGCTTTCAATGCTTTAAATACGGCCTTATTTTTAGATGGCTTATTTGTGTATGTTCCTAAAAATGTGATTCTTGAAAAGCCTTTGCAATTAATAAATGCAGTTGGAACTACCGAAGATGTTTTTGTGCAAAATCGCAATTTAATTATTCTTGAGGAAAATAGTCAGTTAACGCTGATTCAATGTGACGATTCATATAACTATAAACGTAGCCTGACCAATTCGGTTACCGAAATTGTAATTGGAGCAAATGCTTCATTGGATCATTATCGCTTGCAGAACATCAATAATAATTCCACTTTAATCAGCAGTATTGCGATTGAGCAAGACCGTGATTCACGTTTAAATACCAATAGCATTATTCTTAATGGTGGATTAATTCGGAACGAAACCTATACCAAATTAATTGGTGAAGGAGCTCAGGCTGATATTTATGGTGTTTATCTTGCCGATAAAAATCAACTAATTGACAATCAGGTTTATGTTGATCATACGGTTCCGCATTGTACTAGCAATGAGCTATTTAAAGGTATTTTAGACGATTATGCTCGAGCCGTTTTTAAAGGGCATATATTGGTTAGAAAGGATGCCCAAAAAACGCTGGCATTTCAAAATAATGCCAATATTATTCTTACGGATAAGGCGATGATAAATACAAAGCCCTTCCTTGAAATTTATGCCGATGACGTAAAATGTAGTCACGGAGCTACAGTTGGTCAGCTTGATGAAAGTGCACTTTTTTATATCCGTCAACGTGGAATAAGTGAGGATAATGCACGTCTATTATTGATGTATGCTTTTGCTGCAGATGTTACACAAAAAATTAAGATTGAATCTTTGCGCGATCGTATTGAAGATATGGTTAAGAGACGCTTGCGCGGTGAACTTTCAATTTGTGATCAATGTGTATTGCAATGCAGTACTCCCGAAAAATATAATTTTGAAATTGACATGACAAAAATTTAAGGATATGGGTTTAAATCAGCAGCAAATTATCGCACAATTCCCAATTTTAAAAAAACAGATAAATAAGTTTCCACTTGTTTATTTAGATAATGCCGCTACATCACAAACGCCTCAAATTGTGATAGATAGAATCAGTAATTATTATACCGATTTTAACAGCAATATCCATAGAGGTGTTCATCAATTATCACAAAAAGCAACAAGTGCTTATGAGCAAGCCCGAATAAAAGTGAAGGAATTTATCAAGGCTGCCAGTTCAAAAGAAATCATTTTTACAAAAGGAACAACTGATTCTATTAATCTTCTAGCGTTTTCATTCGGGGAAACGTTCATTAAAGAGGGCGATGAAATTATTGTTTCTGAATTGGAACATCACTCAAATATTGTTCCTTGGCAAATGCTTTGTGAGCGTAAAAAGGCAGTTTTAAAAGTAATTCCTGTGAACGATCAGGGCGAGCTTTTAATGGATGAATATATCAAGCTATTAAATAAAAAAACGCGCCTCGTAGCTGTTGGACACGTATCAAATGCTTTGGGCACAGTTAATCCTGTGAAAGAAATTATCGATCTAGCACATCAAAATAAGAGCTTGGTTTTAATTGATGGAGCTCAGGCAATTGCTCATTTACCTATTAATGTTGTAGAATTGGATTGTGATTTTTACGCTTTTTCAAGTCATAAAATGTATGGTCCTATGGGCATTGGAGTGCTCTATGGTAAAAAGAATTTATTAGAGCAACTTCCACCGTATCAGGGTGGTGGTGAAATGATAGAGAGTGTAAGTTTCGAAAAAACCACCTATAATGCTTTGCCGTTTAAGTTTGAGGCCGGTACGCCTAATGTTGCTGATGTATTAGGTTTGGAAGCGGCTATCGAATTTATTGAAAAAGAAGGAATTGAAAATTTGGCTGCTCTTGAAAATGAGGTTTTAAATTATGCAACGGAAGAATTAAACAAGATTGACCGGATTAGAATAATTGGAACAGCTAAAAATAAAGCGGGTGTAATTTCCTTTTTGATTGATGGTATTCATCCCTATGATGCCGGAACCATACTAGATCAGTTTGGAATTGCTGTACGTACCGGAAATCACTGCGCCGAACCTATTATGAAACGTTTTGGAATTAGAGGTACAATTCGTGCATCTTTTGCCGTTTACAATTCAAAAGAGGAGGTTGATCGATTGGTTCAAGCTATCCAAAAAACCATTGAAATGTTTAGCTAATTCATTATTTTTGCAGAAAGATTAACAATGACAATTAAGGAAAAAGAAAATAATATAATTGAAGAATTTGCCCTTTTTGAGGACTGGCTGGATAAATACAATTACCTGATAGAACTGGGACAGTCTTTAACCATTATTGATGATAAGTATCGGAACGACAGCTTTTTAATAAATGGCTGCCAATCGCGTGTTTGGATTTCAGCTGAAATGGAAGACGGAAAAATGATCTTGAAAGCTGATAGTGATGCTGTCATTACAAAAGGTATCGTGTTTCTTTTGGTTAATGTTTTATCTGGTCAAAAACCATCAGACATCATAAATTATGATTTTGCTTTTTTAAATGAAATAGGTCTTCAAGAGCATTTGTCCCCAACACGTGCCAATGGATTAACGTCGATGATTAAGCAAATTAAATTGTATGCATTCGCTTTTCAAGCCAAAGGAAATTAATTCTAGGAAATATGTTTGGTTGGAATAAAAAGAAAAATAATAAAGAGTCAATAGAAGAAAATAAGATGACTGACAAACCTATTGTTACCACTAAAATGGCACTTGAGAAGAAGATTTTGGATGTTCTTAAATCGATTTTCGATCCTGAAATACCCGTTAATATTTTTGATTTAGGTCTTATTTACGAAGTAAATGTAGCAGAAGACTTTAAGGTGGAAATAGTTATGACATTGACTGCACCAAATTGTCCGGTTGCAGAATCTTTACCAAATGAGGTAAATGAAAAAGTAAAAGCAATTGAAGGCGTTACCGATGTTCATATTGAAATGACCTTTGAGCCGCCTTGGGATAAAGATATGATGAGTGAAGAAGCTCAGCTTGATTTAGGCTTTTTGTAAACTACTTTTCCTGTAATTTTTTTACCTTTTTACCTATTCGCCTATCGGCAAGACCCATACTTGTTTTCATTCCTAAAATGCTTATTTCTGCCCAGTAATTGAATATGGAGCGTTCTTTGTTTCGCTCAAAATAAATTGGACCTTTACGTGGAATTAGGTAACTAGGATTTTCAGTTTTTATCAGCGCATTAGCAAATAAAGTACCAAAAAAACCTTTTCTCATCGATTTTGTGAGCAGTTCCAATTTCAAATTATCGTACAACATAAGCATATTCCCATAAGCGTAGTCATCATTTGCCACAACAGCAAGGTCAACGTATTTGATGGTGCCACTTCGTGCTTGTATCAAGGCAAGTGGTCTTAAAATAGGGTCCAAATCCTCTAATTCAATTTGACCCAGATTGGCTCTTAATTCGAAGGATTTTCCTTGTGCAAGTAGTGGAAAAATGACATTTAAATTTAATTTGCTTTTACCCATCAGCAAAGTATTGGCATTCAGTAAAGTGCTTCCGCCATATTTTATAAAATCTGGGTTGTTGGTGGCATTTAAAATTTCGGCATTCAGCTGATCGAAATAAATATGGCCCGGAACTTCTGTATTTACACCTTTTTCTTTATAGGCAAAATAAGAATCGTTTACTAGCAAACTATCAATTTGTATAAAGTAGGGCAGATCTAAAAGGCGCTGAATTGGAATGAGAGGTTGATGATTAAGTGGCCTCGGATACATCCCATCGCGATAAGCTTCTCCAATTAAATGATTAATATCGGCACGGCGAACGGTGTATTTTTCACGAAAGACAGCATCCTGAAAATCAATTCCTGAAAATTTAACAGACTGAATATCAATATCAAATCTATCTGTTTGATAAATTGAACGCTTAGCGAAATCGGCATAATTGTATTGTGGTTTTAATGAAATGGAATCTATTTCGAGCATACTTTTCAAAGTAGAAAGACGTAAATTCTCGAAATTTATTGCATACATATCATTTGCAATTCGAGCTGAATAATCGCGCAAATGAACCATTGTATTTTCGGAGTAGAAAAAGCGATTATTTTGAAATGCCTGCGTAGTTGAATCGAGCTTGAAATTAAGCATTAGAAGATTTAAATGACCCAAATTATAACTATTAGTACTATTTGCTTTTGGGGTTTCCAATTTTAAATTCATATCTCGGATATCAATCCGATTTAATGTGATTTGCGAAAAATAAGGTTGTAAAATTGGGTATAAATTGATGGCGTTTAAATTGTTTGCAGTTGAGTTTTCACTAAATCCATAAAACCGTAAATCTGTAACGGGATTTTGAATAAATAGATTATCTACCGAAAGACTATAATTATATTGGTAGTCGGCAAAATTTATACCATTCAGCGAAATCCGCTTGATAGTAAAAATATAATTATTTTGATTTTCTTTTTGAAGAGTATAAAACTGAATTTTTTCAAAATCCATTTGTTTTTTTAATGACGAGAAATTTATATCATTAACCATCAAAAGATAATTTCCGTTTTTAAGATGTTGTCGAAAGTTTTGAATATTGAATTCGATGGATTTGGAAAAAAATAATCGATCAGGATTAGTAAATGATCGGTGACTAAGGCGGAAATCTATAGCTTCAAAATTTGCTTTTTCAAAAGTGGTGATATTAGTCAGGTCCTTTGCTGTATAGGTTGCTAGCCATGTTAGATCGTGAATGATAAATTTATCAAACTCCAAATAGGGGATGTGTTGTAAGTTTTCGGCAGAGAAAAAATGTTGAAAATCTTTAGGTTGAGACTTTGATGCAGAACGACTTTTACTAACTATTTTTGGTTCATTTAGTTTGAATTCCTGAGCTGAAATTAGATGGCGATGGAGAAACAAATTATGATCAAACCCTTTAATTTCCAATAATTTAGAATTCAGCTGATATAGAGACGATTCGTTTTCTGTTTTAGATGAAAGTTCTGCTTTTATCTGATGCATTCCCATTGTTTGATTCTTGGAATCAAAATTTATTTTTTGAAAATTAAAATTTAATCCACGGGCTTTGTTTTGATAAAATCCGTTTTTCGTACGAGCAAGTAAATACTTATAATTTAAACTAAACAAACTGTCGTTATAAATTTCCAGCGAATCGCCATGAAGCTGAATACCATTTACTTGTGTGAGGCGACTTACGATTGAACTGTCATTATAGGCTGCGAAATCTCCTTTGTTTAAATCGAATGAAAGTATGCGTATTTGGGGGATTTCAGACCCGTATTTTTCCTCGCTTACATTCTTCCCGTACTGTTTAAGATTGACAGAATCAATAGAAAGAATAGCAAGGGTTAAAGTATCATTTAAACGTATTTTATGGAATGCCTCTTGGGTTTTTATATTGATTTTAGTTGCAAATAATTTATAGCGGGCACTTTCAGCTAAGGGTTGGTTTTTTAGTGTTTTCCAACGTGGGAAACTTTGTATTTTTTTAATACTTATATTCTGTGACAAGCTGTTGGTTTCGATAGTATTGGCTAAATAATGATGCTTTTGGTCTTTACTTACCCAACTCAACTGATTAATCTGAGAGTTAAAATCAGAAAAAGCACCATATTCTAAATCTAATTTACCCGACAATTGAACATTTAGAAATTGCGCATTGATGTTTCTTGCTTTAATGGCTTTCGATGCTAAGGAATAATTCCAATCTGAAAATTGGATATCATTAATTTTTATTGAAGGAAAAACCGAGAATAATGGCGAATCTGACTTTGTTATTTGAGCCAGTGAATAATGAGATTTGAAAGATTTTCTTTGTGTAAAATCGCCTTCAGTTAAAACCAGATTTTCTGCTACTAAATTACCAGAGTCAAGTAAATGAATCAAATCGATTTTTTTCAGTATTGCCTTTTTTAAATTTAGATTGAGATTGGCAGTTGAATCGGATACAAATTTAATATCTTCAAAACTTAGAGCTTTATTTTTATAGTTAAACGCGGCTTGTTTAAAGTGAATGTTTTGTTTGATATTA
>Ga0307991_1001353_pt1 | contig 17074 bp, 26 predicted proteins | sample EllFjometagen131_FD_203146 | JGI IMG/M metagenome (GOLD analysis project Ga0307991, IMG submission 203146) | Marine microbial communities from Ellis Fjord, Antarctic Ocean - #131 | ecosystem: Environmental > Aquatic > Marine > Unclassified | place: Southern Ocean | collected 2014-10-08
CGCTTTTACTCGTCTCTCTACTTCTGACTTTGGGCTCATTATTGGCTCCTTCTACGGTTTGTTAGCCGCCCAAAGTATCTCTTATTTATTTAGATCAAATGAACCGAATTGGTCTGACACCGCACAGAGGTGATTACGATCTGGCGACCAAAGCGCAGGGCCATAAAACCAGCCAATGCCATGACGATGACCTGAAGCCGATATTCGACCTTCGAGAATCCCGTCTGGATCTCTTTGGTTTTGAAATATTTCTTATCCACGAGACTTCTTCTTTCTGGAATTGTGCCCGGAGATAGCGGTCAGGATGCCCTTGATGAACGCAACGATGACATCATCATACTTATTGGGTGTCCACTTGACGATCTTGTCCAGGACAAAGATGATGGATGTAAAAATGGGTAGATATAGAAGGAGCTTCTGATACCAATCGGCCCCTTCAAACAGGGACCAAAAACTGAATTCACCTGGTACATCCACAGGCTCAATGATGAAATCAGTGGTGATCTCACGAGCCACAGGTTCAGGCATAGCCATTGAAGCGGTTACCATAATACAAATGAGAATTAGAATCAGTGTCAGATTAAAAAATAAACGTTTCATTTCTTCATCTCCTTCAATCGAATGATTAGCACGACAACCGCGATAGCAATACCGACCCATTGAGCTATCAATTGTGAAACTACGGTTAACTGTTCAACCCAGGGCATCACAGTAGCCGTGACTCCACCAGCAACGGCAGTGGTGGTCGTCTTGTCAAAAAAGGCTGCTATTAGCTTCATTCGTTTCATGGTTCCTTAAAGTTTTTCGTGGTGGCAGGAAGGAGTAAGCAACCCACCACCACGCTCGCCGTCACGTTGGGTATTTATTTTTCAAGGCTCAGAGCGTGAATATGAAAAGCTGCTCTGATTTCAGGTTTGGCCAGTTCTTGTCGATCCAGATCATCAATGATGTTTATAACAAGCTCATCTTTGTTCATGCGATCCAGATAATCACAACCCATGACCTCTTTGGCAGTATCCAGGAGAATCTGTTTTGTGTACTCCTCGATCTTTTTGGGCTCTGGACCAGTCTTCTCATTTTCTGAGGTTTGGTCTTCAAGCTCAGGACATGAGTAATCCGGAAATTCCTGGAGCAGTTTCCGGGCTGTTTTTTTAGACACTTCAGCCGCACCGTCAACAAACTTCACTTCCAAACGTTCACCCTTGAAGTCTTGAACAGGAGTTGTGACTTTATACTTCTTTGCCATTGGATACCTCTCTAATGAAGACCTGAAAGCTGTCTTAAGCGTTCAGTCTCCATCCAGCTGATTTGATGATGGATTCAGCGTTCTGGAGTACCAGAGCCATATCCAGGTTTACATTGTTAACCAAAAAGTTTCCTGATTGACCAGTATGGCGTCCAACAAGACCCTTGGAGGTCAATCCAGTCAGATCGATTCCTTCACCCCAACGCACTGCGATAATGGAGCTACAGTTATTGGAAGTGCCGGTGGTCTCGGTCTGTGGAAGGAGCCGTGATTTGTCAGCCGCATAACCAGCACCGCGGACGATCACATCCCCAATTCGATCAATGCTATTACCTAGCTCATCTTTGGACTTGTCATAATAACCAAGCGCCTTTGCTACGGTGAGCAAACGGGCCTTCAGGAACTGGTTCATGTAAAGGTGAGAAGCACCACCAGGGATCATGTCCATGAGTTTTTGGAGCTCCTCAATGGCAGTCTGCTGGAGAGCGCTGTTCGCATCAGAGTTTCCAACAGGCACAATCAGACCATTCGTGGCCACGTTGACCCGTTGAGCGACAGGCGTGATCACTTTCATTCCATCGAAATCTTCACCATCGGTAGCTGAATCAGCTTCAAAGAACATCCCCTGCAGCTTGAAACCAGCCTGAATTGCTTCAAGCTTGGTCTGAAGAGCCAGCTCGGTAAAAGGATCTTCACCACGATCTTCCAGGACCACATCCACCTTAGCATCAAAAGAAACAACCTTCTTTGCGATAGCCTCGTATACAGGAGAGGGACCGGTGATAATATTGTCTTCATTGATAGAACGGGTGATCTTTGCTTTGGCAGCACCCTTGCGGGCTTTTTTCACGCTGTCGGCAGCGCCACCTTTTTCGTAAAATTCTGCATCCAACAGAATGGGAGCCGAAATATGAAGTCCCTCGAGCGCAATCTTGGAGACTGGATCACTGGGAGAAATTTTTGCTAGTTTCATGACTGGTTAGCCTTTCCGATTGTGGTAGAGCCAGAATCACGCATATAGTCCGCGGCTGCCTGTACACTGTTAACTTTTACATCATCCTTGGAGTCAGGAGTCGTCACCTTGCTAGGCATGGCTGAATTGGCTTTCAATCCCTCCAGCTTGGTTTTGGTGGCTTCAAAATCCAGCTTGGCTGAATTGATGTAAACATCCTTATCAGCTGGCAGGATCTTGCCTTCGGTGATGGCACTGTTTACCAGGACTTCAGCCTTGGAATCGGCATCAGTCTGGTCACGAGTATCGAGACGTTTTTCCAAAGCATCCATTCTGGAGTTTGCAGTGGCTTCGCCACCTTCTGGCTCATCCACTTCTGGATCTTCAACAGGTACCGTGGCTTCGAGGGCATCTAAAGCAGCATCGATCTCAGCTTCAGTGGCATTTTCATCCAAGCCCAAACGTTCTAATTGTTTCTTAGTCATTATATCATTCTCCATAGTTGTTGAATTACCCACGGGATCTATCAGACCCTCAAAGAAGGGAGTGTTTGTCAAAGCAACACTGATGAGCCTGGCTCCGATTGCCTTGCCTTCCTGGTCCTCAGCCATAAAATCAAACACCGGTGAGAAATACCGGTATTCACGATTCTCAATAGCTTCCTTGCCAGGAGTTGTCCATTCGGGATATTTTACATACAGACCATTGTCACGAGCTGCCACCTCAGTGGACCACCCAAATGCCCTGGTATCACCCCAGAGAGAGGAGTGATCCTTATCAAACAGGAGATCGATACCCATTCCTGTATGATTTGTGACCATTTCATCAGCTCTTGATTTGTCCAGGACATAGCCACCCTGGTGGTGACCTTGAAAATCACCATAGGGAGCGATTTTGATCCAGCCATCTTCTGCCTCTCCGATCTCAACGGCATTGAATCGAAGAGATGGTTTCAGGTTCCCCCGCGTGATGCGAGAGTCGTTGTTGAGGATGTATGTAGTTTTTCTTTTCACGCTGTGATTTTAGGCAAAGGGCTTAGCCTATCACAACTATCCGAGGTCGAATGTACATTCGAACCTTTACTCTGATGGGGAGATTTGACCCAAGTCTAACTTGCGTCATGATAAAGGTCAATGAAAAGATACATGATGCAGTAGTCCGATTCTCACCCAGCTTCTATAATAGAGCCTATAAGTCCTTTAGGCGGGGTGATCCACGAGATCTAATTGAGATGATGAATATAGCTGAATCTGATTCTCAAGTCTTTGGATGCCTGAATGGGAGACGAGCCGGATTCCAGCGACAATTCACAATTTCACATGGTTCCAGGGCAGATGATGCAGCCAGGATTTCCCAAATCATCAAGAAGTTAAAACCCAGAAAACTATTCAAGTCCATCCAGGTGGGTGTCTTGAAGGGCTTCTCTGTCATCGACTTTGAATGGGAAATAGTGGACGGTTGGCAAGTCCCAGTTTCATTCAAGCCGCTTCCTCATAAGTATTTCAAATTTGTCAAAGATGAGCTACGCCTGGACTTTGGTAAAACCACCAAAGAGATCCAGGATACCGCTCTGGTATGCTTGAATGATGAGATCCCTGTCCTGCTTCCAGTTCTGCGTGAATACATCCTCAAGACCTTTGGCCTGGAAGCATGGGCTTCCTTTCTGGAGCGATTCGGAGAAGGAATTATTCTGGGTTCATATCCCCCTGGAGCACAACAACCCATCATAGATGAGCTTAATACAGCTGTCAATGCAGTTGCCTCCAGTTCTCGTGGTATTAAGCCCAACAACACCGATATTGAGATAGTAGAATCAGCCCGCACAACCGGTGACTTTGACAAATTCAATGACGTTTGTGATACCGCCTTTGCTATTACAATTCTTGGTCATGCCAATGCGGTAAAGAATTCAGCGGGACTCCAGGTAGGAGAAAACAACTCAACCTATTACGCCAAGCGTGACATTATCCTGGATGACATTTATTACATCGAGCCATATATGCAGCAGCTGGTGGAGATGATCTGGTCTCGTAATGTTGGAGTTGGTGAAGCCCCTGAATTTGTCATTGACAAAAAAGATGCTGTTTCAATATCCGACCAGCTGGAGATCATCCAGTCCTTTGCAGATCTGGGAGGTGAAGTTGACCCCTCCGAATTTGCCAAACTGGGATTGAGGGTTTCAGACAGTCAAGAGGTCTTAAAAAAAGACCGGTCTCTGAGTAGCTATTAATGGCACGAGAAAACTATTCTGAAAGCATCAGGCTGAAATGTCAGCTGCTCTATATCGAGGAAAGCAAGACCCCCCGAAGTATTGCCCTGCTCATGAACGGCAAACCCAGCTGGCAGACGATTAACAGGTGGGCAAAAGTCGGTGAGTGGGAGAAGGCTCGCAAAGAGTGGCAACACCGCAAAATTCTAGAGCTTTCTCCTCGATCCATTGAGGCCAAGATCATGGAGAAGATCTCAGAACTCCTGGATAATGGAATCAAGGACAACTCTACCGCCGATGCTCTGGCCAAATACCTGAATTCACTCACGAAAATCTCATCTCAGAAGAGTCAGATCCCCGCCATGTTTTCCATGCTGGAAGAATTCCTGAAATTCATCCAGAAAACAAAACCAGATTTACTCACTCCAGGACTGATTCAAATTTCCAAGGACTTCAAGGATGCTCAACTCAACCTCCATGGCCTGAACTCCGTTTAAAAGCGTTTAAACCCCGTTTAAAAACTCACGAGGTGGCAAGTGTCGATAAATTCCCCCAATAAACAACTGACCGCCCAGAACGCCCGTTTTGAGGAGTTTCTTGATGACCTGCTGGTTGGGTCAAATGTTGAATCAGATCTGACACCTGAGAAAAAGGCAGAGAGACGCGCCAAAGCGGATGCTGATGAGTTCGAATTCTGCCAGATTTATTTTCCCCAGATATTTTTTGGACCATTTAATGATCTCCATAAGTGGGTCAAGAATAAGAATCAGGGTGAGTGGTATTTATCCGGACACCGCAAATGTGGAAAATCTGCCTATGTTTATGTGGCCAAAGCTATTCGTCATATTGTGCATTCTGGTGGGGGTGTCGTCAATATTGGTGCTGAGACATTAGGGATATCCAGGGAAAAGACTGCCAAGATCTATAGGCTGATTACCAACAACAAAACCCTCATGTATGATTATGCTCCCAGAGTGATCCAGGATGAGAAGGGTCACTACATCATAAACAATGTTCACATCGTGGCCACCTCAGTACAAACCGGACTTCGCTCTATAGACGATGATCATTTCAGGCGCTTTGTGATTTCCATTGCTGATGATCTATACAGTGCCCTCAATGTTAATTCGGATATTCATGTGGCCAAGGTGCTCAATTACATAGAGGCTGAAGTATCTGGACAGATGGAGCCAGAAGGGGTCAGCTATGTCCTGGGGAATGGTATCACACCCGATGCACCCATTGTCACCCTGAGAACCAAACACCCCAAAAACTATTTCAGTTTCCCAGCTCTCAATGCCAAGCACAAAACCAACTGGAAAGGTCACCCTCTCTACACCACAGCGTACTGGAATAAAAAAGAGTCTGGATTACCTGCCCATGTCTGGGATGGTGATTACATGGACAACCCCGTGGAGATTGGTGAAATATTTAATCCTGACTGGATTCGAGGTGTAGCCATTAACACCATTCAAATCATTGGTGCTATCACGGCTCTTGATCCATCACGAGGAACTTCAGCTGCTGCATCATACAAAGCCATGACCACCCTGGGACGGGGCTCTGATGACAAGGATTATGTGCTGGATATGTTCATGCGCAAAGAGGGCTGGCCACAGGTCTTTGATTACATCGATGCACTCCGCAATAACATACCCAACTGGATCACCCTCCTCTTTGAAAATGATTTTGCCCAATGGGACTATGCAGACAACTACTATAAGGACTGGTTGAAAAAGCATCAGCCTATCCCCATTGTGTTATTCTCTGCCAAACAGCTCAAGGGCTCATTCGGTAATGGTAAAGAGGAACGCTGCTTAACGCTGGTCCATCCACATCAAACCGGGAAGCTGCTTTATGCTGATGAGGTAATAAAAACCAAGGATTTTGAGCTGTTCAAAAAAGGGTATCTCTCGTTTGGATCTCCGCATCCCCGCTTCCTGGATGGTTTGGACTCTGAAGCAACAGCACACCTGAAACTCAATGAATACATCAGCCTGAAAAATGGCAGTGGTTCATTCAAATCACAGAAGCAACGCAGATGGCCACGCAAACGCCTCATCTAAAACCAATCCGGGATGCACTGAAATCCCTGGGACAAAAAGCCCGGCTAGAGAAGTTGGGGTTAGCTGCTGCTTTCCTCATCAAACAGCGTACAGTTGAGGGCAAGGATATCGATGGTAATGAGTTCCAGGACTACTCAGAAGGTCACGCTGTACGTCGAAGGAAAGAGAATCTGCCCACGCATCCAGTTAACCTGGAGTTCAATAACATTGATGGCATGATGCACGGCATTGATCACCTCGTGTCAAGGAGTTCCAGCAAGGTAGCCGTGTATATCAGAGGCTCTCGCAACCGCAGGATCTCACGGTACCACAATATCATGGGAGCCGGTAAATCAAAAGTGAAGCGCCGTTTCTGGGGTTTAAATGATGACGAACAAAACAATGTTGCTGAACTGGTCCAGCTGGATCTAAGTGAAGTATTAGGAGAAATCAAATGACCACTTTAGAAAAAATCAAACAAGACTTTCCCCTCTATGTAAACTACTTCGAGGGTGCCGATGAAGCAGCAGTTGATGCCCTGGTAACAGCAGCGATTCTCTCAGCATTGAATAAGATGACCGGCTTTGTGGTGGATTTAACTGAACCCCTGCTCACAGATCACCTCTATGAGATCCTGCTGCCCATTGTTAAAAAGATTGCCTTTGGCCGCAAGCATGATGATGCTGAATTTGAGCACAAACCCCAGATTCTGAAAGACTACGACGAAGCCTTGAAACTCCTGGAGCGCTACAAGGAAGGCGATTTTGAATTTGACGCCACCCCGGATGAGGATACAGATAAAGAGGAGAGTATCCGCATGACAGCCAAGGCCAGCAGATTTGGAGAGTGGTTCAATGGATAAGGCACAATTAGCCCTGGTCGCTCACATCACCACACTCAAGGACCAGACCACACCCAATTTAAAAACGGTAGACAAGTATCGTGGCCAGGTGAAGAATGTCACCAAGCTCAGCAATGAGAGTCCTGCTGCTTATGTAATGTATATAGATGGAAAACCAGCTGCAGTCGAGGAAAGCTATTCACTGGATATCCTGACTGTTGTGGATAGCCAGATCTATGACCGTGAAGACAACACAAATTTAAGTCTTGCCGGTTCCCTGGCCAGACTCCTTAAAGCCAATCGAACATTCCAGGATAAGGATGAAAACTGGTGGGCATTTCTGCCAGAGGAAATCACTGCTGAGATGGTTGTCCAGGACCCCAAGCATACTGTTATAGCAATCCACTTGGAGATCTTCAGAGGATAGTTATTCATTGCAGTGGTGGGAGCTTAATGGTATAATTCCCCAAATTAAACAATGGGGGTTCTTTCATGAGTAATACACTTGAAACACTGCCTACCGCAGAAAGTATTGCGCGAATTCAGGAACGGTTTGTCTTACTGGATACTAGAATAGATTCCATGTTAGAATCTGTAAAAATGGATACGATTAAATATATTGATGAGATCATTGGAGTATTTGACATTCCATTAACCTATACTCAAATGCAAACCCAGGTTGATTTAATAGAGAGAATGCAAACAAACCATTGGATAGGATTAATTGGAGTTGCAGGTCTTCTACTGGTGATTATTCTCTTCTCAATTGGACTATCTTCGTATCGAAATTGGAGGGAGCGCGCGAACAAGAAGGCGATGACCGATTTAAGGGATGAGTTAACTCAACTTAGTGATGATACACCAGAGAAAATAGCTAAGAGCTTTTCGCATTTGGAGGACCTGATAAAAGCAGACTTTAAAAAAGCAGATAAAACATTAAAGTTGAAGGTATCAGAATTGGTCGAGGATTCAAAAAAGCAGATAGATAATTTACGAAGCGAGTACAAGAACGAAATCAGCGAAACCCAGTCAAGAATTGCAAAAACCTTAAACACGTCACTTACTCAACAATTTATCAGCTTTATTGGAGACGAAGATCATGGTCGTGCTTATCAAATTGGGAAAGAAATGTTGCGAAACTCTTTACTAGAGTACTCGTATGAGACGGCAAATTTGAACATTGCATTCATGAGTTTTATATTGGGGGGTGACTTTTCTATTTTGAAGGATGATTACCGAGAGTTGTCAGAGATTTTCACTGAACTCAAGAAAAGGGATATTAAACTTATTAAATCAATTGATGCGTTGGAGGAAAGATTGAAAGAAAAGGTGGAGCCTGACCCTGATTAGTTCGCCCTTTTTCCCGACCTGTTTAATGCCCAGGTCTTTTGGCCCAACTAGGGTTTATAGAATGGATCTGGCAACCAGTCATGAATACAGTTCCAACCACCGGCATATAGCTCAACCGGCTCCCTGTTTCCATTGCGCATAGCCTGGATCTGAGCCAGTGTATAATGTTTGTTTAGATGCTCACGACAAAAGTCTCTGATAGAATCACGCTTAATACCGACATACTTATACCAATCAACTCCAGCTCGTTTAGCCTTCTCCACCAGGGCTGATCTGCTCACGGCTTTGACCTGAGTCCTGGCTATGGTGTTGGCATAGTGCTTCGCCTGTTTATCAATTTTTGAGATATCTTTGGCAACCGTTCTCCAGGTGCCATTGTTCAACTGACCCTTGGCTACAGCTTTTGAGATCTTGTTAACAGTCTTATGTTCATAATCTCCCAGGTAACCCTTAGCCACTTTACCAATCCCAGCCAGTCTATCACTATCCATGGACATTTCAGAGCCCATGTCTGGCCAATAGTTATTAACAACTTGTAATACATCATCATAAGCTTGAGTTGTCTCATTCCAGAACTTGGAAATTTCAGTTTTTAAAAGGGGTTTAATCGCCTTTTTAATGGCCTTTAAATCGGAGTCAGAGAAAGCATTCTCTTTGAGCAATTGTACGATTTGAAACTTGAATTGATCATAATGATCATCGATGGCCAGACCGTTCAGAACTTCAGCAACGGCCTTGAGATAGTCTTCACCCATTGCTAAACTTCAGCTCAGCCTGCTTGGTGGGCTTACGAACTCCATCACCTACTGGGTGAGAGTATGCTTCATAAGTGTAAAATCGAAAACCACACTGCATACAAACATAGCGCCTGACATCTGTGGTGTCGTAGGACTTCTTTCCACCTAGGTTTTTGAGTGGTTTCACAAATTCCTCAGAGGGTTTGAAGCCTATATTTTTACAATTCGGACAATTCATTTTCCTGCGATAGCCCTCATACCACTGATCACTTTGCTGGCCTCATCACCACTCAGATCCTGGACTGGTTTATGGGTGCCAGTTTGTTTAAAGATGAAGCCACGAATCCAGGGAGCATCTCGGTGCAGGATCTTGTAACCGTATTTGTAGATTTCCCCCAGCTGCTTTTCCGATAAACGGAAATGCTCCGTGACTTCTTCTTTTAATCGATCTCGAACTGTAATAAGCTCTGGAACCCCCAGCTCGGACCAGGAAGCCACACCATGCTCTTGACACGAGATCTCACTCAGAAGTTGGTGATCCATGTCGAGCTGAGCGGCGAGAGCGTGACACACCCGGTTCAAGCTTGTCCATCTTGGGGTTCTATTCTGCACTAGAGATTCGAGAAATTCAGGTTGATGTTCTTGAACTTACCAGACTCGTCATCTCGTTCCAGGACACGAATGTATGTAGCTGAAGTCGTGACCACATAAGCCTCGTTCAGAATATCCATAGCCCGGTTCCATTCCTTATCCCTGAAGGATAATTTCCTGAGACCCAGGATAGCCTGGTGATTCACCTTGCCAGACTGGTTAACATTGAAGGCTTGATCAATCACAGCAACAACTTTGGGGTCTGCACCTTCAGACCACTTCACCAAACATTCATCAATCAGGCTCTTGGCTGTACCCAGAAGCTCGTTGAATGTTTTGTTTTGCTGGATGGTCCGTTGTACCTGGACATCTCCACTAAAACTGGTAAGTGTGAGATTGCCACCGGTAGCTGCTTTCACATCGTACTTCTCAGCAACATGTCCTTCGTATTTTGCAAGCTCGTTGAATAGATCCTGCTTTACCTGGAGCATTCTCTTTTCAAGGGATCTTACCTTGTTGATGCACCGGGTCACAACGACATCACGCTTTTTGTCCAGGGCTTTCAGGTACTTCGGTGGGATGGCATTACCCTGTGGATCTAGCCAGTCCCCTTTATCGTTTTTCTTTGCCATTCATGGCCTCCTAGTCTTGGTAGACCATGTAACGGCCTACCTTCTTTAAAAATGGAACAGTGATTTCTTGGTTTTCTGTTGCAGCTGTGCGGATCGCCAGCTTGAGGAGCTTTGACATCTTTCTGAAAGACCCGCCCCAGCGATCCATCATGACCACCTCCCAGAGATATTCATGAATTTTTTCATCTGTCACATTGAAGCTTTCAGCTATGAGTTTCATATCCTCGAACTCTGGTGGATCTAGAGTGAGCTTTACACCGAGACGACTGGTGATCTGAGCAAAGAACTCTACTTCCTCGCTCATCATCCTTCTCTGAAGGCTGGGTTGAGCGACATAGACCACTCCAACCCCAGCCTGGTCATGTAAAGATCTCACAATCTCAAGGCTATCATTTGCCAGGAATTGAGCCTCATCGATGAGGATCATCCGATCACTGCCGCTCAAGGCTTTTGCAATGAGTCCAAACTGACGGAAGCCGCTCAGATGGGAACCCATCCCTAGGTGTTGAGCGATAGCCAGGAGAACAGCATTTCTGGTAAAGCCCTTAAAGGCAGCAAGCAGGATCACATCGGGATGACTGTTCAAATACTCAAATGCTGTAATGGTTTTCCCAAGTCCAGGACTTCCAATGACAACACCCATATCCTGGTGAGTGTGACAATAATTGAACACATCATTGATTTGTTTAACCTGTGTTGTTTCCACAAAGTTCTCTTCAACTTTGTGGGTTTGGCGCGTGTATTCACGGGAAAGGAAGCTCTCCATTCTCCGTTCTAGTGTATCATTGTCACCTGCGTATTTATTGTTCGCCCATAGGCTGAGAGTGGAAGATGACACACCGACAGATCTAGCTACTTCTCGTTGTGACTTGTCAGAGTTGGCCATGTAAGCGTTGTAAAGTTCTCGGATTGTTTGTTGAGCCATTTGTTTACTCCTAATTGTTAGAATGACATATCAGATTTAGATACTGGTGTGTACAGGTTGGTCGCATCTTCGTAGTGTTTTTTGGTGGTTTCTGTCTTTAGCTTTTTAGCGTGGCCGATGCGCGCATAATCTTCCTCAGTTGCAGCCACTGGATGGGTCATACCGAAGATTGGTGCACCACACACAAAGCGATCTTTTGCATCATAGATATAGATCCTCTTGACCACTCCGTTCTCGTCAATATCAAATGGATCGTGACGGATAATTGCCCGCTCACCTTCCATCTGTTTTTCGATGAGGATCTCATGGAAGTAGTAATGCTTCTTAAAGTTGATTCCGTTGCTGTGAACCTTGTAGGTTTTTCCCTCAACACGCATCATGAGCAGGGTGAGCGCCTTCTCATCCACAATACTTTTCCAGATCTTGAATACTTCCTGATCAAAGCCTATTTCAAAGGCCGTGAGTGGATTCATACTCTTGTTGTCGAACTGGTTAATTAATCCTTTATGCTCATGAACATTGTAGGACTCAAACATCTCATCGATCTTGGCTAGCCCCTCATCCCAGGACATGAGTCGTGAGATATCAAATGTATTTTTCTGACCCTTTACTTTGACACCGGTCTGCATGTATTCTGGGCGATCCAGGATATTTGCACCAGCATAACCGTACGAGATATTCCTAGTCCAATTGTGTAGGAAGTTGTGGGCTGGCTCGATGGGTTTTGCCTGGGCATTGTAGGGGGTGGCGAAAATGGGCTCAATGTGAAGCGACTGATAAGCTCCGCTGATCATGGTTTCATCCATGACAATTTCCATTTTGCTGGCTTTTTTGCCTTCAGCATTCACACCATTCAAGGCAATGGAAGCGTAGTCCTTACCGTTATCGGTGTAGGCATAGTTTGGAGAGCCATATTGCTTGAGTGTGTGGAGTAGTGAGAGTAGGATCGTATCCTGGTTAGGTCTTAAGGTGACGACCCAGGCTAGTGCTTTCCTGCTATGTCCATCCATCCACCAGGTCACCCAGGGGCGAACCGATTTCCCTTTCACACGAACAAAGAAATTTAGTTCGACATGATCACTGAAAATCACATCCATTGATTTAACCAGATTCCAGTCACGAATGTGATGCGGCATGGCGTTGGCAAAAGCTTTGGACCCTTTGCGGTAGTAGGTCTTCACTGTCTCTGGAATGCTATTGAATACGCGTAGGAAAGTGTGATAGCTAACCGGATGCTCAGCCAAAGACGCACAGAACTTTATATAATCTTCGCGATAAATGGACATCAGCTTGGGTTGGTGTTGGGTGAGAGCGGTTTTGTAAAGAAACATTTTGTGGGTGTCATTCATGACGCTTTGGCCACCTCGACGCTCACCGGTTCTGTCAGCTAATCCAACCAGCCCGTAACGCTCTTGAGCCTTGGACCATCTGGAGTGGGTTGCAGGGGAAATGTCTATCTCTTTTCTGGCTGCTGCAGCTGTCATTCCAGACCTGCGTAAATCTGTGTATTTTTTAAGTAATCTGGCTCTCTGGATGGCAACTTGTCGCTGTCGGTCGTCTAGATCTGCAATGGACATCATGCAGGAACCTCTTCCAGAATAACCACATCAGAATTGTCACCACCATGCAGGCGGAGCATTACTTGATTGGATGCAGAGAGATAGTCTCCCATAAAGGCATCTGTAACGCTCCGAGGGACTCTAGCCAGGATCTCTTCAGTGGTGTAGTTCTCACTAACAAATTTCACAACGTCGGTGCGGACTTGGGTTGGATTCTCGTTTTCTGCGATATGATGAAATCGAGGCATATTCTTACTCCTTATTGCTTTTGTTTCTTCTTCCATATCCTGAATCTTGGCCATGTTCATACCCATCATGAGCTCACTTCCGTTAGGTCAGGTATTTCTAGCTCATCTTCGATCAAATCAATTGCTGGTTTATAGTTTGGCCACTCAGCCAGGATGCGTTGCCAGTCCCAGTCCATCGTTCGGGGATCTACACCTAAAGCGTAGATATGAATCTTGCGAACCTTCCCATGGAAATACTCATGATCCTTATCGATGATAGGCCAGCCCATTTCCCGTAATTCACGGACACGACGACCCGCACTATCACCTCCAGTGAAGGGACTTCTAAGTATAAACAATGGAGTCCATCCGCCTGATATCCAGACACCCTTTTGTGTAAAGGTTGCGATGTTTAAGCTGGTGTTGGTCTTCCTTCCGAGAAAGAGTGAGTAGAGGACCTTCTGGCGCTTGTTCTTAAACTCTAGATTTCCATCGGGTGTTCTCATGATCTGACACGCTCCTCCCAACTCATGATGAGATTTCTGAATTTCAGATTGACGGCTTGTTGATCTGGATCTTCGGTTTGTTCTGGCAGTTTCAAATAGCTCTCAAGAGCTTTGCAAACCTTCATGAGTTCGACTGCTGTGGAAGTCTGATCCAACTCTCCTTTAAGCTTGCTGGTTTTCTCACGTTCTTTATCAAGGCTGTCACTGAGGTTCTGGCGAACATCCTCAATGCTTTCATAATTCTGATTTGCTTGATCACGCTCCACAATCAACTCAGCCTTCTCTTTCATGGAGGCTTCATCCATCTGGTCTTTTACAACGATGTATGCTTCATACAATCCACGGACGGTTTCCTTAACCTGATCAGCTGATTCGATTGCAGGATCAGATAGCAGGGCGAGTGCTTTTTCTTTTACATCTGGAGGAAAACTTGTCACACGCTGGTGAAGGGAGGCGGGTAATCCAAGACGATCAAATAACTGATAGACTTGAGGGCTGGATCTACGGAGCAAGCCAACCTTATTCAGGATGGTTTTGTAGGGATAACCAAGCTCCTCAACAAACTCCTTAAATGAAGAGGCTGGAGTATTGAGAACCATATCACCCTGATCATTAAATGCATCCTGGACACGAGCCAGATCAATGATTAGGGTCGCCTCGCTGAATTGCCTCATCCGTGAGAATGCTTTGACAGATCCTATTACCTCGACAGAACTCATCATTGCGTGATCGTTCCCGAGCTGGGAACGGGTCGGTTCAATAATATCAACTACTTGCGACTCTGGCGTTCCCAAATTTGGGAACGATTCACTATTTTTGGTCATGCTGCATCTCCAAAAAAGTCCAGCTGATTTCCGTTTCCGACTCGCTTCTGGATACCCATACTGAATTGGGTGATATCAGTTAGCTTTTCAATCAGGAGATCACGGTGCTCTGGAGTGGGATCACCAAAGAATTGAATGAGGGCAGCCACAACATCATTAGCCTTCTGTTGGTAGTCTGCGATTAAGGCGGTCTCTTCCTGTTTGTTCTTGGGTACACGCGGAATCTTGATCGAGAGGCGACCCACTCTCAGATTCATGGCTGTGACGATATCATCCTTACCCTGGAGCATGACCAGGGAGATGACCCGCTTAATGGCTGTGACTAGCTGAGAGTCTTCCAATCCCATTTTGTAGAGTGAGTTTTCAGTTAACCCCCAGGCATCTGCCAGCTCTGGAATATTGAGCTTACCCTGGTGAATTGTTTTGTAAACGGCTGTTTGAATGGCATCCATACTAGTCCTTCCAAAAACTGTTGGTTTTTTTAATGGTTATGAACTTGGGTGACTGATAAATTGGGGGAGCAGAGCCCAGACGTTTGGCGACGAAACCAGACTCTGCTTTTGAGGGAGAATTAATTTGTATCATACTTGGATAGGTAGGTTTTCGAAGTGCTCAATGACACGCCGACTGTTGTTGTGTCTATGGGCTACGTTACTTACAGCCTGGGAGCTAATCCCTAGATCCGCAGCTATCTCAGTAGCATTTGTATTATTTTTTATCATCATAACCAGGAAGGTCTCACGCTCCTGGTCCTTGTCACCGGTAAGAAGTGGTGACTCAACTTTCTTAGGCATTATAGCTCTCCCAAGCAGTTAGGTTTTTGAATGGATCTCGTAAGATCAGAGGGGACGGATTAAAATATGTTGGTTTCATTTGACAGGAATATAATAACGGTATCCGATATAACAATAACAATATCGGGAAATGATATTTATGAATATTAGACATGTGAGAAAATCATTGGGGATGACCCAGGTTGAGTTTGCGAAAGAGTTGTCCATTACCCAGGGCTCTCTCAGTGATTATGAACGAGGCAGAACTGACGTTCCCCCATATATAGAAAAACTGATTGAACTATACATTCAAGTGCATGGTGTGGATGGTCTTATAAAGCACAACAGCATTCTTCGAGATAAGAAGACTGTACTTGAGGAAGAGATAAAAAAAATTGATCAGGAGTTGGAACAGAGCGAAGACAGCCCTAGCCGACGCAATAGCAGCAATCCTCTTCCTGGAATAGAAGGAGCTTGATAGATATAAGCCCACCTTGAGGGTTTGTTGAGATGGGTGTTAATTTCTTATACGTGTTTACAGCATAAAGTTTCAAAAAGACGAGTAACAAAAAAGGGGGATTTTGATGAGAACGCTAGCTAACATATTGTGGCACATTCCATTTTGTGGCTTTCTATCAGCACTAATAGTATTCCTACTAGGCAGTCTCTTGGTCGTCACGGTGGTGGGGGCACCAATAGGGCTGGGACTAATCCAGCTCTCACAGTTTTTGATGAAGCCATTTTCTGATGTGATGATCACGAAGAAGAGCCTGAAGATGGAACAGAATCAAGCATGGTCTGCTTATGGAATGATAGTTAGAATTGTTTATTTCCCGCTAGGGTTGATCCTGGCTGCCATTACAATTGTTCAAATCTGTCTTCTAGTTTTCACTATTGTCGGGATACCGTTGGCAGTTGTACTAGCAAAATCACTGAATACTTTTGTTAATCCTGTGGACAAGATATGTGTGTCACAGGCCATGGCTGACGAGGTAGTTTTTAGACTGGCGAAAGAAGCAGTTGATAGTTATGCTTAAGTATCATGAATTGGATGCAGGACATTGTCTCCGCGACAGCAGAAATCTTTCTCCTGGAATAGAAGGCGCATCCTAACTGTCCCCCCACCCAGTTTATTTTTAGGGTGGATTAGATTTTGTTATACCCAGATTTGATTTTATTGTTCACTCTTGACCGACGATTCTTTTTCAAGGTGCTACAGTCTAACTTATAGCAAGGTGAGAAATCATGGATTTAAATATCTTAAAAGCATTATCACTATTAGGCTTTGGTGGTATACTGGGTGCGGTCATAAAATCCTTTTTTGACAACGCCATCATGAGTAAAAAAATGCTATTTGAGGCTAGGGTAAAAGCATATGCTGGTTTAACAGCAGGGCTCTATTTAAATTTTAACGTGAAGGATATGAGCTCCATTAATGAATTTCTCCCAGAAAGAGAGCGTGTGGTTAATGCCTTGTCTGAGCCTTTGCTCTTGGCTAGTCCAAAATTGAACTATTCACTCAATAAGTACTCTTGAATTCAACTCGTAAGTGCAACTCAAAAGATATTGCAAAAGGGGTAAGCTGTTATAGTCTATCCTCTAGACCGCAAAATCATATGAGGAGCACAAATGCAAAGCTACAAGCAGCTTACCCAGG
>Ga0307991_1001355_pt1 | contig 17068 bp, 11 predicted proteins | sample EllFjometagen131_FD_203146 | JGI IMG/M metagenome (GOLD analysis project Ga0307991, IMG submission 203146) | Marine microbial communities from Ellis Fjord, Antarctic Ocean - #131 | ecosystem: Environmental > Aquatic > Marine > Unclassified | place: Southern Ocean | collected 2014-10-08
TCTGTTTGTTTTTTTGTTAAATTCATAGTTTCTACAATTTTTAAGTTTAATGTTGTTGTTGTTTTAAACTTGTTAAATTGTTGGAAACTTTTTTGGTTACAGACACACTATTTTGGACGGGTATCTACAGCTTCAGGCTTTGACGCCTTGATTAGAACAAAAATAAACGCATGAATTAATCAGGGTAGATTAAGTTTTGATTTTTATAAAGATGTTACCTGTTATTTCCCAACACTAATTTCTTGTTACTTAAGATTCAAAAATTATTTTTAATCAAATTAATATTTGCAAAAGAATATGTTTTTATTAAATATATTTCATAATTTTGGATTAGATAATTTCAGAGAAAGGAATTAAATAAAGAAATTTATTAAAAACTAAAAGCTATGAAAAAAATATTTACACTTTTCTTCGCATTTATAACTGTAATTTCATATTCACAGATTTATTGGAATTACAATATCAACTTTGAAGATACAAGCCAACTATTCAGATTAGAAATTGATACAATATCGAATCCAAATAATATTTGGCAAATTGGCTCTCCACAAAAAACAACACTTTCTAATGCTTATTCATCTCCCAATGTTATTATAACAGATACAATAAATTTCTGTCCGACAAATGACACATCATCATTTATAGTTAAACATATTGCCCAAATGGGATTTCAGAAGCCTAATGCAGTTATATTATGTGGTTGGTATTACGTAAATTCTGATACACTTTCAGATTATGGTATGATTGAGTTTTCTCCAGATAATGGAATTTCCTGGATTGATTTGTTAAATGATTCAATACTTATTGATACTGCTTATAACCTATATTGGACATGGAACCCTTCAAATGGTTCTCCAGAAAAACCTATATTGTCAGGGAATTCAGGTAAATGGAAATATTTCTACACACATCTTGCTGTTTTAGGACCTGTATTTAATATACAATTTGGAGATACTGTTTTATATAAATTTACTTTTATTAGTGATAGTATTCAAACTAATAAAGACGGATTAATGTTTGATAATTTACATTTTGTAGATGTGAGTGAAGGAATAGAAGAAATTAGTTATGAATATATAAAAAGTGAATGTTTCCCCAATCCTGCTCAGGATGTTTTAACAATTAAGTTTGAAAATGAAGATAATTCAAGTTTTGAATTATTTGTTTTTGATATTACCGGAAAACAAATCTATAACCAAACAAATATAAAATCTAATCAACTAAGTTTTACAGTTGCTGATTTTAAAAAGGGAATTTATATTTATAAATTAGTGAATAAAAAAGAACAAAGGTTTACAAGAGGGAGATTTGTGAAAAATTAGAATCAGTATTAAGAAATTCGGAATATTTTTTCTTAAAAATGAAATTCGGAATAATTTTTGTTAGTTTCAGCAAATTTTAATATATAATTTTTGTAAATATATTTCATGTTATTTTCGAAAGATATTTTATTAAACATTTGTTACGAACAGGCAAATTAAATCCAAAAACAATTTGATGAAAAAGACAATTATTCTATTATTTTTTATCTTCATAGCATCATACACTTACTCCCAAACTGTTTATGTTATTGATAAATCTAATCAAAAACCAATTAGTAATGTTTACGTTTATAATTCTCAAAAAACTGTAACAGCGATAACGAACAGCAAAGGGCAGGTTTTTATTTTTAATTTCAATGATAATGATACTTTGAATTTTAAACACATTTCTTACAAGATTTCAATTATCACGAAAAATGAACTTGCAAAAAACAATTATAAAGTATTTCTTGAAGATGAAATAATAACTCTTGAAGGACCTGTTTTATCGGTTAATAAGATTAAAGAAAAACGTTCTGAAATTCCAAACAAAATCATATCAATTTCTAATAAAGAAGCTATAATAAATAATCCCCAAACTGCTGCGGATGTCTTAGCAATTTCAAAGGAAGTGTTTGTTCAGAAAAGTCAATTAGGTGGTGGAAGCCCTATGCTGCGTGGTTTTGCTGCTAATTCTGTTTTGCTTGTTATTGATGGTGTCAGAATGAATAATGCAATTTACCGAAATGGAAATCTGCAAAATGTTATTTCGCTCGACCCAAACATTCTTGAAAGAACTGAAGTTTTATTTGGACCCGGCTCTGTTATATACGGAAGTGATGCTTTGGGTGGTGTCATGGATTTTCAAACTAAACAGGCAATACCATCGCATAAAGATAAGATGATTATTTCTTCGGATATCATGACAAGATATTCAACTGCTAACAATGAAAAAATCGGGCATATTGATTTAAATATTGGTTTTAAGAATTGGGCATATTTAACAAGTGCAACTTATAGCGATTTTGATGACCTTCAATCAGGGAAGATATTCAATAAAGATTATCATGACTTTGGAAAAAGACCCGAATTTGTTGATGTCTATAATGGAAAAGATGTTATTCTAAATAATGAAAACCAAAGTGTTCAACGATATACAGGATATGAACAATTAAACTTAATGCAAAAAATAAGATTCCGCCCTAATGAATATTTAGATATCAATTATGGTTTTCATTATTCTACATCATCCAATATTCCGCGTTACGATCGTTTAACTCAATATTCAGACGATACTCTAAAATATGCAGAATGGTATTACGGACCCCAAAAATGGATGATGAATACGTTGAATATTAATTATAAGGATACTTCAAAAATTTATGATGAAATTAAAATAACTCTTGCGGTTCAAAATCTTGAAGAAAGTCGCTACAACAGAAAATTTGAAAGTGAAAAATTAAAAATAAGAACTGAAAAAGTTGATGTGTATTCTTTGAATCTTGATTTCAATAAGAAAATCCGAAACAAAAACATATTATTTTACGGATTTGAAGCAGTTCATAATAATGTTACATCGAAAGGCGAACAAAAAAATATTTCTAATGATATTGTAATTCCTATTGCTAGCAGATATCCCGACAAAGGAAACAAATATTCTTCTTTTGCAGTCTATCTAAATTATAAATACTTTATTAACAAAAAATTAATTTTAATTTCAGGATTACGCTATAACAGGGTTCTTATGAAGTCGGAATTTAGTGATGATTTCTATGATTTTCCTTTTAACGAAATTGAAATTAATACAGGCGCGTTAAACGGAAGTTTGGGACTTGTTTATCATCCATACAAAAGCTGGCAGATTAATCTTAATTTATCGTCAGGTTTCCGTGCTCCAAACATTGATGATGTTGCAAAAGTATTTGATTCGGAGCCGGGAAATGTTGTTGTGCCAAACGAAAACTTAAAACCTGAATATGCTTACAACTTAGATTTTGGAATTATAAAAAATATAAATGATAAAGCTCAAATTGAAATTAGTGCTTTCTATACTTATCTTATTGATGCCATGGTAAGAAGAGATTTTCTGTTTGATGGAAAAGATTCAATTATGTATGATGGAACTTTAAGCAAAGTTGAAGCCGTTGTTAACACAGGCGAAGCACAAATTTATGGTTTTAGTGCAGCAATATCTGTTAATTTGTCCAAGCATTTTTTATTTAAAACTAACTGTTCGTGGATGGATGGCGAAGATGGCGATGGAATTCCATTGCGTCATATTTCACCATTTTTTGGAAGCTCTTCTTTAGTTTTTAAAACAAAAATGGTGAATGTTGTTTTTTATTCGGATTATAACGGATGGAAAAAATTTAATGATATGGCTCCATCAGAACAAGCTAAAACAGAAATGTACACTGTTGACGGATCACCTTCTTGGTACACCTTGAATATTAAAACTGTTTTTCAAATAAATTCTGCGGTTCAATTGAATTTTGGTCTGGAAAATATTATGGATATTCATTACAGACAATATTCTTCGGGAATAAGTGCTCCGGGTAGAAATTTTATTGTTGCCTTAAGATGTAGTCTCTAAATTCTTTTTTTAATAAATTACGGTAATACTGCAAATTAAGTTAAAATCACAAAATACAAATCCCAAAATACAAATAATTTTCAATTAATCAATAATCAATTTCCAAAACTATTTACATATTAGAAACCGTTATTTAAATGTTAATAATGAAATCAAAACACTTTAAAGTAATAAATATTAAGGTATTGTGTTAGTTTAGCACTTTTGTTGTTTGAGTTTTTTAAACATTGGAATTTGGAGTTTTTTTGTTATTTGTCTTTTGCTATTTGGAATTTATTGAATATTAAAATATTTTTACTTCCACTAAAATAACAGTATAACTAAAATTACTTTATCAATTCTCTGTATTCATCAATTTTCAGTAAATGTTTTTTTATATGTCGATTAATTCCGAGCATATAAATCAAAAAAGCAAATCCTTTATCAATTGCAATTTTATTTTGCTTAATCATAGATAAAATATTGTGAAAGATTCTTCTTTTGCTTTTATCTTTAGAAATAATAAATTCAAAAAATATTATCATTGATAATTTAAATTTTAATAAGAAATTTATATCAGCCCCGGGTTTTGTGAAATTTCCTCCATTAAAATAGATTGTAGCTTTTTTGTTTAGAGTGTCCCATGAAAACAATCTGATTAATGTTTCCATATATTTGTCAAAGATTTCTAATCTGCTGAAATTTACATATTCCATATTAGGCAAAAAACCAACTCCGAGTTCGGGCGACAAATCAGTTAATCTGTTTTCTTTCTTCAATTTTGAATGAAGTTGTGTTCCATAAACTGCTGAAAGAGTATGAAGATTCACATAAGCCATTCCTGTTTCAAGAGTAAAATTAAAAATGTTATCAAATTCAAAAAGTGTGTCATTATCAAAACCAACAATAAAAGAAGCATTAATTTGAATTCCGTATTTATGAATTTTCTTTATTGCTTCTTTATAAATTTTAGCTTTCTTGTTATGAGTTTTATGCATCTCACTTAAACTGTTTGGGTTTAAGGATTCGAAACCAATAAGAATATTAAAGCAACCGGCATCAGCCATTTCTTTAAGAAGTTCTTCATCATTTGCAACATCAATACTTGCCTGGCAAGCCCATGAAATTCCTAAAGGTTTTAGTCGTTTCATCAGTTTGTGGGCATATTCTTTATTGATAGTAAAATTATCATCAATGAAAAACACCCATTTTAGTGGTAGAGCTTTTACTTCTTCAATAACATTATCAATATCACGAAATCTCATTTTCCTGCCAAACATTTCAGACACGAGACAAAAATCACAATTAAAAGGACAGCCTCTTGTTGCCTGAACAGCACATTGAAAAATTTTATTAGTTGGAACAAGGTCCCATCTTGGTGATTTTTGAATTTTAAATTCACATTTAGTTTCGGAAATATATGTTTGTTTAATTTGACCATTTTCAAAATCTTGTAAACAATTTTCCCATGAATTTTCTGCTTCACCAATAACAATACTGTCTGCGTGTTTTAAACCCTCTTCAACATTGTAAGAAATATAAGGACCGCCTAAAACAACTGCAATTCCTTGTGAGCGAAAAATGTTTCCTAACTCAAAAGCACGTCGAGATGTAGCAGAAAGTGTTGTAATTCCAACAATATCGGGTTTGTAATATTTTGGGATTGATTCAATCTCTTCGTCAATTATTTTTATTTTATAGTTATCAGGAGTTAATGATGCAATAGTTGGTAAAGCCAAAGGAATCATTAATCTTTTTTTACCAAATATTTTTGCTAATTCAGAGTGAGCCTGATAATTAATATGTTTTTGTTTTGGGCTGAGGAGTAAAAGTTTATAGTTCTTTTTCATTCAATTATTTGCTTTTTAACTTGCCAAAATTATATAAAATCTAAATATTTTTGGATAAAATAATCAAAACTATAAAAGGAATGGTTTTAACATGAAGATAGATAAGATATTAAGAGTTTTCGTGTTTTTTCACTAATTCAACAATTTTATTCAAATCCAGATTTTCACCTTTTATGACATAATGAGCTTGTAAATAAAATGATTCTCTTTCATCTAATTGTTTTAGAATTTTATCATATAATTTATCTTCAGGAGTATTCATAATAATCGGTCGTTTCTTCTTTGAATCTAATAATCGGGATGTCAAAGATTTTGCGGATAGTTTTAGATAGAAAGAAATGCCGCTTGAATTAATCAGCTCGATATTTTTATTATTACAAGGTGTTCCGCCACCGGTTGCAATTACAGAATCTTCTAATTTTAGTGTGTCTTTTAGAATTTGACTCTCAAGTTTACGAAACAGTGGCTCTCCATATTTTTCATAAAAATCAACAATGCTGATATGGAATTTGGTTTCAAATAAATTATCAATATCAAAAAATTTATATGATAATTTGTTTGCTAAGCTTTTACCCGCACTGGATTTGCCACTTCCCATATATCCAATTAAATAGATTCTCATAATATTTTTTATTGTTGATAAAAATATGAAAATTATAATAAAGATAGGTCTTTTACGATTATAAATAAAATTAAATTTGTAAAAAATAATAAGCAAAAAGTTAAAATTTAGAATTTATTAGACTATATTTTTGATGGCAAACAATAGATTTATAAGTGATAATAATTCAAAAAAGATAATAGCATTTATAATTAATATATTTGTAAATTAATTTTATGCTTAATAAAATTAAGTTCGGAGAAATTATTAACATTAATCATAAATATTAAAAGAATATATTGAAAATAACAAAAAGCAAACTAGATTATGTAATCACTTTCATTACAGAGTTTTTACTTTTATGTGCAGGTTTGCTTGTTTATAGATTTGCTAAAACAAATTTCAACAATGAAGGATTTGTTGAATATGCATTATTTAGAAGAACCTTATCATTTGTTCAACCCATTTTAATTATAGGGTTAGGAGTTGGTTTGCCCCGATATGTTTCAATTTCAGAAAGTAAATCAAATAGGCGAGAAGCAGGTACTTATTTGATTTCAGCAACTTTAATATTAACAAGTGTTCTTATAATTGTTTTACCAATTATATTGATTTTTAAGCAGGAATTTGCTTGGCTGTTTTTTGGGGGATATGAATATTCTAAATTCATCCAACCATTATTGGTTTTAATAATTGGAATTTGTTTTCATTCATTAGCATACAGTTATCTTAGAGGAAAATTATTTATGTTGCATGCCAATAGTTTGCAAATTATTAATTTAGGTTTAATATTAATTTCAAGTTTTTTTATTTGTAAAAGTATAATTGAGGTAATCTATTTTACAGGTTTTGGCTGGCTGATTTTTTCAATTATTTTTCTATTTCCATTCTGGCGTAAAGCAAATGGAATTAGAAAATTATATGTTGAAAAAATTCGTGAATTATTAAAATATGGAATTCAACGTGTACCGGGAGACATCGGTTTAGCAGCTATGCTAACTGTGCCAGTAATTACTACTGCTCATTTTTCTGGTATAGAAGCAGCAGGTTATCTCGCATTTGGGATTTCTTTACTTAATATGTCAGGGGCTGTTTTTTCCCCAATTTCATTAATTTTGCTTCCACAGTCGAGTGCACTTTTTGCAAATAAACAGTATGGACTATTAAAGCAAAGAGCAATTAAAGTCTTGATAGTCACAATAATAATTTCAGCACTTGGATTAATAGTTTTTGAATTGTTTGCAAATGAAATTTTAGAAATCTACTTGACAGATGTAAGTCCAAGTTTAATGCAAACTTGTATGATATTGATTAGCGGGTGTGTAGGATATTGCATATATATTTCGTTAAGAAGTGTTTTAGATGCTTGTTACATTAAAGCTGTTAACACAAAAAACCTTATTATTGTAATTTTACTTTATGTAATACTCGAAACCATTAATTATTTCGTTTTTAGTAATAATATCAAAGTTCATCTGGTAATTATTTCAATATCTTTCAACTTTTTGGGATTATTAACTTTACTTGAAGTATTTATTCTATTCAGAAAAAATAATCTGAACTATGAGAAAAATTAGAGTTTTATGGATTTTGCCTGGAATTGAAGAGAATGTTAATTCTATGGTATTTTCTCGCTACCAGATTTCTGATTTAAAAGAAAATGAAATAGAAGGTAAAATATTCTATTTTAATACAAAAATAGAAATTCAAAACTTGCGAAACGAATTTATACGTTACAAAACTTTTATAAAAAAATATAAACCTGATATTATTCATTCACATTATGGAACGATAAGTGCTTTTCTTGGTCTTATGTTTAGTAAATGTCCATATATTATTACATTTCAGGGGAGTGACTTGAACAAAACTCCAAGTGATGGTTTTTTTCGTGATTTATTTGGAAGAAAATTATCATTGATTGCTGCAAAAAAAACAGATAAAATAATTTGTGTTAGTGAACGTTTAAAACAACGACTTCCTAAAAAACTACAGAATAAGACAGAAGTAATTCCTTTTGGAATAAATATCGAACACTTTAAGCCAATTAATATTTATAAAGCAAGGAAATATCTTTCTTGGACAACTGATGAAAAAGTCATTTTATTTAACGGAAATAATCCAAAAATAAAACGACTTGATTTGGCAAAAGAAGTTGAGAAAATCGTAAAAAAAACAATTCCAAATGTTCGATTATTTGTTTTGGAAGGTAAAACCAATCCAGAATATATTCCTTTTTATATTAATTCTTCAAATGTATTGTTACTTTGCAGCGATAATGAAGGTAGTCCAATGATGATTAAAGAATCAATGGCTTGCAATTTGCCTATTGTAGCAAATGATGTTGGTGATGTCGCAGAAAGGATTTCTAAAGTGAATAATTGTTATTTGGTAAATCAAAATGTGAACGAATTAGCAAATGCAATTATTCAAGTATTAAAATCAAGTATAAAAACCAATGGACGGGAAATAATTCAGTTTCAGGATTTATCTAATGAAAAAATATTATTGAAAGTAAAGAAATTATATGAAAGTCTCATTTGTTAATTATTTATTAATTATTATAAAATGAAATTTATTTTGCTTTTATCCTTAATAACATTAATAATAATTTATTTGGGGTGGTTGATTTGGAAAAAAACCTATTGCAATAATTACTTATTTGGTTTAATTTTAATGTTTTTTTGGACATTTAATGGTGCTTGGATTTTCACTATCGATCAATTATTAGGTGCAAAAGGAGCTAATATTGGTATTTCATATTATGGTATTTTTGATAAAATATTTCCAGTTTATCTTGATAATTATTATTTCCTGTCTATTATTTATTACGGGATTTTTATTATTGGAATACAGCTTTTTATTTGGATTTTTGGAGCGAAACGTGATAAAGGTAAAATAATTACTTTCGAATCAATAAATATTTCAATCCAAACTCTTTCATTAATTACAATTGTTCTTATTTTTTTAAATTTATTTATCATTTACCCCGATCTAAAAGAAGCTGTAAAACAAGGCAAATCATTTTATTTTCAACTTAATAATTCAACAAATAGGTTTCTAACAATTTACCAATTAATTTGTAAAATTGTTGCTTTCATCTCTTTTTTTAATTTAATTATTTATTTTCTTGAAAAAACTGATAATTTTTTCGCATTTAAAAGGAATTATTTTACATCAATTTCTGTAATTTTATGTTTAATTTTTGTTGTTTGTTTTTTTGTTTTAACTGGTAACAAGCATGATTTACTTTTTACTGGAGTATTTGGATTATTATATATGCTAAGAAAAATTACATGGAAAAAGATTATAAACTTTATTGTATTTTCGTTTATTCTTTTAATTCTGTTCATTTCAACTGACTTTACTCGTGGAATACAGTTTTTTTCATCAAATAATTTAAAGCAAATTAATTTGCCTCAAACTAATAATTCTCAAACTAATAATTCTCAAACTAATGAGCAAACAGAAATATTCAATAACCAAAGACAAGATATTAATAATAGTTTTAAGAATTTTTTATTTCACAACGAAATGTTTTATGCTCATTTTTCCATGTATGGAGTTCTATCAAAAAACATTCCGTTAACTTATGGTAAGAGTTTTAATTATCTTATTCATTCTTTGATTCCAAGAAGTATTATTAATGAAAGACCTGAAGATATATATCAGTATTATGCTAGGAGTGTAAAAGTAAAAAAAGGGCAAGGTTACACAATTCATCACGCAACAGCATGGTATCTAAATTTTGGATTTTTAGGTATTATACTTTCGGTTTTTGTTGTAGGTGGAATTTGGTGTTTGTTAAATAATCTATACTTTAAAAATACTTTTAAAAATAGATTTTTCAAGCTATTTGGAATTGTTTCTCCTTTTCTTTTTGTAGCCTTTCTGCCGAATTTAATTAGAAGTGGACCCGAAGCCTATAAAGGAGTTGTTTTTGAGTCATTATTAATACCAGTACTAATTATTTATTTCGCCAGTAGAACAAATATAAAAATATTTAAAAATAATAATACAAATTAACACTTTAGTCTAAATTATATTGAGTTTTTTTTAATGTTGAATTACTTATAAAAATGAATATACTTTTAATTAATCACTATGCAGGTTCTCCCAAAATGGGGATGGAATACAGACCTTACTATCTTGCAAGAGAATGGGTAAATAGTGGTCATAAAGTATATATAATTGCTGCTTCTCAATCTCATGTCAGGACAAATCAACCAAAAGTTGATAAGGATTTTCAGGAAGAAATAATTGATGGAATAAATTATATTTGGATTAAAACTCCAAAATATTGTGGCAATAGTTTTGGTCGTATTAGAAATATGTTTGCTTTTACTCGCAAGCTTTGGATGAAATCACGATTTATTTCAAAAGTGTTTAATCCTGATGTTGTAATAGCTTCATCTACATATCCGCTGGATAATTATCCTGCATATCGCATTTCAAGATTTTCAAAAGCAAAATATTATTACGAAGTGCATGACCTCTGGCCATTGTCACCTATGGAAATTGGTGCTTACTCAAAATGGCATCCTTTTATTCTAATAATGCAAAAAGCTGAAAATTTTGCTTATAAAAATATTGATGCTGTTGTGTCGATGTTGCCGAAAACAAAATCTCACATGATTTCTCATGGTTTAAATCCTGAAAAATTCAATTATATTCCTAATGGAATTAAAATTGATGAGTGGCAAGAAAATTATGAAATCCCAAATACTCATCAAGATTTAATAGTGGAATTAAAAGAAAAAGGGTTTAAATTAATAGCTTATGTTGGAACTCACGGAAAAGCTAATGCTTTGGACAATTTTATTAACACTGCTGAAATATTGAAAGACAAAGAATTTGCTTTTATTTTAATTGGTAAAGGTCTTGAAAAAGAAAACCTCATTAACCTAACTAAAAGCAAAAATCTTAATAATGTTTATTTTCTTGACTCTATCGACAAAAAATTCATACCTAAGCTTTTAAATTATTTCGATTTATTTTATATTGGTTCAAACTATCAACCTATATATAGATTTGGAATTAGCCCTAACAAAATGATTGATTATATGATGGCTGGAAAACCAATTATTCAAGCTATTATTGCAGGTAATGATATGGTTAAAGAATCAAATTGTGGGATATCTGTAAAACCCGATAATCCTAAAGAAGTTGCTGATGCTATTTTGAAATTAATAAATTTGAGCGATGAAGAACTAATTATGATTGGTGAGAATGGAAAAAAATATGTTGAAGAAAATCATGATTACTCCAAACTTGCTGAGCAATTTATTGAGGTTTTAAATAAATAAAATCAAAACATGGAAATTGGAAAAATTATATTAGCAATTTTATTTTCTTTTCTTTTCACATATTTATTTATGCCTTCTTTGATAAAAATTGCGGATAAAAGAAAACTTTTTGTTCCAAAAACCTACAGAAGAAGTCATAATAAGGACATATCATCACTTGGTGGTATTGCAATTTTCTCTGGCACATTGTTTTCTTTTTTTATTTTTCTTGATTATGTAAAGTTTGATGATTTTAAATTTTTAATTTCAGGTGTTATATTATTATTCCTAGTTGGTTTAAGAGATGATTTGCATCAGATGAAGTCATATCTAAAACTTATCGGTCAAACAATAGTAGCGGTAATTATTGTCGTGCTTGGAGATATAAGAATAACAAGTTTTTATGGACTTCTTGGAATTTATAATATTAATTATACGCTTAGCATAATCATTACAATAATATTTATTATCGGAATTATTAACAGCTTTAATATGATTGACGGAATAAATATGTTAGCTGCCGTTTTATCTTTAATATTTTTATTATGCTTTGGTTTATGGTTTTATTTATCGGGTCAATATGATTTGTCGTTAATGTTGTTTGCTTTAAGCGGTTCAATTTTGGCTTTCTTTAATTATAATGGTACTTCTCCTAAAATATTTATGGGAGATATTGGGACCAATGTCATAGGTTTACTTATGTCCGTTTCTATAATAATATTTATTGAGCTTAATTCAAAAAGCGAATTAACCTATCATATTAATGCAGCCCCTGCCGTAGCTTTTGGGATGTTCTGTTTGCCTTTGACAGATATGATTAGAATAGTAATAGTCAGGATTTTTAGAGGGAATTCTCCTTTTAGTGCCGACAAAAATCATTTGCATCATATTCTTTTAAGAAAAGGTTTTTCTCATAAAAAAATCACTTTTTTATACGCTTTATTTAGTTTATTTTTAATTATTATTAATTTTTTATTACAATATATTGAAATACAGATTAACTTGTTAATGTTAGTAAATTTTATAATTCCCGGAGTTTTTATTTATTTAGTAATTAAAAGAAACAACAACAAGAATGCTTAATAAAATTCAACAATATAATCAAACTGCATATTTTTATTTGATATTATTAATTGCATTTTTTATTCCACTTCACAAAAAAATTCTTACTGTTTTTATAGCATTGTTATTTCTTAATTGGATTATTGAAGGATTTTTGAATTTTATAGTATTTAAAAAAGTTAATATTCGTTTTAAAAAATTTACAGTTAGCCCTGTAAGAACTAATGTAATAATTTTTATCAGTCTTTATTTAATGTACTTAATTGGAATGCTGTATTCTTCAAATTTTAAATATGGCTGGTTTGACCTTGAAATAAAACTATCAATAATTATTTTTCCATTAGTATTTTCAACTATAAATCCTGAAATATTTAATAAAAAAAAATATGAAAATATTGTTAAAGCATTTGTGTTTGGTTGTATTCTTGGGTCATTGATTTGTTTATCTTGTGCTTTATGGGGGTATTTACAAACGGGACAACAAAATCTTTTTTATTATTCTAATTTTTCTGTTTTTCATCATCCATCATACTTTTCAATGTATATTAATTTTGTTAGTATAATTATAATTTCAAATCTTTTATACAATACTGAAAAAATAAAAAGAATTAATATTTATTTTAATTTCTTTCTTCTTACTTATTTATTTGTTTTAATATTTCTTCTTGCTTCAAGATCTGGAGTAATAAGTATATTAATAGTATATTTTTTTAGTATTTTATATTTAATTATTTATAAAAGAAAATATTTATTTAGCATTATTATAATAATTATGATTTGCTTAGTTTCATTTTATTCTTTCAAATATTTAACTCTTACATCATCAAGAATAATAGTAACAAAAGAAAGAATTATAGACCAAAAGGAAATTGAAGATAATAATAAGAATTATAGTACAAATGCTAGGTTGCTAACATGGGAATCAGCTTTTGATATTATGAAAAAACACCCCTTACTTGGAGTAGGAACAGGTGATGTTAGAGATGTGCTAACTAAAAGGTATAACGAAAAAGAAATACTTCCGGTATTAAAAAGATATCTCAATGTTCACAATCAGTTTTTACAAACATTTCTTTCAATAGGAATAATTGGCTTTACTTTACTTTCACTAACTCTAATCTTACCATTTTTTAAAGCAATAAAAGAAAAAGACCTTTTATTATTTGTTTTTGTAATTCTTATAATCTTGAATTTTTCAGTTGAGTCAATGCTCGAAGTTCAGGCAGGAGTTATATTTTATAGTTTTTTCAGCATTTTTCTCCTACAAAAAAAGGCTTCGTAAAACGAAGCCTTTGAGAATATGTTTATTTAATAAATATGGTACTACTGCGAATTTAGTGAAAATCACAAAATACAAATCACAAAATACAAATAATTCCGATAGTTATCGGAATCAATTTATCATCCCGATAAGTATCGGGACAATTTCCAAAACTATTTACATATTGAAAAACCGATATGTAAATATTAAGAATGAAACCAAAACACTTTAAAATAATAAATATTAAGTTAATGTGTTAATTTAACATTTTTGTTGTTTGAGTTTTTCAAACATCCATACGGACAGGTTTGGAATTTGGGTTTTATTTGCTATTTGTTTTTTGCTATTTGGAATTTATTGAATATTAAAATATTTTCACTTCCACTAAAATAACAGTAGAACCATAAATATTATACAGCACCGTGAGCTAACATTGCATCGGCAACTTTAACAAATCCACCAATATTAGCACCAATAACATAATTGATAAATCCATCATTTTGAGTTCCATATTTAGCACAAGTTTGATGAATATCTTTCATGATTTGGTGTAATCTTCCTTCAACTTCTTCTCTTGTCCAAGATAAACGAAGAGAGTTTTGCGACATTTCAAGACCTGAAACAGAAACGCCACCTGCATTGGCAGCTTTGCCTGGTCCATAAAGAATTTTAGCATCAATATACACTTCAACAGCTTTTGGTGTTGAAGGCATGTTAGCACCTTCGGAAACTACAAAGCATCCGTTTCCTACTAATGTTTTTGCTTCTTCTTCATTAATTTCATTTTGAGTTGCGCAAGGCATAGCTATATCACATTTTGTTCCCCATGGTCTTTTGCCATCAAAATATTCGCATCCGTATTTTTCAGCATATTCTTTAATACGACCTCTTTTAACATTTTTAAGATGCATAATAAATGCAAGTTTTTCAGCATCAATTCCATTTGCATCGTAAATATATCCCGAAGAATCTGAAAGTGTAACAACTTTACCACCAAGTTGAGTAACTTTTTGAGTAGCATACTGAGCAACATTTCCTGAACCTGAAATTGCTACAATTTTTCCTTTATAAGAATCGCCTCTTGTTTTAAGCATTTCATTAGCAAAATATGTAGTACCATATCCAGTAGCTTCAGGGCGAATTAAACTGCCACCCCATTCGCGGCCTTTTCCTGTTAAAACACCGGTAAATTCGTTTCTTATTCTTTTGTATTGACCGAACATAAATCCAATTTCTCTACCACCAACACCAATATCGCCAGCAGGGACATCAGTATCTGGTCCGATATGATGACAAAGTTCTGTCATTAAGCTTTGGCAAAAATGCATAACTTCATTGTCTGATTTTCCTTTTGGGTCAAAATCGGAGCCACCTTTACCACCTCCCATAGGAAGAGTTGTTAAGCTGTTTTTAAACACTTGTTCATAAGCTAAAAATTTTAGGATTCCTAAATTAACAGTTGGATGAAAACGCATACCACCTTTATAAGGACCTATTGCACTATTCATCTCAATTCTGAAACCTCTGTTAATTTGAATTTCGCCTTTGTCATCAATCCAAGGGATTCTAAATAATAGAACTCTTTCTGGCTCAGCCATTCGTTCCAAAATTTTTGCTGTTTTGTACTTAGGATTTTCCTCAACATAAGGAATTAGAGATTCTGCAACCTCGCGGACAGCTTGATGGTATTCCACCTCAGCCGGATTCTTGGCAATTACTTTTGCCATAAATTCTTCTAATATTTGTTCGTACATGGCTTGTTTTTGATTAATATATTTTGAAATTTATTTGATAGAAATAATAAGAAGCAATATTAAATAAAATTATTTATAAAAAAAAATTATTTATTTTATTGATTAATTTGATGTTGACTTAATTATTTTTTGAAATTGGTTTATTTATAATTTTAAAATTACACATAGTGATTATTATCATTTTATTATTTCTAAATTTGTAATAATTTTCCTAATAGAAAATAAAATATTTGGAATGTTAGAAGAAAACAAGAATATCAATGATTTAAACCTTGAGAAAGAATATTTAGATAGATTAATTGCAGAACAATCTGAGCGATTAAAGGAACTTAAATGCATAAATCAAACTACTCAAATCTTAAAACAAAGAAAAACTGTTAACGAAACTCTAAAACAAATTTGCCGAATATTACCTGATGCATGGCAGTATCCTGAATATACTACAGCAAGGATTAAATACGATAACAATATCTATACAAATTATGGTTTCAAAGAATCAGAATGGATTCAAAGTCATGCTTTTGAAACTATTGATGGGAAAAGTGGAATTATAGAAATATTTTACCTTAAAGAATTTCCTTTATTAGATGAAGGTCCTTTTCTAAAGGAAGAACGCCATCTTATTAATAATCTTTGTAGTATTATTTCTGGATATCTGGATAGCATTATTGCAAGAGAAATGATTAAAAGCAAATCAAGTCCTATAGATATTCTAAAAAAAAGGTCAGTAGAAATACCCGAAAAAAAAGAACGAAAATTATTACAGCAATTTCTTAATAAAAGCAATTTTAACAGGGATATTTATCATGACCTTATGCCTTTTAAAGTTAAAGAAATATTAGTTATAGCTAATTTATATGACGCTTATAGCATTGAAAAGGAAGGAAGATTTTCAGAGTATGCTCTCGGAGAATATAATCAGTTGAACTTAACTTCTATTCCTCGAATTACGGGAGTTTCCTCTGAAAGTGAAATCTTCCAACAGCTAAATTCTAAGCATTTTGATTTGATAATATTTATGATGGGAGTTGACAAAAAAACGCCTGTTTTACTTAGTAAAAAAATAAAAGACATCTTTCCTTATATTCCTATGTTTATGCTTTTGAACAACAATAGCGAAATGGAATATTTTAGTGGTAATAAAAAATTGCAGCATAGTTTTGATAGGATTTTTGTTTGGAATGGTGATTCGAAAATATTCTTTGCAATGATAAAACATGTTGAAGATAAAATTAATGCTGATAATGATACCGAAATAGGACTTGTTAGAGTGATTTTGTTAGTTGAAGATTCTCCTCAATATTATTCGCGCTATTTACCAATATTGTACAATATTGTTCTTGAACAAACAAAAAGAATTATTGATGATGTTAGCACAGACGAGT
>Ga0307991_1001356_pt1 | contig 17066 bp, 12 predicted proteins | sample EllFjometagen131_FD_203146 | JGI IMG/M metagenome (GOLD analysis project Ga0307991, IMG submission 203146) | Marine microbial communities from Ellis Fjord, Antarctic Ocean - #131 | ecosystem: Environmental > Aquatic > Marine > Unclassified | place: Southern Ocean | collected 2014-10-08
GCACTCTGCTGATATTGTAAGATGAATGAACTTTTTTAACCAGGCTGCTAAGCTCATCAATCGCCTTCTTCACAGCCTCAAAAGTATCTAGCTCCGTTTTTCGCTTATCCCCGATTGCATCAATGGCATCATGGTAGATGTAAATGACCTGTTTCTGATTAAAGTAAGCGTCTCTAACCTCATCTCGATCTGTCATTCCCATCAATTTCTTATACCCAACAGCAACGGCTGAATCATCTTTTAGCTTGAGAATCTTCTCACGATTCTCTGTGCCATCAGTCCCTATCCCACTAATGCTTAATTTTCCATCCTCATACACAATTGGTTTTTCTGAGAGGAGTTGAGCCATTCCCCATTTTGTTACTGATGGTAAACCAGATAACACATGGTCCAGCTGAGCATGACCCTTTGTGTCACTCAAGATTGTTTTTAGAAGATCCTGCCCCACTTCATACCTGAGAGCATCAGAAATGATTACTGCCGTCTTTTGATCACCCGCACTAACAAAACGTGGCATAAACTCATACTGTTTTCTAACTGGGATACCTTTAAAATTAAAATCTGTTTCCTCCATACAAGCCAGCCACTCTCGGTTCAATTCAATCAAATGCGTCTCGTATTTGGAATGAATAAGCTCCAGCACACCATTTAACTGGACATTCTCTGGAAGCGTCAGTTTCTGTAGAGTCTGTGAGGAAAGGATGGCATCTCTGTAGTATGTATCCACCATTGCGAAATCATCTACATAATGATCGATGTACTGTTTTGGAGAATCCAGTTTATAGCTCTTATAGCCGCCCAACTTTTGAAAAAGATTCGCGGTAGATCCTAGCAAGGTGATGAGCAGCCTTAATTCTTCGCTATCGCCTTCGGAGGCAATACTTTGGAGTAAGTCGTGCACTTTTTGAGGTTGAGTTTCAACTAAACCAAGAGCATGATTCAGAAGCAGGTATTTTAGTGTCTGGGTAAAGAATGAATATCCATCATAACCATAATAACTTACGATTTCATTTTCATGAACCTCTCTACCAGTCTCAGCAAATACCTGCTCTAATTGCTTACTAAGTTTGGGATCATTTTTCCAGTCCACCAGGAGTGCATTCATACGCTGCATGGTGACCTGGTTTCTTATTTTGAGTAGACCATAGGTATCAGCACCCACCACCTCATCCCGGTGTTGGGTCAATGCATTGTATTTCAGAATCCTCACAGCTGAATAAATCAGCTTTTTTGAAATGGGCTCTTCTGGTAATGCTAGATACTGAATTAACCATCGTTGAATGGTGCTTTGAAGCTCCTCATGCGTGAGCTTTTTTAGAAACTGATCCAACTTATCAGAATTCTTATCCAGGGTTAAGGTAAACAGCTTGGCCAGGCAGAGCCCTGGATCTACGATAGTAGAAAAATCAAGGTGGCTACAGATCAACCCTCTGACAATAGTCTCTTCCTTGAAGTCATGCATATTGAGTTTCTTGGTCAATACCTTCTGATGTTTCTTCAATTTCAAGTCTTTGATGTAGCGACTCACAACGGGTCGATGGTGAGGAAGTAAATGAAATTGATCCATAAAATCGGCAACGTCATCAAGTAGAAGTTCTTTGTTGGCAATCAGGATATCTAAGAGGATGAACTTTTGTTTTTCTTCTGTCGTCCGAGGTCTTTTACTCGTGAAGTAGAGTAACACCTTCTCACGTGCCAGCTCCTGTTCCAGTTGGATTTTCAAGCTAAAATGTTTCCGGTCAGCATGGATAATTTTAACCCCTGGAATCTGCAGAGTCTCAAGCTCTAGAGAGTAAGCTTTCTCTTGATCAAAAAAGAAGAGTACCCTTAATGCTGGGTTGGATTGGAACTGATTCTGTATTTTGTCGCTAATTATCATTGCTGTCAGTCTTTTTTAATTCGGTATTTCTGTTTGGGGCTACGAGGAGACTCAGGAGCGTGCATTTCAACCAGTCCTTGTTCCAAAGCCGGATTCAGATAATTCTCACTGAATGTTGGCCGGTGAGACAAATCCAGTTTCTCCATAATTTCACTTCTGCTCAACCACTGTCCTCCCATCACCGATAATAGCTTCCGAACTTGATCGGTTACTTGATCGGTTACTTGATCGGTGTGGATTGAGTTGTCGATTGATTTTAACAAGATCTCAAGCATAAATTCAATAAATGGCGTACTCTCACCCATGGATCCAGATTGCTCCAGTGCATCATAGTATTCTTGCTGGAATTCTTTGATGACACTCTCCACAGGCAGGGAAGAGAATACTGGTTTATACGCATGCAGAATTAAGGTCTGCCACAATCGACCAATTCTCCCATTCCCATCGGTAAAGGGATGAATGAACTCCAACTCATAATGGAAAATACAGCTCTTTATGAGGGGATGTGCATCTGTAACATTCAACCAGTCAAACAGCTCCTGTACTAAAGATGGAACCTTGTTTGCCGGAGGGGCAATATGCACCAAACCACCAGGACCACCGACACCCACACCGCTGGCTCTGAACTTGCCAGCATCAGTCATGATCTCCTGCATCAAAAGATCATGTGCTTTTAACATATCATCAGGACTGTAGGGATTGAATTGCTGCAAGTTCTCATAAACCTTGATGGCACCCTTAACCTCAGCAATCTCCTTGACGGACCCTAAAACCCGCTTACCATCCAGAATAGCAGTAACTCTTTCTTCCCCTAAGGTGTTACCTTCTATTTCGAGTGTACCAACAATGGTCTTGATCTTGAATTCTTTTCGTAACGCAGGAGTAATGATCTTTGGTTCCAGCACCTCATATTTTGCAATCAAGGCACTGATATCGCTGACCAAAGCTAGGATTTTGGATGAAATGGTATAGGGTGGTTTATAAGCCATTTAGTGCACCTTTAGTCCATTCCAATCAGCTTCTTAGCTATTCGGTTCAATAATACTTTCAGCTCACCAGCAAAGATAATCTTCACATTGCTATCATTTTCTGTGAGCTCAATATTCACATCTTTAGTTGCTCTGGTGATGATCACCCATTTTTCAATCAGTTTCAGATTCTCACTTTCCCAATAGCTATCTGCTTTATTTATTTGATCTATAACAGACTGCCCAACCGTTCCCGTATAATCTTTTACCTGGATAGCAATTGCATATTCATAGTCTGACAATAGACTTGGTAACTTTATGAGTATATCAGTTCCATGTTTTTGCTCTTCTTTTCCACCGACTCGTTCCACTTGATAAAAAGGAAAAATTTCCTTCAACCCAATGACTAAAGCAAATTCCCATTCTTCTCTGGTAAAATGTTGAGTGAATTTGTTATACAGTTTATCGGAAAAATCTTGTTCATTAAACGTATCATTAAAAACTTCACCCACAAGACTTGTCATCCTGCTGTGATGATCTTGTAGTTTCACCAGGCCATCTTGAGGGATGTTTAATAAAGCATCAACATCATCTGAGTAATGATTTATACTCCAAAATCTTGAGGGGTTCTTTAGTGTTGAACGGAGAGTTCCCTTAACATTTTCATTATTCCTCGTAAATCGTTTGATGAATTTTGCGGGGAAAATATGTCCGTAATCACCAAATTTCTTGTCAATCTTGAATTCATATCCTAGTGACCAATCTTCTGTAGCTTGAGCAATGGCAACCAACCCCCAGTCGGGAAGCTGTGGAATTAATAAAATGTCTCCTTTTTTGACCTTTTTGAACATTGAACGGTTTCTACCTGCTCCCTCGTCCATTTTAAAGTTTCTTAAATCTTGTCTCTCATCCCACCCCCAGCCTTGTCTTAACCGACCATTGTTCAGTTCATTCATAAAGAACTTTATTCTATTTGTGTCAATCCTGTAACACCAATAATTTCTGTTACTCAATTCAATTGCTTCCTAAGTTTTGTTCCTTTTGGTGTTAGTCGATACCGTTGGTCTGGATGAGTCAGCTTTTTTGGGTACTTTAATTCGATCATACCGGATTTTAGAGCCGGGTTTATATAATCCGTCCTAAAGTAATCATCATGTTTTATCTGTAAAGCGGCTTGGATCTCTGCTCTTTTCATTTCCCCATTCACCACCAGAATTACCCGCTGTACTTCCTTTGAGACTTCCCCGGTAGCTTCCCCAGTAGCTTCCCCGGTAGCTTCCCCAGTAGCTTCCCCAGTAGCTTCCCCAGTAGTGGAGGTCTTTCTCCAGATTGTAGCTATAAACATATCTTCCTGCTGAAACCCCGGTTCTTGGAGACCAGCCTTTTGACAGGCATCAAGCATATCCGGGATCCCTGTTCCCAGGCGTTCAATAAAGCCGGCTAAGTACATAGGCTCTGCTAATAGTGGATTGGCTGGATATGAAGCATGAGCTCGCTTTAGTTGAGCCAACGTAAGATTATGAGGTAGCTGTCCAGGATTCCATATCTCAATCCGGTTACGAAATAACATGACCTGTACACTGCCTGTGCTGGTATAGTCACGATGGACGATGGCGTTTACAATAGCTTCACCAATAACTGTTCTTGGTATTTCATATTCTAGAGGTGCCTGATTACCAGCACTTCGATTGCCTACTGCCGCATCAATTCGAGAAAGGACAAAATCAACTGCTTGATTCACGAGTTCAAATACATCACCTTTATACACATGATATGCAGGAATAGGTTTAACCACTTCATTTCCATGGAACTGGGCACATTTAATCTCAGAGCTAAGAAAATACCTCTGAGGTTGATTCCCAAAGAGCAAGACAGCAGCATTGGTTAGCTGATTCTCTTTCGATAAGTTCAAATGAGTAAGCACGGTCTCGGGTGAAGCTGCTTCAGGAAGAGGGAAACCCCTTTTGGCTTTGGCCATCCGGATAAACGTTGAAATCTTGCCCGGATCTATATCATCAATACTAGTATTCTGACAGACCGAGGCATCAAAGGGTCCGGACCGGATCAACTCTTTCTCTTCAAGATATTTAATCAGGGATGAATAAAGAGCATTCTTAAGCTCAGATACTTCCCTATATTTCTTCCTAACAACATCTTGCTCAACTTTTTGGATAAACTTCTGCTCGCGTGGATCTCGCTGGTCTGGATCATGGGCAGTAATAAAAATAAGGCGATATAATTGATGATCAGTGGCAGTATCGTATTCCAGCTCTGTGGGAGAAAGCTCCTCGGCAAGACCGGAACCATATATTTGCCCTAAAAGACCAAGATAGAGATCAGATTGTTGAACCTGCTCTAGATATACCTCATCAGCAGTCTGATTTGTTGCTGGAGTATTTTCAAAAATAAAAGGCTCAAAAAAACGACCCAATAATGCATCGGAGCTGATATAATCAAAAAGCATCTGCCTTTCATCGGCAAACTCAGATTGCACACTACTAATGAAGATGGAAATCACAAGGGAGCCTCACAAATCATATTCTCCGCATCCATTTCGACAAGCTCAATACACCGCTCTGTGCTCTCTGCGGTTAACAAAAACTTAGTCAAGTTCATATCTTACTCACGACCCCTTCAAACAGCTTGTAGTTCTCGACAACGCCATCATCAAGGTCAAATTCGATTTGCCTGTCGGCCATGTCTTTGAGGAGGAGATCATACTCGCGGCATTCGATAAGATCTTTACGCAGCTTATCCAGTCGCTTGGAATCTTTTGATTGTAGAGTGGCTTCGTTCTCTGCCAGTGGAGTAATCTCGCGTTCCAGCCAATTCATTTGTTTAAAGAGATAATTCTTGCGGATTACCTGAACAGTGAAGCGGTTCATACGATGCATGTACGTGAGCACTTTAAAGGCACCGCTCGGTGAAGCGAATTGCCAATAGATTGGTCTTTTCTTATACATCTTCTTGTGCTGATCCCAGAACTTCTTGGTTAGATATTTTTCCACATCCTCGCCAAGAGCTTTGTTGATAAAATTCAAGTTTTCAGTATAGGATTCCTCTCCCCAGATCATGAGCACAAACTGCCGGACCCGCTGGACAATGTCATCGGAGAAGGGGCTTTCAGAACCCATCATGGGAATGATGGCATCATCATCAATTTCAAGATTGTAGCCATTGTATTCATAGGCTGACAATTCTTCATCTGTGGGGTTAGGATGAGCAATATTGAGTCCAGGTTTGTCCAGACGATAACGTCCCATGAAACAACCTATTGCATAAGAAATGAATTTTTGCATCACTTTGTCAATTTTAATTGGTAAACCAGACTTCAATTCAAGCAATTCGTCATTCCTGGCAAGCAACTCTTCTCTGTCTAGCTCGTCTTGCAATATACTGATATCTCGAAGAGGGACATTTGAGTTGATTCCTACACCCAAGTTGTATAGCTGTAACAATAAATAATTCAATGATACTTCGTTCTCATGAAGTTGAAAAAACTCGTTTGTAACTTTTTCTTCCCAACTTGCAATTGATTTAGATATGGAGTTAGAATTATTTAGAATAGGGGATCTTGCAAAACCCCATGAGGTTTCATGTGAGTCCCAATCAGTTTTAGAAATATTGCTACATGATTCAACCATAGAAGAAATTGTGGATCGTGTTTCTTGTGACATATGAATTAGTGGAATACGACTAATATCACCAGGCTGAAAATTAATTGTGTTGTTGTAAGCTGAGAGGAAATATTCTGGTATGCTGGAACAAAGTAATCCAGCAATAATATTAAGCTCCTCTTTCGACCTGCAAAACACTGAGGAGCCTCCAGAATCGAATAGAGCCCCTGGTTCAGATATTCGAGCTGAAAACTTTGCACTTGTAACTGATGAATAGGTGATCGAAGGTTGAAAATAGAATTTTTCAGCTCTAACAGAGGCTTTTCTTTTTCCATTTGCATCTAAATTTTCTTTTATGTCCCGCCCATTATTCTCCCAATTAATGATGCTTTCATTGAGCCCAAACCAACGCCTGAAACCACCTCCCTTGTTATATGGGAACCACTTCTTTTGTGAACTCACTGCTTCTTGATCATCAGATACATTCAGAGCGATTTTACTAAAGTAAACCTCAAACCAAAAACGGACAAATGTTCCATTGTCCCCTGTCGTCATACCCGTCTTAACTGAAGCAATGTTCCCCAGGAGCATTGCATTTTTAAATATTAAAAAATCAGATTCTCTAAACCAATATGCGAGGGGACTTCCAGGAATTTTTTGCAAATCTTTTTGATCTGACCAACCAAGTCTATTGTTGGCCACAGGGAAAGATTTAGGATGACCATTCCCATCTATATCAAAATGTCTTATGTAACACGAAAAGAACTTTTCTGTACTTTCTTTCTTCCGATAAATAAGACATACAGTTCCAAAATTTATACCAAGACTAGTCCGGCCTCTACCCTCATATGGCATATGAACAAGACTCTTAATGCTACCTTTTTGTATAATTGTTTCCCTGAATTTTGAATAGGCAGAGAGAAACATCCAAGACTCCATAGTAATAGTTGCTTGAAAACCATTGTCCTGTAATCTTTCGGACATTAAATCCACAAAGACCGCATACAGGTCGGATTTGCTTCTTGGATAATTATTTTTAAGGTAAACAGCAAGATCAGCATTCATATTTTTACTACCCATATAGGGCGGGTTTGCCACAACAGCTGGATAGTTGTCTGTAAGAATCTGGGCAACACGAATAAAAGGTATCAAGCGATAGATTGTCATCTGATATTCAAGATCACTACTATTCCAATTCTGATCGAATAGAGCATCTTCAATTCTCATTCTTGCAATTTTTGAAAGATCTAGAATCAGTGCTGATCCAATATTTCGCCCCATTTTAAGCGACTTAACTGCGATATGAACCTCATCTACAGATTCTTCACTAGACTCTCCAAGGAAATCTTGTATCTGCTGACGTTGGAAATCAAACGGTTCTGGCATTGAATGAATATTAGTATTTAAATCCTGCTGCAAAACATCAAGACTATGCTTAGCTCCTTTTAGCAGTAACGCAAAAATGGCCAGTCCTGATGCACGCGGGCAAATATCTAAGCCATAGAGATTACCTTCAATGATTAGTTGAACAGCTTTGCGCTTGGAGTAGCCTTCCTCCTCGTACATCAGCATTAATAGGTCAAAAGCCACTACCAAGAAATGCCCAGACCCTACTGCTGGATCCAGGACCTTGAGCTCTGTAACATCTTGAATAATGGGATCATCTTGTGTAGGATTCTCGGGTTCCACCAGGTATGTCATAGTATCTCGGATCGGACTCTCAGGGTGTAGGTCCAACCAGATACGACCTACCGTATTTTCTACCAGATACTTGACAATCCACTTGGGTGTAAATATCTGGGTAGCTGCCGGAATGTCCTCTGCCCTAGCCTTCTTATTTTTCTTAAACCCGGCAAAAACCTCATCCTTTTTATCAGAAATATAGAACTGGTATAACCACCCAATCAGCTCAACCTCTTCATAGTCCTCACCAGCAATAGATTCTTCAGAATTTATCAATTCCAGCAATCCGCCATGTGTCAGTAGTGTCTGTGGGATCAATAATTCTGTATAGTCGTTGATGTGGCCAAAAGTATTATTTAGTAGATGATGGTTGCGGCAGTAGTGGACGAGCAATTTGGAGAAAAGGTCATCATCATTGGACTCGAGGACGGCCTGTTTTAGCTCAGCAAGTATAGCAGAATCTTCACTGGGTAAAATTCCCTTTTTCGCATTTTGCAACAGTAGTGGATCAGATAATTCTCCAGATACGTATGCCAATACTTCTGGGTCATACCCATTCTTCTCAAGGATCTTGATGGCAATTAAACGATTAAACCAAGTATAGGCAGCTTCCTCAATGACATCTTCTATGGAATGTCCCTTAATTGCACTGATCAGATTATTCCATTTATCGGGAATACTTTGATCATTGTACACCTCACCCCTGAATAAGTACCCACCGCTGGTTCTAGCTAGCTCGTGAACAACTTCTCCATCGCTATCTATGCCCCAGTATAGCAGACGCTTGCTCACGTCCTCCAGGAGTAGTTTTCGAGCGGACTGTGCAAATTTCTTGAGATGATTTGTATTCATAAGTTATCCAGTGTGTAGCTCTATTGAATGATGATACTGTTGCCTGCTTTTAGTTCTGCGAGAAGAGCCTTTTGCAGTTTCTCAATGTACTCATCCAGCTCTGCCTCATTGTCAATTCTGGACTTCAACCCCAGGCTAGATAGCTGCACTTGGGTAGATTTTTTCCCAATGATGTTGTCAATCCGACTGATGCCATCAGCTTGTTTTCCTGGTGCTTGTTCTATGGCTAGCTTAAGAGCTGAGATACTCTGATCATTTTTGAATGATTTAATAGAATCTTCAATGACCTGGCTTGGTGGTTTTGGTTCAGAGATCTTATTCTCTTCTTCATATTTATCTAAGACCTGATACACTTGTTCATAGACATCAATGGCATGTTGCTCAGTGCGAGCTCGCAGATTGTTAATACTCTTTTCAAGTTCCTGGTAGATCTTCTTCATCACTGGGAAATCATCAAAAGGCAATGCCTCATCTCGCAGATAGCTTCCCAGTGAGTCGGCATCTTGCTGCTGCTTGACTTCCAAACTCTCATAATTCACACGGTTATGACGATGGAAATCATGCATTGACTCATAGGTTTGATAATGGGTCTCCACAAACTCTGTAAGCTCTTTACAATTGTCGCTTATTCGTTTAAGGGTGTCCTTCTGATCAGCAATGGCATCAAACAGACGTTTGGGGTCCCTGATCTTATATAGACCCTCCAACTTTTGCACGAACTCGTCAAAAGTTTTCCTGAAGGGTTGAGAATCATACTCTGCAAGCAGGGGTTTGTATCGGTTTATCTGCTGTTCAATCTTTTTCAGAAGATCATTATTAATAACTGTAACTTCTAATCCGCCTTGCAGATCGGTATTGAAAATACTGCGATAGTTTTTCTTAACAGCATCTAGCTCCGCCACTGCAATAGCCTCAACTGGCCGGATCACAATTGCCGCACGCTCAGATGTTTTGAGTGCCTGTTTATAAAATGTCTCTAGATCGATCTTTTCATTACGCCACTCATAACGCCGATGTTCTTTACGTCCGATCACTATGAGAATGTGTAGTATCGCAATGTCCCTCCAACCATAAGGAGCACGACTAAACTCTTTAACAACATCAGAAACTGTGCTGGCTCCGTCCATGAGGTTCAACCAGGTATCCACTTCACCCTCTGCAGTCGTAAGAGACTTGTCCATTGAAGTTTGGCCACTGGTTGCTGCGATCTTCAGAGCCTCAGGACTAGAAGCATAGGTTTTGGCCAGGTCATGTTTTTTATACATGCTGGAGAAATGAAGCTTCAAGGCTTCATCGTAGCGTGATTTTGCATCTCCGTCGCTGAGAACGCCTGACTTAAGAACTTGCTGTGCTGAAATCACCGGAGCGGATTTGAAGGCATTGGCAAATAGCTGCTTGAGATCAGCCAACTTATTCTTATTCCGCAATGAGAAGTCATCCAGAGTCTTTCTGCGAACACCTACTGCGGAGTCAAAGTTTTGTCTAAGATACTTCTTTGTCTTCACAAATTGGTTAAAATCCTTCAAGAGTGAATTATCGTTCTGCAGGACCTCACCAATGCAGAAGATGATTTCATCTTGACTGGCTTTGATGGCACGTTGCTCAGGATCTTCATGGTCATAGAAACTGAACAGAACCTGTACCTCACCCTTCGCATAGATTTGCTTATCATCAAAGGATATGGCAAGGTTGAAGTTATTCTCGCCAAACCCGAAACGTTTCGTCAGCTTCAACTGAGGCATAAAGAATGAATCATGGAGCTCGGACAACCGATCCTCTTTTGTGATAGGGAGACTGTTGATCAAGTTAGCCACTTCAATTTCATCCTCTTTGAAAAAATGAAATTGACCATTCTCTTCACGGATAATGTGCTGATCTGATAATTTATCTAAGACCTTCTGGATCCGGTGTTGAGAGTCCAGGCGATTGGCATCTGTTTCACTGATCAGGAGGGTCGTCAGATTATCCAGGTCAGCAGGGAAAGTGATTTTCTTTGAATCACTTAAATTTGAGATCATGAATAGAGTGAATACTACCCGCCTGGCAAAAGGATCGTCAACGACGACATCAAGCTTCATAGCTCGGTCAATCATTTGGCTCGCTGCATGGGTCAGATTAGAACGGAATTGTTCGTTAAAGAAGCCATCAAAAGGCACAAAGTACCCAAGATCCTGATCACCATATTTCTTAACTGTGAAATGGGTAATACCAAGAACGGAACGCTCGTTATCTCTAACTTCCTTGATCACGTATTCTAACTGGCTAAACGATTCAAAAACGTCCGAGATGAGCCTGAATTGATAAGGGACAAAGGGGTAGGACAATGCAAAATCATCAAACTTATCGTAACCCCGATAAAGGTCAGAGGAAAAACTGAACTGATTATGAATAGCATCTTTATTTTGGTTGTAGAGGGTCTTTAATTCACTGACGCCACTGGAGGATTTATCAAGGATACGTTTCTTGGTGATGTAAGCGGCATCTTGACTCTGGAGTGAGATCCGAGTTTCAAAGCGCCCCAGAATTTTCCCGAAGTCCTCTCCACTGATCTCAGTATTTTCAATCATCTGATCCAGGGATTGTTGGGCAGTAGTGGCAAACCAGACCTTGTTACTGCATTTTGAGCCGACTTCTTCAATGATGGTCTGCAGGTTGAGGAGCAAATTTGTATCAGAGCCAATGTATTGACTCACCTCATCAATGAGAAACACCAAGCGGTAAGAATCCGGTTTATCTGCGAGGAATTCAATAAGCTCAGGGACAAGGTCACCTTCAATAGTGATGTCATCAGGATTCTTCAGCTTGCTTCGTAGGGCTTCCTGATCAACCTCAGGATCCAATTCATGAACAGCTTCAATAATCTTACTAAGCTTGAGTGAGACCAGGGTAGAGGCATCCCTTTCCCAGGTATACCCACCGCTAGTATTCATGAGTCGTTTAAAGTCTTCAAACTTGCCCAGTTTATCGAGATGCTTCTCGACCAGAATTGCCAAGGCAATATTCTTTTGATTGTATCCTCTGAACTCATTGAATTGATTGAAAATGATAATAGGCAGCTTGTTTTTTGTGTTTTTTTGACCAGATACCGCATCAATATTGAACATGATATTGTCAATACCAGACTGTTGAATTCGGTTCTTGAGCTGAAGAATATTTGATGGAGTTGCTTCTGAAAAATCGGAGGCATGTTCTTTTGCATTCTGGGCGAAATGATCGAAGGCAGCGTCGCTTGTGTCCTCATTGATGCAGTAATGAACATACTTTATGAAGTGGGATTTTCCTGAGCCATAATATCCATTGATCCAGATAGCCGTCTTGCCATCCCTGTTGTTCATCAACGCAGCCAAAAACTTATATAAATTGTCAATGAGGGGGGCTGTAAACACATACTCCTCAATCTCAGCCTGGATGACGAGCTGACTCTGGTCAGCAACAACAACTGCTGGATTAATTTTACGATCAATGTCTTTTGCGAATAGATTGCGAATGTTCATTTCAGTCATCCTGTGGATTTATTAATACAGCTCGATAAATATTCTCGTCATGCAGCTCATTGAAGAGATGATAGTTCTTGCCTTCATACGACCCGGGGAAAAACAGAATGAGCTTATAATCATCAACGTGTTTTTCAAAATTCTTCAGGTATGTACTGGCCCGCAGGAAGGGGAACATAGATCCAAAACCATACAGCAGTAGATACACTTTATTGTATTTAGAAGGGAGATTAAAGTGATCCTCTGCCCTTGCATTCACGTAATTGAAGAACTCAAGACTGTTAGCCTTTTCTGTGAGAAATTCTGTCAACTCTTGGGGAGGGTCATCACTGGCATCTTTGTCCAGGAGTAAATCATAAAGCGATTCATCACCCAGGTTTTCAGCTTTAAGGAACCCAATGAATTCGTTGAAGATATTTAGGATTAAAGCATCGATGAAGTTGTTGGGGCGCTTCAGGCGTGAGTTCAGTTCTTCCACATCCTTGCGAATCTTATACTCATCCTCTGGTGGATACGTGAAGATATAGGCTGGAAAAAAGAGCTTCCCTGTTTCAGGATCTTGCCACTCTTTATTAGATAAGAGTCGGTCATACAATTCAGATATGGTCATTTTATTCATGAACAATGCGGGTCCTATCTTCTTTACTCAATAGCATAGCTTGTAGAAACCAGACATCTCCCTGCTCTACAAAATGTCGCCAAAAAGTGTCGGGGGCATCTAGCTGTCGCAATTCACCCAATCGAAGCAAGCCAACTTCTTTCAACATACGGATCATCACTGTGGCAACTTTTTCTCTAGTCGTATCGGTCCAGCGATCAATCTCAGGGTGTGAGTTGCTTTGGAGATCCAAGAAGTGCTCTACATCTGCTTTATTAACTGTCAGGTCACGGGTTAACCATTTTTCAGTTATCGGTCCAAACAAAAAATCAAACAGGATATTGTAAATCTTTGCACAGCTATAAAAAATGAGGATGTTCTGTCGCTGAATATCTGACTCCTGAAACAGATCAAAGGTAGCCTGGCCAACAACACGATAACGCTTTTTCAGCTCCTGCACTACTCTTTGTCGAGATGCTTGTGAGTTGGTCTGAAGATGCAGATTATTCTTGATCTCTCCAGGAAGCCTCGAGATCTCTTTTTCATTCAGGTAAGAGATAACAGCTCGTGTTTCTTCTGCGAGTAAGCCTCCAGCAGTGAAGGAGATGAGATATTCGTTGGGTTTTAGTTTGGGCAAATTATTTGCCACCTGTTTTGGCAGCACCGGACTTCACCCACTCATCAATTTCATCTCGATCGAACTTGAGTAATGTGCCGACTTTATGGGCAGGCATATGTTTCTTTGCTACCCATTTGTAGGCCGTGTCTTTCTTAATACCAAGATGCGCTGCAATTTCATCAACAGATAGCCAGCGATCTTTTTTCGGTGTTTTCACCATAGTTCTTATTCCCAGATTAATTGCTGAAAATATACATTTTTATCGTTAGGATGCAATGGGATTGGGTGGGATGAATCAACAGTCAGGGATAGGTGACTCGCCTAGAGTCTCTCACCCATCCCTGATATATCGATGCAGGGTAGCTTTTGACACTCCCATTGTTCTACATATCTCATCAATTGGGATTGCAGGATCATTTATCAGCTTCTTCGCCATCTCGACCTGCTTCTTGGATAGTTTCCTGGGACGTCCACCATTGCGACCTCTGGCTCTTGCTGCCGCTAATCCCGCAAGTGTGCGTTCCTTGATAATATCCCGCTCAAACTCAGCTAGTGCGCCAAAGACATGAAAGATCAGCTTACCACCAGGTGTTGAAGTGTCCAGACTCTCTTGGATACTTTTAAAATAAACTCCTCTTTCATCAAGTATATTCAAAACCTGGATCAAGTGTTTTAATGATCTGCCTAACCTGTCCAGTCGCCAGACAACCAGGGTGTCACCCTTCCGAATAAATCCCAGAATTTCCTCTAAGCCAGGTCGGTTCTTTTTTGTTCCGCTCATTTTGTCAGTATAGATATTCTCACAGCCAGCAGCCTTGAGAGCGTCATTTTGTAGATCAAGATTCTGATCCTGTGTAGATACCCGTGCATATCCAATATTCATGGTTAGTTCCTTTCTCTAATTTTTGATAATTGTGAAAATGCCCGAGAGGAACCCAGGCATCGTCCTTCAAGTCTCATATACGTTAAAAGATGTTACTTTTGAGACTTTGATTTCGAGACGGGTTTTGAGACTCTGTTTACTGGGTTTGCGGGGGGTTGACGAGGTTCAAAAACTTTGTCTCAAAAACGGTGGATTTCGAGACTGCTCTATTTCAGGATCAATGCCTTGCGAGCAACCCGATACTCAGGTGTATTTAACACAATGAAGTACAACCCAGATGCAACACCTCGGCCATGATCATTCGTGCCATCCCATTGAATCGTATGATAGCCGGCCTGCTGGTGCCCTGAGTGCATTTCTTTTACAAAGCGACCCCTGATATCGAATATTGAAATATTAAGCTCAGAATTCCTTGGAAGCCCATATTCGATCATTGTACTGGCGTTAAAAGGATTAGGGTAATTCTGACTTAGACTAAATGTTGTTGGTATCGGTATCAAATCGACAGAAGTTTTCTTTTGAATAATATTCCCAGCTTCATCAGAACCTTGGACTGCAATCTCTATCGAATATTGGTCTCTTGTTTTAGGTTTTAATTCTAGGAATAACTGATCCTCAACTACCCCAGAAAGCTGGCTACTGGTAATCATGATATATCCACTATCGGGATTTGAATCAACCAGTACCATTGAGCTTGAAGATACCTTTGCCAGACCTGGATTCGATAAACTTACAGATACTATGTTTGGATCATACTTAATAATGGTTTGGGAAGCTATAAATTCATCGTCCTCAAGTGCCACTGACAGGAGATTCCCATCTTGATTTGCATCCAAGTTCACGATGTCATAATTACTAATATCTGGTGAATTCTGGTTAATACCAACTGACCAGTTCCACATTGAGGCAAAGGTAGCCAGATCAAATACATCGAAGCTCGAATCGGGTTGAATATTAATAAAAGGTACGGTTCCCTGATGTGGATATAGTTCGTATTCTGACACATCATTGGTCCAGGCTACAACAAAGTCATCAAAATCATCAAAGTTCAACAATCCATTTTGATCATAATCACCAGCCGCTGAAACCATCGTATAGGAAGTATCATTATCCTCTGGGCTACCCTCAATGGACTAATCCCTTAACAGCCGGACAGCAAACCCGTATCCCTTACCGTAGTTGGTCCGGCCGACATCTGAATTGTTGGAATACAGTATACGGTACCACGCGTTGGTACTATTGGCCTCAGTCGCGGACCAAAAGTAACCGGTGTAGCCCATACTGCTGTAAGAACCATTGGGATAATTGCGGCAACCACCAGGCAGCGCAGTGAAACCATAATCATCTGTTCCAATTTCGGTATTCAAGTGAGACTCCCAACCTACTGCTGATTTTAAGGCAGCACCTTCTGTCGCATTATGGCCATTGTTTGACAAATATGTCTCCAATTCTCTCCACTCAGCATCCGTTGGAACATGCCAGCCCTCGGGTGCAATATTGCGGCTGTTGTTCACAGCATACCAGTTATACAGGGCACCATAGGTGTCTCCATTGCTACTATTATTGTCATAATAGCAATAGGCACCAGTTGATAAATTTGACCAGGCTGCAGTTACATTTGTAATCGCTGTGCCATCACGATAATGGGTCACCTTTAGGTTCTCCGCCATCCACACTTGGTTTCCAATGGCTATTGTTTCGTAGCCATTTCCATCAATATCGGTTAAGTTAGAACATCCAATTATGGAAAAAACTACCAACAGAACTATATATGTATTCTTCATTTTCAGCTTCCTCATATTGCATTTTTTGATTTTGTAATCCAAAACATCTGATGGGAAAATCAATCCTTTACACAACGAATCGATAATCCCGTTTTCATATCGTTCGTTTCTCCACGAGATCGTGCATCGTCATAAAATATGAGACGATAATAGGCACTTTCCCATACGTAGTCGAAGTAAGATGAAGTCCAAAAAGATCCTATCCCTCCTACACCATCAAATTCACCTGTCTCAGAAAGGCGGTAACCCCCAGGTAGAACAGTAAAACCTGAGGCTCCAAATTCCATTTCAGCTTTTAAAGCACCGTCAAACAACCATAAACTAGCATTTCCTGCAAGCTTACTGCCTTCATTGGTGCCACGGAACTGTACACCGTCTGCCTCTGCCTGGCTCATACCTAAATAGATCTCAAGTTGCTTCCATTCTTCTTCAGTTGGTACATGCCAACCTTCAGGTGCTATATTCCTACTATCCTTTACTGCATACCAGTTGTATAAGGCACCAAATGTGGTGCCCTTTTTGTCATTGTTATTGTAAAAACAGAATGCACCACTTTTTGAACTCTTCCAATTCTCGCTTGATGTCAGATTGGGAATTGGGTCTCCATTCCGATAGTGGGAAACCTTTAAATTTTCCGCCATCCAAACTTGGTCGCCAATTTTAATCGTTTCGTAGACATTACCATCAAC
>Ga0307991_1001357_pt1 | contig 17062 bp, 16 predicted proteins | sample EllFjometagen131_FD_203146 | JGI IMG/M metagenome (GOLD analysis project Ga0307991, IMG submission 203146) | Marine microbial communities from Ellis Fjord, Antarctic Ocean - #131 | ecosystem: Environmental > Aquatic > Marine > Unclassified | place: Southern Ocean | collected 2014-10-08
GAGCATCCGCAGATTTCTGAAATCGATATAAATCCATTAAAGGTTAATCCGGATGGCCGTGTTATGGCAGTGGATGCGCTCGTTGTTTTTGAGGAGGGTTACCATGCAGAAACCCATTGAAAATACAGCACTTTATCATATTATGAACCCGGAACATATCGCCATGTTCGGGGCATCAAACCGGTTTGTCGCCATGGGAACGAATTTGCTTTCATCCATAAAGGCACTTGGATTTAAAGGCGATATTTACCCGATCCACCCCAAAGAAGCGCAGGTGATGGGCTTAAAAGCATATGCCTCGGTCATGGATCTGCCTGTTGTCCCGGATCTGGCTTTTATTGTTCTTCCTACAAACCTGGTCCCTGAGATTCTTGAGGACTGTGGGAAAAAAGGAATAAAGCATGCGATTATCGTTTCAGGCGGGTTTAAGGAAGTCGGCGGAGACGGCATCGCGCTTGAGAAACAGATATGCGATATTGCTGATAAATATGACATGCGGTTTGTCGGGCCCAATTGTATCGGAGTGGTCAACCCCCATCACCGGTTTAATGCGACCTATTTCCCCTATCAACAGGCTTCCGGATTCATCGGCATGGCGTCCCAGAGTGGCAGCTTTGTTACACAGATGTTTGACTACCTTTCAAATTTCGGGCTGGGATATTCTGCCGGTATCAGTGTGGGAAATGAGGCGAATATTGACCTGGTTGATTGTCTGGAATATCTGGGCGCCTGTCCGAACACAAAAGTCATCAGCCTCTACATTGAAACGATCCGGCGCGGCAGGGAATTCATTGAGATGGCCAGATCCATTGTCCCGCATAAGCCGATTGTGGCGTATTACGTGGGAGGTTCTGAGGCTGGTAAAAAGGCGACATTTTCACATACCGGGGCGCTGTCCGGGCCGGATAAGCTCTATGATGGTATTTTTCGTCAGAGCGGTGTGATCCGTGCACAGTCCATTGAAGAGATGTTTGATTTTTGTCTGTGCTTAGGGATGTGTCCGAAGCCTGAGGGAAACCGGGTGATTATTCAGACGCATTCCGGAGGCCCCGGCGCGGTTGCAGCCGACGTCTGCTGCCGTGAAGGGCTTCAATTAAACCCGATTTCACAAAATACCCTTGAAAAACTGGCACCGTATGTTCCGCATACCGGCAGCACCAATAATCCGATTGACATAACTTATTCCAAAAACCCCATGGATTATTATGTGAACATACCGAAAGTGCTTATGGAAGATGAAGACTCGGATGCGGTGCTGATATATTTTCTGATGCCGGATCATTCTGTCCAACGGGCAATGGAAGGTTTTGGTGTTACCGGCGCAAAAGCAGTCGAACAGGCCGGCGCCTTTATCGATGAACAGAGTAAAACGGTTGCGGATTTGCTCAAAGGATTTTCAAAACCATTTATCGGGTTTTCTTTTTATACACGGGAAAACAGGTTTGTAAAAAATCTTCAGGACAACGGTGTTGCGGTTCTGCCCAGTCCTGTAAGGGCTGCAAAAGCATTGGCTGCCTTGGTGCGGTATTTCAACTTGCGTGAGAAGATAGTCAGAGCTGGGAGAATAGCGGCGTAAAAATAGTCGCTTACATAGGGAGTAATACAAAAAGTTGCATCATTGAGATAATGCTATTTAGCAATTTAATATACTAATTTAATTTCGAATGTCGAACAGAGAATGTCGAATTACGAAGTCTTCTTCTTATTTTGTTTGGTAGTACCGATACTTGTGACAAAAATCGAGATCAATTGGTTGTTTTCAGCAAAATCGAATAGCTGTTCTTCAAAGTTTAATCCTCTGCATTCCTTCGACATTCATTATTCCTTGTTCGACATTCGAAATTCAAAAAAGTTATGCATTTAATGTTTTGTAACTTTATTGTGTTGTACCGCTTGCGCATGCCACTGTGATAATGTTTTATTGATTTTTATTCGTTTTTTAGTTCAACCCCCCGTTTGGAAATCGGAACATACGGCAATTTATTCGGACCGATATAAATTTGTCTGGGCCGGGTGATTTTCTGTGCCCTGTCATCCATGTTTTCCTTCCACTGGGCAAGCCATCCCGGCAGGCGGCCGATGGCAAACATAACGGGAAACATCTTTGTCGGGATGCCCATGGCTCTCAGTAAAATACCGCTGTAAAAATCCACATTGGGGTAAAGATTTTTGTCAATAAAATATGAATCGCTTAATGCAACTTCTTCAAGCTTTTTGGCAATATCAAGGAGCGGATCATCAATTTTCAGCTTGGGAAGGATCTTGTCGCACACTTTTTTCATGAGTTTGGCCCTGGGATCATAGGTCTTGTAAACCCGGTGCCCGAATCCCATCAGCCGGAATGAACTCCGTTTGTTTTTTGCCTTTTCCACAACCTCCTCAATACTCCCGCCTTTTTTATGAATGGCAGTCAGCATTTCAATGACTTTCTGGTTGGCACCGCCGTGGAGGGGTCCCCATAACGCCGCAATCCCTGCGGAAACGGAGGCATAAATGTTTGCTCTGGCGCTTCCCACGGTTTTTACTGCGGAAGTGGAACAGTTTTGTTCGTGGTCAGCATGCAAAATCCAAAATATATTCAGGGCTTTAACTATATCCCTGTCAAGCCTGTATGGGTTTACCGGGCTGTCAAACATCATGTTTAAAAAATTGGCACAATAAGTATAATCCGTACGAGGATAAATCAATTTGTGCCCTCTGGAAATTTTATATGACATGGCGGCCATGGTGCGGATTTTTGACAAAAGGCGAATGAATACTTTTTCAAAATCCTCTTCAGTTTCAATTATTTCCGGGTAGAAACTTCTAAGCGCATTCACCATGGCGGACAGAATTCCCATGGGGTGGGACAGACGTGGAAAATTCTGGAAAAAAAATTGCATGTCTTCATGGACCATGGATTGATCATTTAACATGATGCTGGTTTGGGTAAGTTCCTCCTGGGTCGGTAGATGACCGTGCATGACCAGAAATGAGGTTTCCACAAAAGATGATTTTTCGGCCAATTGTTCAATGGGAATGCCCCGATGTCTGAGAATTCCCTTTTCGCCGTCCATGAACGTGATGTTGCTTTTACACGATCCGGTGTTGCCAAATCCCGGATCATAGGTGATGTGTCCGGTTTTCTGCCTCAGCGATCGGATGTCAATCGCTTTTTCGCCTTCCGTGCCTGTAAAAACAGGTAGTTTCAATGTTTTATCGCCGATGGTGAGCGTGGCATATTCTTTCATAATCTAATCCCTTGTGTGTGATAAATTTTTTATGTAGTGACTAAAACATATTATTATAATTGAAAATCAGGATACGGTCAAGAATTTAAATTGTGAAAAATGAGTTTGACAATCTATATTTTTTCAAGGGTCAGCTCCTGCCCGCAATGTATACAATGAACCGTTTAAAATCTTTAAAAGAAGGTCCCATTGTGAAGAAGACTTCAAAATAGTCTCTTTCAAACTTAAAATGTGTTATAAAAAATAGGAGCAGGTTCTTTTATCCACTTTATTAAAATTGTCAGATTTTTTGTATCCAGTGGAGTGTGTCTGGTGGGCCGTGCCGGATCATAACAGACCAATCCGACATATCCATTTGATATTTTAATTTTGTTATACAAGGAAATAATGATGCAGGACAATTGTGATATTAATGAAGCATTCTTTTTTGACAGCTTGCCCGTTTCTATTGAAGAGATTCAGGCCTACACGCAAAGGCATTTTCTTCAAAAAGAGGTAAAGGGACATTTTATAAAAAGATTTTCAGTCTGGTTAATTATATCCTTCCTCAGGCTCTTGCCGTACTGGCTTGCTTACTACATAGGAACGTTCATCGGCAAAGTTCTCTATTTTTTAAAAGTTGGAAGCAATGTTGCTTCAACGAATCTTGGCATCGTGTATGGAGACACAAAGTCGGCGTCAGAAAAAAAGGCCATTTACAGAGCCTCCCTGTTAAACTTTGGTCGCGTCATCATTAATTATATGCGACTGCCCTTTGCCGGGGAAGCATTCTGGACAAAACACTGCGAACTGGTCAACGAAGACGTCCTTAAAAGAGCTGTAAACAAAAAAAAAGGGGTTATCTTGGTCGGGGGACATATCGGCATGTGGGATCTTGCCGGTGGAAAGGTGGGGATGTCCGGTTACCCGGCGGCAGTTGTCTCTAAAAGCATCGTCGATCCGGTAATCGACAAACTCGTTACAACTGCCAGAACGGCAATGAATATGGGGGGAATTGAAACCAAAGATACCATGGATCAGATTTTTTCAGGCTTAAAGCGTGGGGAATCCCTGGTTCTGGCCCTTGATCAGAATATGAAAAAGGGGAAGGGTGCTTTTATTGACTGGATGGGGAAAAAGGCTTCATCTGTCAAATCAATTGCTTATATAGTAAGGGAGTCAGGGGCTGCCGTGATACCCGGTTTTATGATTCAGCTGGGGCCAAAGACGTTTAAATTGATTCTGGGTGATGAGCTTGCCTGGCTGGAATCCCCCGAAGACCTGGAAAAAGAGCTGATGATGAATAACCAGAATCAGGCGGATGCAGTTCAGAAAATTATCCTGCAATATCCGGAACATTGGCTCTGGATTTACAAAAGATGGAAAGTCTGTCCTGACGGAGAGGTAAACCCTTATAAGAAGAATGAAATGGTTTAGGCTGAACCATTTTCCAGTAATTCCCTGGCATGGTTGCGGGTGGTGGGGGTAATTTTTTCACCGCCGATCATTCTGGCGATTTCTTCCAGACGTTCTTTGTCATCTAACGGCTTGATCCGGGTGCAGGTGCGGCGGTTTTCGATTTGTTTGGATATTTTAAAGTGATGACGGCCAAAGGCGGCGATTTGTGCCAGATGGGTGATGCAGATAACCTGGTTTGTGGTTGCAAGGGTGGATAATTTTTTCCCGACCACTGCCGCGACATCGCCGCCGATACCGGCATCGACTTCATCAAAGATCATGGTGCCGCTTGCATCCGCATCCGTGGTGATCGACTTTAACGCAAGAATAACCCGCGAAAGTTCACCGCCGGATGCGATCTGAGAAAGGGGTTTTAAATCCTCTCCCACATTCGGGGCGATCATAAAATATGCCTGTTCAGCGCCTTCATCTGTAATCGTCTTGCCGTTTATCGTCAAATAGGGAGAGGTTTTTGGAGCGGCAGGGGCCTGGATGAACGCAACCTCAAACCGTGTTTTGGGCATTTTTAATGCATTTAATTCTCTTTCAATTTTTTTGGAAAGCCTTGTTGCACTCTGTTTTCGTTTTTCAGATAACTTGTTCGCAATCGCTACCAGTTGTTCATGTCTCCGGCCAAGCTGTTTTTCAGTGTCTGAGATTTCCTCATCTCTGTTGTCAAAGTCTGAAAAAGCCTGATTAATTTGGTCCAGATACTGAAATAGCGATTCAAGCGTTGTGCCGTACTTTCGTTTTAAGCGGTTAATTAAATCCAGACGGGACTCAATTTCATCCAGGCGTCCTTCGTCAAAATTAATACCTTCAATATATGAACTGAGCTGTTGTGCAATATCCTCAATTTGAAAGGTTGCATCGGCCAGCGCTTCGGATGAGGCGGTCAGTGATTTATCCGTGCGCGCGGTGTTTTCAATCTGCCTTCTGATCTCCCCCAGTTTTTCGGCGATTGCCCCATCGCCAGTGTAAAGGGCTTGGATACTGCTTTTGACGATTTGATTCAGCATTCCGGCGTTTTTTAAGCGGATCTGCTCCTGTTTTAATTTTTCATCTTCATTGGCAGAGATGTCGGCATCCTGGATTTCTTTTTTTTCAAATTCCATGAGCGCCATGTGTTCATGCTGTTTTTGTCGGGATGCTTTTAAATCCGATAACGCATGAATGAGCGGTACAATATTATGATAGCAGTTGTGGATTTGCTCTCTGATCGGCATCAGGTTGCCGAATTGATCAAGAATCAAAAGGTGCCGTGTTTCATTTAAAAGCTGCTGATGAGCATGCTGGCCGGAAATGGAGGCCAGGTTTTTGGTGATTTTATTTAAAAGCTGCATGGTAGCAAGGCGGCCGTTGATATAGACCCGGTGGCGGTCATTACTGGAAATAACCCTCCTGATCAACAGGCCTTCGGAAGGCTCGATTTCTTGATTTTGAAGAATTTCTGCAGCGGTGCTTGCCGGGGAAATCTGAAATAATGCTTCGATTTCAGCAAAGTCTGCGCCGGTTCGGATCATTTTGGATGTGGCCCGGCTTCCTAAAAGCAGGTTGACGGCATTGATAATAATCGATTTACCCGCGCCTGTTTCCCCACTTAAAATGGTCAACCCGTCGGAGAATTGAATGGATAAATCGTCAATAATAGCGAAATTTTTAATTGAAAGTTCGGTCAGCATGTTATTCGTGATGCTGTTTGGATGCACCACTAAAATAGATTGAGCCTGGAAAAATATCATCGATGATGCCGCAGAGTTTTTCTTCCAGGACGGAAAAGGAATAAAATCGCGAGGCGATTTCATAATTTTGATTGACCATGTTTTGACACAACATTTTGTCTTTTAAAACTTTTTTGCATTTGCTAACTGCTTCATGGGTAACATACCCCTCCAGTTCAATCGCATTAAATCCTTTGGGTTTTATATCAAAATCATAAATCGAATAGGTATTGACGACAATCGGTTTACGGTAATAGATTGCTTCTAAAAAGGCGTTGCCAAAGCCCTCTATGTCTGAAGGATAGGTTACCAGATCCGCATGGGGATAAATATCATCCAGGGTATAAATCTTTTTTCCGTCTTTAGTGGTTCCCCGCTTTTCATTGATGGACTCAGAGACAAAAATCGTATTGACTCCCAGAATTTTTGAATATTCTCTGACGCGTTTTTCATACCCGTGACCCTCGTCGCCCGAGGCATGCGAAATGATCAGTTTGGCTTTGAGGCCTAAACGACTGACCAGTTCTATTGCGTGCTCAATCCCTTTTCGTTTGATGACCCGTGTGGGCTGGAGAATGAAATATTCATCATCTTCAACGTTAAAAGCTTTTCGCACATCAGACGCATATTCATCAACGGGCGGGGGCGGGTTTTCAAAGTCCATCACATTTGGAATGATGGTGGATGATATTCCGGTTCGGAGTCCCAGTTGATTATCGGCCGATGAATTTATCACCACGTGATGGATGGTCGGTAGATGCGGCGGAAATGCCATATTTAGATATTCCCAAACGGCATTTGAGAGAAAATGTTTTCGTTCCCAGAAGAAATCATGATGATGGGCGATAACGGGCATCCCGGTTTCAGAGATAAGTTCGGCCAAAGCCAGACCAAGGGGAATATTTAACGGGATGGTCTGGGCATTTTGCGTAATCAGCAGATTAATATTAAATTTACTGATAAAATCATAGAGGTCGTCTTTTAATTCTTCTTTAATCTCATGAATTTGCTTAGATATGCTTCGTTTCCGGTGTCGCCTGCCAAAACAGTTTCTAAAGATGTGACGGATTTCAGGATGGGTGAAATGGGATTTTTCTGACAGAAAGGACACCTCCGGCGGGGTGTCCAGTTCTCCGGCAAAATAGAAGCATTCAAAGTTTAGTTTTTTAAAAACTTCAGCCCATTTGAATGTTTCTAATGAAACGCCGTCTGTGCCGGCAATTCGGGTTGAAACAAATCCGATGCGATGTCTGGTTGCGCAAAATAAACATGTACAATCTTTTTCATGATTCATTTCAAATATTATCCTTGGGTAATTGCCGTTGATTAAGTTAAAATAAATTGACGGCCAGTTCGAAGAATAGTAATAATTCAGCCATATCCATCTGAGTAATATATTAATTAGCGCATATTATCGCTTTATGATTGCTATTGTCAAGTAAAGTGGGGCGCCATAAACCCCATTAATTTATCAATCCATTTTATATCAGAGCAAGTTTATATCAGAGCAGGTATGGATACATCGCAGAATAGAAAAATATCAGAACCAACGCATCGTCTGTTGGGCGGAGTGGCGGTTGAGTTAAGACATATTGATACGGACGATGACACCCGACTGGCTATAAGTCGGATTAAGCCGCGTGGGGGGCAATTGTCATCAATCCCGGTGATACTGGTTCACGGGAGTTATGCGACGAGAAATTTCTGGATTTCTTCAAAAGGCGTTGGGTTGGGGGTTTATCTATCGGACCATGGATTTGACGTGTGGATTCCGGAGCTCAGGGGGCATGGACTTTCCCCTAAAGGGGATTGTTTTTCAAAGATCACCGCCCAAGACCAGATCCGGTTTGATCTGCCCGCAATCCAGGAGGCGGTATATGCTAAGACCGGTTCTGCCGCATTCTGGATCGGTCACTCCTTTGGCGGGTTGTTTATGATTGCAGCCCTTTCAGCCGGATGGCTGAATCAGGATATGATCCGGGGGATCATTACGTTCGGGAGCCAGATTAGTTTTGGGGACGGATATCTAAAAATACCTCCGGTTGCATGGGCGCTTTCAGCCTTGATTAAGGTCATGGGTAATTTTCCGGCACCAAAGTTTGGACTCGGACCGGAAATTGAGCCGGCCGGCACCATACTTGAAACTATCCGCTGGAAAAAACTCTTCGGAAAATGGATTGATTCGGAAGGGACATCTTACTGGGACGGCCTGAATCGGATAAAAATACCGGTGCTGACATATGCTGCGGCAAAGGACAAAAATGATCCCCCGGTGGGGTGCCGAAAAATACATAAGCGTCTGGGGAGTATTGATAAGATGTTTATGGTGCTTGGGAAAGATACCGGGTTTTCAAAAGACTATGATCATGCGGGGATGGTGGTGAGCAGGGAGGCGCGGGAAGAGGTTTGGCCGGATCTGGTTGGCTGGCTCAAAGATCGCATTTAAGGTGGCTGTGTAAAATGTCTAACTTCTGCGTTGCACTTCGGCCTGAGTCAATCAACGTACAAGATGTACGCCTCATTCCTCAGGCCTCGTGCGCCTTGCCAAATTTATAAGAATGGTGAACATTTTACTTTGCCGGCTTAGATTCGAAAATTATAACCTTTTCAGGAATTGATATTTTATGAAAAGTATAACTTTTTCAAGCATCGTCTTAATATATGGATCATCTTGATATAATGAAGAAGAAAACCGGATTAAATAAATTACCAGGCAGAGGCGAAATTATCCTGTATCAATCACCGGATGGCAAGGCGGCCCTGGATGTTCGTCTGGAGGGCGAGACGTTGTGGCTCAGTTTGAATCAATTAGCCGGGCTTTTTGAGCGGGATAAGTCAGTAATTTCAAGACATTTGAATAAAATATTTAAATCAGGCGAATTGGAACGCGAAGCAACTGTTGCATTTTTTGCAACAGTTCAAGATGAAGGTGGGCGACCGGTCGAACGTAAGATCGAATATTTCAATCTTGATGCCATCATTTCTGTCGGTTATCGTGTCAATTCCAGGCGCGGAACTCAGTTTCGCATCTGGGCCACCAATGTCTTGCAGGAGCATATCCTTAAAGGTTATTCCGTCAACCAGCGGAGACTCAAAGAGTTGCGCCAGTCAATTAAGCTGGTCGGCCATGTTTTAGATCGGTATGATGTGGATTCCGATCAGGCCAAAGCATTGTTGAAAGTGGTGGCTGATTACTCGTATGCTTTGGATTTGTTGGATGATTATGATTATCAGCGTGTCAACGTGACCTGCGTACGCAAAGGCAAAGTCAAGAGTGTCTCATACGATGAAGCGATGCAGATTATTGGTCAGCTCCGAAACACATTCGGTGCATCAGCGATTTTTGGCAAAGAAAAGGATGCCAGTCTCGAAAGTTCTCTTCAAGCGATTATGCAGACAGCCGGAGGGGAGGATGTCTATCCCAGCCTGGAGGAAAAGTCTGCGCATCTTCTTTATTTTCTGGTAAAAAATCATAGTTTTGTGGATGGGAATAAACGCATCGCCGCGGCATTGTTTTTGTGGTTCATGGAAAAAAATCATGCTCTATATAATAAAGATGGGACAAAACGCATTGCAGATAACGCCCTGGTGGCGATTACATTAATGACTGCGGAAAGCAGGCCTTCTGAAAAAGATGTCATGGCCCGGCTGATCGTTAATCTTATTAACAGCAGAAATTGAAATATAATAAATGCAATCGTTATTAATGAATATATCATATCAAAACGGTAAAGTATTTATCCGGACGGTCGTTATTTTGTTATTGATCATTATGGCCGGGCTTGGTGGGGCTTTGTTTTACGGCTCAAAGACGGTTCATGATTTGTTTGAAAACAATAAAAAGCTGAAAGCCGCTATCGCGAATTTAACCCATGAAGACCAGATCGGATATGCCCGGGTGATTCGTCAGGAAACAAAAGACGGACACCTTTACACCACTTTAAGATTCATTGAAACCGCAAGGGACAATCAATTAGAAAAAATACTGGAACAGGAATATACTATCGAGGGAGATATTGTTTTTTTTGACGCATTGATTGTTACATTTAACGATCAGGCTGTTATGGGCGGCGGCAAGCGGGCGCTTTATCTGTGGCGTCGGATTTATGGCGAAAATATGGCGCCGTCAAAGGGGCTCCCCATTGAAATGGAATCACAGACACCGAAACGCTATGCCGATTTGCTGGCCCAATTGGATTTTCCGGAACAGGCCATGTTCTGGGAGGCTGTCTGGAAACTTGCCGATGACCCTGATGTCTTAAAAAAACATGGTATCAAAGCGGTTTACGGCAATGCGGTATATAAAAAACTCCGGCCGGGATTAATTTACGTATTTAAGATCAGCCAGACAGGGCAGTTGTATCCTGAGACGGTGCCGGAATTTTAGCCAGTGCTCGTCCATTACATTAAAAGGGGGGTAAATGTTACAAAAAGAGGAACTGGATCAGCTTGACAAAGGATGGGCAACCATCATGATTATCTGGATTGCCCTTTTGGGATCGCTGGCAGTATATCTGGTCGTCTGCAAAGTTGTTGGAGATCAGCTAACGATTTCCATGGCGGGTTCCCAGTTGGAGGTTTTTAAATACGCCTTGTTCGGCATTGCTGTCATGACATTATTCGGTGCATATTTTTTTCGAAAGCTTTTGTTGAAAAATATCGTTGGAATGCCCGGGACGGGACGGCAGACTGCTTCCCACCCGGCTGTCGGCAAGTACACGGTCGTCATTGTAATCGTTATGGCATTGTTGGAAAGTATCGGCATTTACGGGGTTGTTTTGTTTATGGTCAGTAAAGATGCGGTGTCCCTTTATCAGCTTGTGGTTCTTTCGGCGATTGGTATGCTTTATTTCCGTCCGAAAAAAGAAGAATTGATCAGCCTGGCAGAGAGAATGGGATCAGACGAATAGTTAAATATTATGATCAGTTTTTGATGTATTTTGCTATTCGTTTAATATTTTTTCAAGTAAGGAGATGAGCGATGGTAAGTCAATTTCAATGGTATCCCATAAAATATTCGCGTCAATGCTGTCATAGCCATGGATTAGTTGATTACGCATCCCGATAATTTCCTGCCATGGAATCTGTGGATATTCTTGTTGAGTTTCTTGACTTACCCTTGCAGCGGCTTCCCCGATGATTTCAACCACCCTTACCAGTGCGTGTTCCAGTATCCGTTCGTATTTGAGATCACCCCTGCTTTTTCCCGCGATCATTTCAACTGCTTCCTTGGCAAGGTCCAGCATGTGTTGGAAACGTATTCTATCATCATGCCGCGTCATACTGAACCTCCATGTCGGCAAGGACTTTCTCGCGATAGTATTTGCTAATGAAATCAGGGGTATTTAGGTCAACTCTTCTTCCAATTATTTTAGATAATTCAAGCTCCATCCCGGCAAAACGTATCAAGCCCACTCGAACATCGCTCTTAAACTCCACCATTACATCTACATCACTTTTGAAATCAAAATCTTTTCTGATAACTGAGCCGAAGAGAGCAAGTTTTATGATGTGATGACGCTTGCAGAAATCGTCGAGTAGATGTTTTGGAATATCAATTTTGGCTTTTGTCATTATTTTCAATTCAAATGGAAATTAATTTAATTTTATCCAATTGGAAAATTGGAGTTCTATCCTTAATTTTGCAAACATAACCGTAAAGCATTATTTTGTCAAACATTTCTACCGGTTCGCCTTGCGGATTCCCAGCCTGTCCATGGCAATAATCATCTTACAGATATTGGCGGAGCCTTCCACCATGGTGTAGGTGGGAATGTCTCTGTAAAACCGGGCTATCGGGTATTCCGTGGAATAGCCGTATGCACCGAAAATTCGCATGGCGTAATTGGCGCACCGGCTGGCGGTTTCACCGGCAAAATACTTGGCCTGGGCCACATCCAGGCCGTTGTTTAAATTCCCCTGATCTTTTTCCCAGGCAGCCTTGTAAACGAGCAAACGCGCTGCTTCGATTTCTGTAGACATTTGCGCGATCAGGTCCTGGTTCATCTGAAAATTGCTGAGGGGTTTGCCAAACTGTTTGCGTTCATTGCAGTATTTGACGGATGCATCCAGCAATGCCTGGGAAACGCCGACTGCACCGGCGGCTGCGGAAATCCTGGTTTGGTTGAGTGATGAGAAAACGATTTTAGCCCCGTCTCCGGGGTTTCCTAAAATATTTTCCTTGGGAACTTTTGTATCATTTAAGAAGATTTCTCCGGTGGGTGATGAGAAGGACCCCATTTTTTCAAGGCGAGTGGTTTTGATGCCGTTAAAATTTTTGGGTTCAATGACAAAGGCCGACAAGCCCTTGGAGCCCTTGCCCTTGTCCGTGTAGGCATAGTAAATCATAACATCGGCAATGTCTGCGTTGGAGATCCATGTTTTGGAGCCGTTGAGCAGCCAGTGGTCACCTTTGTCTTCGGCCTCGGAAGCGATGGACATGACATCCGACCCGGCATCCGGTTCGGTAATAGCAAAACAGCCGAGAGAATCCGCACGGACCAGTTTCTCAATATACTTTTTACGCAGACCTTCACTGCCGTATTTGAAAATGGTATAGGCCGAACCAATACACTGCATGTTGACTTGGACCCGCAGAGAGCTGGATACTTTGGCAATCTCTTCGGTAATAATGACCGCCGAAAGCCAGTCCAGGTCTTCTCCGCCGTATTCTTCCGGAATGCACATGCCGAAAAAACCCAGCTCGCCCATGGGTTTAATAACTTCATCATAGGGGAAATAGTGATCCGCATCCCATTCATCCACATGGGGCGCAATTTGTTTGACGGTAAATTCCCGCACCGCCTTTTGAAGCATCTGATGTTCTTTGGATAGTTTAAAATCCATTATTCACTCCCATATGGCTTCGCAAAAAGTCCAACTTCTGCGTTACGCTGCGTTCGTATCCATTCAACGTACAACAGTACGCCTCATGGATACGAACTCGCGTGCCTTGAATTTGGATTTTTTTCTTTGCCATAAATTTTTAAAAAGTAATAGGTTTTATCCAGAGATAATTGTTTTTAAAAAATGTAACTCCAATTTTTAATTTTCATTCAGAAATGAGATAGTTTGTTCAAGTTCAAGGACAGCACCGATTTTTAACCGGAGGAATACAAGTCGTATTTTGAGGATTAAAAATTTTTGCCGGACCCAATATCTAATCCGGAAATTGGGCAAAATAGCCATTTCTGAAAAATGTAACCCGGATTTTTCACCGAGTTTGAATTGTCTGCTGGCAAGGCATCCGGGAAGAAGCTGTAGTGTGCTACCTCGATTCCCGGATAACGCAGCCAGGAGACGATTCAAACCGGCCCGAAGGGTGAACAATTCGAAGAATTGTTCATGAGAAATTCGGGTTCAGTCGACCATGGTAAGCCCCCCACTAACACTCAACACTTGACCGGTGACAAAATTCGCTTCTTCGGATGCAAAAAAGACCACGGCCGCGGCAATATCATCAGGCGTTCCCATCCGTTTTAAGGGAATAATTTTGTCCATGCCGGAAAGGACCTTGTCCGCAAACGCGTCTTCGGCTTTCATGTCATCAAGCAGAGGGGTCGGGGTCGGGCCCGGGCAGATCACATTGACATTGATTTTGTTGCGGGCAAATTCCCGGGCCATGGTTTTTGAAAAGGAAATAATCGCGCCCTTGGTGCCGGCATATACTGATTCGCCCGTACTTCCCACCCGGGCAGCGTCGGAGGCGATGTTGATGATCTTGCCGCTGTTGCGCTCCATCATATCATTGGCCACCGCGTAAGTGGTGTTCAGCACGCCTTTAAAATTGATATCAATAACCTTGTTCCAGAAATCCGGAGTGGTTTTAATAAACGGTTTCATTCGGTCCCACCCGGCATTGTTTACCAGGATATTCACGGGCCCGAATTTTTCCTTTACCGCGTCAATCATTGCCTGAACAGACTCAAGATTTGTAATGTCGGTTTTCACCGCAATTGCCTGTCCTCCGGAATTTTCGATTTCCGCTGCGGTCGCCATTGCTTCATCTAAAAGCAGGTCGGCAATCGCCACTTTGGCTCCCTGTTCTGCCAGTATTTTACAGATTCCCTTGCCGATTCCCCGGGCACCGCCAGTGACCACTGCCACTTTGTCAGTAAGTTTGAACATAAGTTATTCCCCTCCATTTAAAATATTAAATAAGTAAGCGTTACAATTTATTATAATTAACTTCATGGCAAAGAAAAAAGATCCAAATGCAAGGCGCACAAATTCTGAGGAATGAGGTGTAGCTTGCCTACTCCGCAGTGACGAAGAATGAAGTGCAACGCAGCAGGTGGACTTTTTACGAAGCCATGAGGTTTTCCCATATTGTGGAAACTCCCTGCCCCCTTCCCACACATAACGTGGTAAGCCCGTATCTGGCAGAAGGGTTCTCTTGAAAAAGCCCATCTAAGAATGCCACCAGACGTGGGCCGGATGCAGCCAGGGGATGCCCGTATGCGATTGCGCCGCCCCACTGGTTGACCCTGGGGTCATTCCACGCCAGCCCCAACCGGTCAAGGCAATACAATACCTGAACGGCAAATGCTTCATTAATTTCAATAATATCCATATCATCCATGGTCAGGCCGGTCCTTTGAAGCACTTTTTCCGTTGACGGCACAGGCGCGGTTCCCATGATTTTGGGATCAACGCCGGCCACGGCTGATGCCACCCATCTCATTTTTGGTTTCAACCCCAGAACCTCGGCTTTCTGGCGGCTCATCATCAGAGCAGCGCAGGCACCGTCATTTAAACCGGACGAACTCCCTGCCGTGACCCGGCCGTTTTCTTTAAAGGCCGGTTTTAAGGCAGCTAGTTTTTCGACTGTGGTGTCCGGCCGCGGGTGCTGATCCGTATCAGCAATGATCCGGGTGCCGTCTGCCAGTTCCGCTTCAATGGGGATAATCATGTGTTTGAATTTGCCCGATGTCATGGCGTCTTTCGCTCTTTTCTGGGATTCGGCCGCATAGGCATCGGCCATTTCACGGGTAAATTCCGGGAATTGGTCATGAATATTTTCCGCGGTCAGGCCCATGACCAGAGCGGACGCACCCCCCATGACTTCTTCGGCCCGGGGGTGATGCTCGCGCATAAATCCCATGGGAACATGCCCTAAATGTTCCACCCCGCCGGCAATCAGGCAGTCAGCCATGCCTGCGGCAATGGTTGTGGCGGCAAATCCCATGGCAGTCAGGCCGCTGGCGCACATCCGGTCAATGGAGCATCCCGGGATTTCCCATCCCCAATCGGCCAGCATGGTAATCATCCGGCCCAGCGTACTGGCCTGTTCCTTGACCTGGTTGGTGACGCCCCAGATACTGTCTTCGATTATATTCGGTGAAACTTTCGGATTTCTTTCAATCAACGCCTTGAGCAAAGGCACAGCCAGATCTTCAGCCCGGGTTTTCCAGAAAATTCCTTTTTCACCGGCCCGGCCAAAAGCCGTTCTCACCACATCAATTAATACCACTTCGTTGACTATCATAATCCATTGTCCGTGCTGTAATCATACCAGCCCTTGCCGGTTTTTCTGCCCAGATGGCCAGCTTTTACCTTTCGTCGCAGAAGCAGCGGCGGGTACCACCGGGAATCGCCTGTTTCCTGGTACATGGACATCAACGCGCCGTAGGTGACATCCAGGCCCACCATATCACCGGTCTCAAAGATGCCCATTTTCCGGCCAGATGCCAGCTTCAGGCCTTTGTCAATATCTTCTATGCTGGCAACCCCTTCTTCAACCAGGCGCATGGCTTCCATGGAAGACGGCATATTGATCCGGTTGATCACAAAACCGGCCACATCCCGGTTGACCATAATCGGGGTTTTGCCGATTTGTTCCACAAAGGTTTTGCCGGTCTGGGCTGTTTCATCTGTTGTCAATGATCCTTTGATCACTTCAGCCGCCATCATCATAGGGACCGGGCTGAAAAAATGGATCCCGAGAATGCGGTCAGGCCGTTTAGTAACAGCGGCCAGCTCTGTAATCGGTATGGAAGATGTATTGCTGGCAATCAGGGTTTTTCCCGGGCAAAGATTATCTAATTTTTTAAAAATTTCACGTTTAACATCAATATTTTCAAAAACCGCTTCAATGGCCAGATTAACATCCGCAACCCCTTCAATTGTTTCTGATGTTGTGATCCGTTTAAGGATTGTGTCTTTGTCCTCGCTTAATTTCCCCTTTTCAACAAATTTGTCCACCGACCACGCGATGTTTTTTTGGGCTTTTTCAAGGGCGTCTTTTGACGCATCATGCAGAACAACATTAATGCCAGCCTGGGCACAAACCTGGGCAATACCGCTACCCATGAGACCGGAACCGATAACGATTATTTTGCTTATTGTCATAATTAATATCCTTAATATTTAAGAATTTTTTGGGATATCTAATCCCTGAATAGAAAGTCCGGTTTCAGGTAGGTTGAGCCCTGCCTGTTTGTTGGGTTTCGTCCCTCAACCCAACCTACGAAAATTTTGCATTTAATTGAAAAAAATTTACAGGGCGAAACCCAACAAAACTTTCGAATGGGGTTTTGTTCCAGCTCTATCTATACTTGGAAAACTCAGGTTTTCTTTTTTCCATAAACGCGTTTTTCCCTTCCATGGATTCTTCGGTATCGTAAAACATGCTTAACCCGCCGACACCAAGATTGGTGACACCGACAACCCCAT
>Ga0307991_1001359_pt1 | contig 17054 bp, 11 predicted proteins | sample EllFjometagen131_FD_203146 | JGI IMG/M metagenome (GOLD analysis project Ga0307991, IMG submission 203146) | Marine microbial communities from Ellis Fjord, Antarctic Ocean - #131 | ecosystem: Environmental > Aquatic > Marine > Unclassified | place: Southern Ocean | collected 2014-10-08
CAGAGATGGCACATCAGCAGTCGGTTTCATAGGAGCAGGGGGTAGGTTATAGGTTTTAGGTGTTAGGTGATAGGTGTAGAGAGAGAAGAGCGGTAATCGGTGATCGGTTATCGGGAGAAAGCCCGATGTAGGGGCGTATTGCAATACGCCCGTTATGGAAAAGCGGGTGAATAGTTATCAGTGAATGGTAAAAGTATAGTGAATAGATTCCTGCTGAGAACATGCAGGAATGACAGAGGACAGAAGGCAGAGGACAGAGAGTTGTCATCCCGGAATTTCGCGAAGCGAAATATCTGGGATCTATGGTAATACGTTTATAAGCAATAAGGAGGAGATAAATGGGACGTAGTTTTGGTAGAGATGTAATTCACCGATATGAGAAAAATCCTATTATAAATTTGGAAGATATGGCATTTACATGCTTGAATATAATGAATGCAGGAGCAGTTAAATACAAAAATGAAATAATTCTTATGGTGCGGGTAGAAACGATGAAAGGGCATTCTATACTTGTTTTGGCAAGAAGCAGTAATGGTATTAATTTTACACTGGATAAAGAGCCTATAATGATACCTTCTGAAAAAGGGGAATTTGCAAAATTTGAAGAGCAGGGAATTGGCGATCCTAGGATAACGTTAATTGATGGGACGTATTATATTATGTATACCGCTATATCAAGATATGGCAGAAGGCTTGCTCTTGCAAAGACTAAAGATTTTAAAAAAATTGAAAGAATATCTTTAATAACAGAACCGGATAATCATAGCGGAGCTCTATTCCCTAAAAAGATAGATGGTGATTTTGTGAGGCTTGATAGACCTAGAGAAGGCGGCAATATGTGGATATCTTATTCAAAAGATCTGATTAAATGGGGTCGGTCGGAAGTGTCAATTTCGCCCCGGGGCGATGGATATTGGGATGCGCATCGTATAGGTTGTGCTGTGCCTCCCATTGAAACTGATAAAGGATGGTTGATAGTATATTACGGTGAAAAAGACACATCTGCCGGGCCTATTTTTAGAATGGGGACTATTATTGTTGAGAAAAAAAATATAACAAAAGTTATAGGAAGATCACGTACGCCAATTTTGTCTCCCAGGGAATATTATGAACGTGTGGGAGATTCTAATAATATGGTTTTTTCCTGTGGGGCTATTGTTGATGAAGCTAAAGATGAACTGATGTTGTATTACGGTGGGGCAAGTATGGGTATTAATTTGGGAACGGCGCATATTTCCGAAGTTGTGGAAGAATGTTTAAAAGGGGAGTAATTAATAATGGCAAGATTTAAAAGAGATATACTAGTGAGATGGCCCAGGAATCCTGTTATTGCGCTTGAAGATATTCCTTATCAGTGTAATACAGTCTTTAATGGTGCAGTAACTAAATTTAATGGTGAATATTTAATGCTTCTTAGGGTTGAGAACAGAGAAGGACATTCTGTTTTTCTGAAAGCTAAAAGTGATGATGGATATCATTTTGTAATTGAAAATAAACCATGTCTGGTTCCAAGCGAAGTTGAGCCTTATAAAACTTATGAGGAAAAAGGCATAGAAGATCCCCGGATAACATTAATGGAGGATGGGACATATTATATTATGTATACTGCGTTTTCAAGATATGGACCACGCATCGAATTGGCAAAAACACGGGATTTTGAAGAATTTGAAAGAATTGGATTGGTTTCTGAACCTGGGAATAAAGATGGTATGCTTTTTCCGAGAAAAATAAATGGAGAATATGTAAGGTTTGATCGCCCCATAGGGAATAAACTTGGAAATATATGGGTGTCTTATTCTGATGATCTTATTTACTGGGGTAAATCAAAAATGGTTGCGGAGATCAGAAGAGATTATTGGGATTCTTACCGTCTTGGGGCATCTGCACCTCCTATTGAAACAAAACAGGGATGGTTAGAGATATATCACGGCGTTAAAATGACATCTTCCGGTCCGGTGTACCGTCTCGGAGCGTTTTTACTCGATCTTGAGGATCCGTCTAAACTGATCGCACGCAGTGATATCCCCATTCTTTCACCAAGAGAATCATATGAGAGAATAGGCGATGTTAATAATGTGGTTTTTACCTGTGGAGCTGTTCTGGAAAACAATGGATCCATTAAGGTATACTATGGTGCTGCAGATACATGTATTTGTCTTGCAGAAGGGTCTTTACAGGAAATTATAAATAATTGTCTTGAAGATTCTGACGAGTATGAATAATTCTATTACTTTTAACGGAGAAAAAAATAATAGTAAAAACCTATCACCTAAATTTATACTTCGTGATTTTATCAGATACACTAATACAAAAGTCTCATTATTATTGTGGTGACTCGGTTAAGGGCTACGAACTTTGAACTGCTAGCTATATGATATATAGCTAGCGACAAGTAAAGAATCTCCCCCGGGACAAGTTTCGGACTTTAGTAACAAAACTTGGAACTTGTTTTATCTTGTACCTATTTGGTATTCGCATTATAATAAATTCCAATAGTAAACTGTTAAAGGAGAGCGAGATGAGAAAATATATTCTGTTTAGTGCTATGGTTATTGGGATAATGGTTTGTCTGTTAATTGTGTCCTCCGGATCGAAAAAAACGGGTGAAAAAAAGATTAAACTTGAAAAGGCAGGGAATGTTTTTTTGACGAAAGGACAAATGCTTAAAGTCGAATTAGACGCTAATCCAACAACGGGATATGAGTGGGCCGTAAAAAAAGGAAAAGATCATCAAATTATTGGACAAATAGGTTATCTTGAATATGTTCCGGACAAAAGATCTGCTGGCAGGGTAGGTGCAGGTGGAACTAGTGTTTATCGGGTTAGGGCTTTAAAAAAGGGACAAACTACATTGATCTTTCAATACAAGAGACCCTGGGAGCAAAATGTTCCTCCGGTAAAAAGATATCCTTTAGTGATTGAGGTTAAATGATCCATTTGTGAAGATATTGTTTTAAAAAATGTACGCAGAAAAAGGAGAAATAATGGCAAAGGCTAGCGCACGGCATATTTTGGTAACAACGGAAAAAGAATGTAACGAACTCAAATCTCAAATAGAGGCAGGAGCTGATTTTGCAAAAGTGGCCGAAGAACATTCACAATGTCCTTCCGGTAAAGAGGGTGGAGGTCTTGGCGAATTTAATCCAGGCCAGATGGTAAGAGAATTTGATGAGGTGGTTTTCAGCGCTGAACTGGATAAAGTTCACGGTCCGGTGAAAACAACCTTTGGGTATCATCTTATTGAGATAACAAGCCGAACGGATTAAAACCGGGGACAGGGGTTCGGGTTCCGGGGTTCTTGGATAATAGAAGTATGATAATTATTATTAAAGAAGGTTTGTATGGATAAAAAAGTCGTTTTGATCACAGGGGCTTCTTCCGGAACCTGAAGAAGTCGCAAAAACTATTTCTAAAGCGATAAAATCAAAGAATCCAAAAGCCAGGTATCCTTCAGGAAAAGGTGCAAGGTTTGTAGTTCTTACAAGAAAATTGTTGACTGACAGAGTAATAGATAAGATCATGTATTCGGTTATTAATAAATTAAAGAAATAGTTTTATCTCAGGATGGTTTAAGAAAGGTATGGTAGATATGTCTAAAAAAATTCTTGTAGTAGACGATGATATAAATATTTTGAAGATGACAAAATCAAGATTGGAAGCTAATGGATATGAAGTTAGCACTCTTTCCGATCCTATGAAGGTAGAAGAGAATATTGAAAATTATCATCCGGATCTGTTGATCGTTGATGTGATGATGCCTGAGCGATCAGGGTTTGATATTGTTGAAGACTTTAATAAAAAGAAGATCTATAACGATCTGCCCAAGATCTTTTTTACCGGACTTGATAGTGAGATAGAAAAAATGGTAGCAAAAAGTGAAGGAGTTTCGGAGTATATCGTAAAACCTTTTGTTCCTGCAGATTTGGTCGCATCTATTAAAAAGGTTCTAGGGGAGAAGTAATACAAAAAAGCAAAGGGTATCATTATGTGCCAAAACGAAGATTGGGGATATGGAATGCTTAACGAAATAATGAAAAAATGCGATGCGATGAATGTTTATGAGAAAAGGACTGTTAGTGATAATTATTATGAACTGGTTTTTTTTAGTAAAGAATTGGATGAATGGGAACAATTTTTCACTGACAAGCTTGGCAATGTGTCAAAACCTTCGAATGTAAAACCTACTAAAGAAGATCTTAGCTTAACGGAAGGATATGGTGGGATCTGCGCTAATCAAACATTGTTCAAGAAAGAGTGTGATGATGATACGATCATAGCTATGTTTTGGCCGTGGCAGGATAATATACATATTACATTGAAAGTAGCGCTTATTGGTAAATAATAGACTCTTGACCTTTTTGACGTAAAGGGTTAATTTGTAGATATAACTCATGCTCTTTGTATTTACTTACGTATGTTATGTAGGTTTTTGAAATACTTCTTACCCCAAAAGGGGTTCGAAGTTATTTTACTCAAAGGTCTTTCGGATTTATGGGATAAGGTTAATTTGTATAGATAAATTAACCTTCTTGTAATTGTAAGTTATGTACTTATTAAAAGGCAGGTAAAAGATGACGATTTCGAAGGTAGTAAGTTTTGTTACCACAGATATCTGGAGAATACAGCTCAAAACGATTTCAGGAGCAAAAGCTATTTTGATAAAAAATCTCCGGGTAGTTCTTTTAGCGCTCAGGGGGTTTAATGAAAATAATTGTCAGCTAAAAGCTTCTGCACTTACATTTTATTCTTTACTTTCCATAGTTCCTGTTGTGGCGATGGCATTTGGTGTCGCCAAAGGGTTCGGATTTGAGAATATGCTGGAAAAGCAACTTCTGGAGAAACTTCCCGGGCAGGAAGATGTAATATCGCAGGTTATAACTTTTGCCCGGTCTATGCTGGATAGTACCAGAGGAGGGATGGTCGCTGGTATTGGTGTAGCTGTACTTTTTTGGACAGTTATAAAAGTATTGGGGAATATAGAAAAATCATTTAACGATATATGGGGAGTAAAAGAGCCGAGGAGTATGGGGCGTAAATTCAGTGATTATCTTTCGATAATGCTTCTGTGTCCGATCCTGGTGATCGTTTCAGGAAGTGTGACGGTATTTATCAGGACGCAGGTTATGCTCATAACCGAAAAAATCGCACTTATCGGATTTTTTAGCCCCGTTATAGTTATAGCGCTAAAACTATTACCATTTTGTATTTTATGGGGACTCTTTACCTTTATATACATCTTCATGCCGAATACGAAGGTTAATCTAAAATCCGGGATTTTAGCAGGAGTTATAGCCGGAACGATTTTTCAGTTTGCTCAAGGAGCATACATAACGTTTCAGATAGGAGTGGCCAAATATAATGCGATCTATGGAAGCTTCGCTGCATTGCCCTTGTTTCTTATATGGTTGCAATTAAGCTGGCTGATCGTTCTTTTGGGCGCAGAAATATCATTTGCTCATCAGAACGTAGATACATATGAATTTGAGCCGGATTGTCTCAAAGCTAGCATTGCTTTTAAAAGAGCTTTTACCCTGCATATTCTTCAGATGATAGTTAAGAATTTTAAACAGGGGGAAAAACCTCTTACCGATAGGGAAATCTCCCATCAGACAGATGGTCCGGTCCGGCTTGTAAGACAGCTTTTATATGAGTTGGTTGAATGCGGCATACTTTCAGAGGTGAATATACACGAAGACAAAAGGTCCGCATATCAGCCTGCAAAAAATATTGATGATTTGACTATAAAAGGCGTTATTGATGCTCTTGAGACCCGTGGAAGTGACAATATGCCGTTCGCTCATTCAGAGGATAAAGAAAGTCTTATAAAGAAGCTTAATGATTTAAATGGTGCAATAGGGAAATTGCCGGCGAATGTGCTGATAAAGGATCTGTGATAAAGGCGGGGCTGGTTCGGTGAACCAGCAGCAGGCCCGTATGTAGTATGTAGTAGGTAGTATGTGGTATGTAGTATGTAGTAGGTAGTATGTGGTATGTAGTATGTAGTAGGTGGTATGTAGTATGTGGCATATTTAGTCGCTGGTCGCTAGCAGCCAGTCGCCAGTATCCAGAATCTAGTATCTTTTATCTGGTACCTTTGCGCTCTGCGCTATGCCTAGCTTTTAACTGCCAACTTCCAACCATGAATTGACTAAATTCTTACGGTTACCTTAAACTTTCTAACTTATATCTTTATTTTTGAGCTAAGGGCTACGTAGTTTGTACCCGTGGTCATCCTGAACGAAGTGAAGGATCTCATTGCCGTTCTGAGTTTCCCGGGCATGTCCGAGGAGGATCCATTAAAATCAAAAAGTATTAAGTAATGTAGGGGTGATTGGCTTTACATATTATAGGAACAATATCTAACCTTAAGCGATCATGAGATCCTTCGTCGGCCGTTGGCCTTCTCAGGATGACGGATTATTGTTTTTTGACCTGGCTAGAAAGACAGATTTTGGCTTTTAGGAAGATATATAAATTATTTTAAGTTATTCTATTGACAAAATCATTAAGTAGGGTAAAATATAGCAGTTATAGGTAATGGAGGGTAGTAAATAAGGAGTAGAAGTTTTAAGCCACAGGTTTTAGAAACATTCATCCTGTGGTTTTTTTAATGTCTGCCGTTATTTACTGGAAAAACAAAAGCTCGGAAGGAGGTAGTGAGTAATGGCAAAAGGCATAGTAAAATGGTTTAATAACCAAAAAGGGTATGGGTTTATTACTCCTGAAGAAGGCAGTGATGTTTTCGTACATCACAGTGCAATTCAGGGTGAAGGCTACAAGTCTTTAGATGAAGGCGCACAAGTTGAGTTTGATATTCAGCAAGGATCCAAAGGCGCGGAAGCTATTAATGTAGTAAAACTGTAAAAAAAATAAACAGAGCTCGGTAATATTTAATATTTTATCGGGCCCTGTTTATTTTTTTTTGTCATGCCCGACTTGATCGGTCTCTTCCCGTTAGCTATATTCTGTAGTATTCTTTTCAGATTCTTGCTTCCTTCCTTTCCCAACCTATTTTATATTATCTGGCTACGGAGGACTTTGTCGCAGAAATGATAAATTGATTGTTTTTTAAACACATTAGCATTAAAAATATCCCGTATAGATTTGCAAAGCAATGTTTATTCATGTATGCTTAAGTGTTTGTTGATAGGTTTTGCAAATAAAAGTTTGAGCAATAATAATATTCAATGGTGTAAATTATTTGAATTGGTAGAAGAAAAAATAGATAATTAGCTTTATTGGGTAGCAGATTTTTTTAAACCAGTAAGATAATTATGTGTTGTTTTATTCACTTCCCACCGTTAACTTTAAAAAAGTAAGATATCTCTGAAGATTTTATAAAAAAATGTAGTCTTAGAAAAATTTCCCTTAATTTATGATTAATGGCATAATAATTCAGATGCTTTTTCTCTAACCCTTATGAAACAAGGCTTTCCGACCCCAAAATAATTTATACTTCTCGCCCTAGTCGGCATATCGAACCAGATTATTTATGTAAAAACTCTAGCTAATGTTTGCAATTTGCAGAAAAACTATTTTATTGACAACAATAGAGTGTTTAGTTTAAAATATCCATATTGTTGAGGAGAAAGAAGTTACAAGCTAAATGTAAGAGATCATGTTGGTTAAAGAGCAGTAAGAAGGCATTGAAAGTTGTTATTCAATACAAAACAAATATTTTTTCAAGAAAAAGGAGTATCAGGATGAAGGCATTGTTTATCCGTCAGGCGAAATTATTTTTTTCTCTACTCATTGCCATGCAATTCTTAGCAGTGCAGTCAAATTCTCAGAACATACCTACAGGTCAAAGTCTCGGTTCCTTAGAACGTACCACGGAAACAGAGAAAGTAAAAAAGAGCATTACTACCAAGCTTAAGAAAGAAAAAGAAGATGCTCCCATTGAAGGCGAAGAAAAAATAATTCCTAAAGAAGCTGCTGACGATAAAGAATATCCGGAAGAAACAGTGCTTATAAGTGATATAGTTATTAGTGGTGTAACAATACTTAAACCGAAAGTTATTCAAGATATAAGAGATAAATATGTCGGCAAAGAACTTACACTCGGAGATTTTGCAACTATTGCTGAAGAAATAACAGACGAATACCGATCAAGAGGATATGTAACATCAATTGCATATCTTCCCCCGCAAAGAATCGAAAACAATACCTTAGTTATGGAAGTTATTGAAGGAAAGATCGGAAACATCAGCGTTGAAGGAAATAAATTCTTTAGTACCAGACAACTAGAGAAATATCTTGATATGAGAAAAGACGAAATTTTTAATTATGACGAATTGCGCAAGAATTTGAATTATGTCAACGAGCATCCTGACAGAAATGCAAGTGTTGTTTTAGTAAAAGGAGAAGAACAGGGCCAAACGGATATAGACGTACAGGTAGAAGATCGGTTGCCGGTACACGCAACCTTTGGCTATAATAATCACAATTCAGAGTATCTTGGGGAAAACAAATTCCAGGCAGAATTAAAAGCGACTAACCTTTGGGGTTTGGATCATATAGCTTCAGGTGAAATTCAATTTGGTGAAGAAGGCAAATTTATGCTTTATTCAGGAAGATATTTAATGCCGATCACCTCAGATCTGCAATTTGGAGCGTCATATATCCGTATCGAGCAGAAATTGGGTAAAGAAGTTAAGGCGCTTGATATTAGAGGTAGGGGTGATGTTGTGTCGGCGTTTTTTAACTACTCGCTTATATCTAATGATGTATTTTCGTTGAACATAAGTCCGGGGTTTGAATATAAAGATATTGAGAATAAATTGCTTGGAATCGTAATAAGCGAAGATAATACCCGTGTAGCAAAAATAGGGTTGGATGCCGATTATAGCGATAATTTCGGAGGCAGAACTATTGTTACACAGTCCTTCGACTTTGGTATACCTGATTTCCTAGGAGGCCTTGGTAAAAAGGATTCCAAGTCCAGCAGAGTCGGTGCAGGCGGTAATTTCTTTAGATCAGTAACAAATGCCGCGCATATTCAAACTTTGCCGTTTTCCACGTCTTTAATGCTGCGCGGAGCAGCACAGTTCAGCAGCGATCCGCTGGTTTCATCCGAACAGTTTAATATAGGTGGAGTTAATACGGTAAGAGGTTATTCTGTATCTGAATATACAGGTGATCATGGATATACATCAACTGCAGAGCTATATATTCCTCCTTATTTAGTTCCTGAAGATTACAAAGTGCCTTTTACGGATACATCCTGGTTTGATGCGGTACGTTTTGTCGGATTTTTTGACTGGGGGCGTGTAGTAAACAAAAGCACACAAGTAGGAGAAACAAGGAGCGAAACTCTATACAGCGCCGGATCCGGCGTAAGATTTGATGTACCTGAAAAAGTATCTGTTTCTTTTGATTGGGGGTACTGTCTCGGGCAGACTCCTGTTGAAAGTGAAAGATCCAGATTTTATGTCTCTGCCAAACTGTTCTTTTAGTTGGCACAGTGTAGCAAAGGCTGCATGGCCGATAAGTGAATAATGTTTACCCGAGAAAAATAAGAATGAAATAATGAATAATTTAAGATCAAATGTGGGACTTGAAAATAGTCAACTTTTTATTGGAACAACAAGATTGTTTCATGATTTGTTATATATAGGTAAGAAAGCAAGAAAAGAAAGTATATTAACATAAGATACTGAAGGTATCTTTGTAACAGGAGGTAAATAGCCATGATGATGTTTCATTCCCAAAAAAAGATTTTTCGTTTAATTTCACTGGTCACGGCCCTTGTATTTAGTTTTAATATGTCGGGGTTTGCTGCAAACTTGCCTGAGGGGGGTGATTGGGCCGCCGGTAATGGTTCTATTTCTGTCAATGGACAGACAATGGATATTAGCCAGATGAGCAATCAGGCGATAATTAACTGGCTAAGCTACTGCATTCAGCAGGGCTTTACGGTTAATTACGATCAGCCGGGGTCTGATTCCATATGCTTGAACCGTGTAACCGGGGGAAGCATATCCGAGATATTCGGTAACCTTAACGCAAACGGGCAGATCTGGCTGATAAATCCTAACGGGATCGTTTTTGGTTCTACAGCACGAGTTAATGTTGGCGGTTTACTTGCTTCAAATCTGGATATTTCGAATCAGGATTTTCTTAATAGAACATATAACTTCAATTCTGCGACTAATGCCGGTGGTCCTGGTATAGTTACGCAGAACGGTTCTCTGATCGAAGTTGCCCCTGAAAGTTATGTTACTTTTTTAAGTGACAAGAAGATAGAACAGGGCGGAACAATAATTGCAAAATTAGGTAATGTTACTTTAGCTGTTGGTGAAAAGATAGCTTTAAATCTTGATCCAATGGGTGCGATATCAGTTGCTATTGAAGAAGCGATATCAGGTGCAGTTTATGATGAATTTGGGAATGTCATCACAGAAGGCATTTTAAATACAGGTAATATAGACGCCGAAGGCGGTACCGTTGTATTAACAGTAAATTCACTGAAAAATGTATTTCAAAAAGCCGTTAACAACGAGGGTGTTATCATGGCTAACAGTCTTGTTGAAAGAGAAGGAGCAATATACCTTTTAGCGGAAGGCGAAGATAACGTAGTATCTAATACAGGAACTTTAGATGTTAGCGCGATTGAAGAAGGAGCAGACGGTGGATTTGTTGAAATGAGCGCTGATCGTGTTAGAGTTGATGGTAATATTGATGTCTCTTCTGTTAGTGGAGAAGCGGGAACTTTGTTTTTAGATCCGATAGATTTTTATATTTTAAGTTATAATCCCTGGGGGGCAGTAAATCATGATGACAATACAGATCCGACGGTTGACTGGTGGGAAGATGGATTATTTTCTTCTATGACTGAAAGCTGGATGGAGAATTTTAACGGTAATATTAAAATCCAGGCTTTACAGGATGTTTTTTTTAAACTTGGGGAAAAATGGAGTGGTGGGTCATGGCATGAAGATGTTCTTTCTACCGATCACTTATTAACATTAAAAGGAAGTAGTTTTACTATCGAAGCCGGACGGCATATTGATTTAGGCAATGACGGCGTGGTAATGGCTAATATCAATGGTGGCAATATTAACTTTATTGCTGATGCTGATTTTATTTCTTATGTACCGATTACAGATAATAGTGTAGGTGACATAAATTTAGGTACAGGAGCTGGTCTTAATTCAAATGACGGAAATATTTATTTAGATGGCGTTGATATTAATCTTACTTCATTGGTAAATGCTGGTAGCGGTGATGTTCTTATGATAGCTGAAAATCAAATTATTGATGATGCCGATGCAGGTATAGTTGATGTCATAGCGGATAAGCTGGCTATGGCAGCTGCAAATGGTATTGGTTCAGGCAGTGTGATCGAGACTAAAGTGAATAGCTTGCAAGCTTTAAATACGACTTCGGGGAATATTGAGGTCAGCAATGATGGAAACCTTACTTTAGAAGATAATTATAGTCTAGGTTATTCTCTCAACAACATGGGCTCGGGTGATATTACTGTGGCTACTCTTGGCGTTAGTACTATCAATGATAGTCTATATGTCAAAAATGATATTTTGGCTTCAGGTGGGGATGTAAATCTTTCTGCCGGAGACCTCATTAGCCAAGAAGCTGATATTAGAACTTCTGGTGGAGATGCTACTTTGGTTACTGATATTGATGGTGGTGGCTATGGTCCGATCACCATGCTTGATGGAACAGGAATTTATACTGAAGGCGGAAATATTAAGCTAGAAATCGTCACACCTTCTGCCGCTAATGATGTGCAGGTCAGCTTACTTGATGCTGGTGCGGGTGATGTGTCTATAATTTCACCAACGGGTGCGATTATTGATAATAATGGCATAGCCAATAATGTTACTGCAACAAATTTAACAATGGAAGCTAAAACAGGCATAGGTTCAGGTGATGCCATAGAGACAGATGTCAATAGTCTGCAGGCTTTAAATACAACTTCAGGCAATATAGAGGTAAGCAATGATGGGACTCTTATTTTAAAAGATATTTATAGTAAGGGATATGCAATTAATAATAACGGTAATGATGTAAATATTACGACTACTTCTGACTTAACTTTGGAGGGAAGCATTATTACTACTGATACGGTTCGTCTTGATATCGATGGTGCTTTAATTGATGATCACTATAGCACATCAGCAGCTGAAGCCGACATTCAGGCAACTAATCTTAGATTGACAACTAATGGCGGAATGCAAACTACCACTTCTCCCACTAATGATGCCGCCGTTGAAACTGCCGTAGACAACCTTGCAGCTTATAATTCCGGAACCGGTGATATCCTTCTAGAAAACTATGGCAATTTAAACATAACCACAGTTGATGGCCTTTCAGGAGTTAAAAACACAGCTGCCGGAGGTAATGTCGGGATAACTACTCATTCAGACCTTACTTTAACAGATAACATAGAGACTCCAGGAACAGCAAGCCTTGACATAGACGGTGCTTTAAATCTTCCCGGTGGCATTGGAGTTTACGCTGATAAGTTAGCATTGAAAACAGTTAGCGGTATGACCGGGCCACATTCCGGGATATATCCCGGATTGCTACATATGTCGGTGAACGAATTGGCCGCTGAAAATACCGGTATCGGGTATTTGTATTTTGCAAATCATAAGGATTTAAATATCGGTCAAGTTGATTCCCTTAGCGGGATAACTAATTTAGGCGGAGATATTGTAGTAGCAACACCTTACGATGTTAATAATATAACCGTAAATAACCAGATTATTGGTAGCGGTAAGGTTCAGATTGATGCCGGTCAATCTTCTGCCGGCGGCATTTTAACTGTTAATGATAATATAGAATCCACCGGAAGTAATGTTAAGTTACTTAGCACTGATCAGACTTTGATAAATAGTCCGGCCCAGATAAAAGCTGCAAATATGATTGATATTGAGGGTGACGGAGGAGTGACTCAAGCTCAGGGTTCAGTTATCGGACAAGGCCTTGAAAACAACATTAATATTAATGGCGGTAATGGTAATGTTAAGGTGGCTAATGTAAATGCTGACGGGAAGGTGAGAATAACTGCTAAAGGTAATATTGAAGATTATGGAACAACTTCTGTTTTGGCAGATTCATTAGAGTTAAAGAATGACAGCTTTGGAACAAATCATTATATGGACCTTAACACTCAAGTAAGTAATTTACGTGCCCGGAATTATAGCGGTGGCGATATTGATATTTCTAACATAGGAGCGCTTACCCTTACTAATTTTGGTCAAGCGGCACCTTATGACCGGTCGGTTTTTGCCTACGGTAATGTGAAGATAACTACAGCTTCACCTTTAGTAGTGCAGAATAGAATTGAAACCATTACCGGTGATGTTAATCTTTATGCAGCAGGTGGAAACACCGGGGATATGGATGTACAAGCTAATATTACTTCTGGTGGCAATGTTCAATTAGATGCTGACAATGATGTTTTAATAACTGAGGGTACAATTTCTTCGGCTGATATTATAGGCATTACTGCGGATAAAGACAGCAACTCACTAGGCGCAACATCTCAGACCGGCGGACAAGTTGGTTCAGGGAATGAGAAATTAGTTCTTTCATCTGCTGAAGGGACAAATATTACAAACAGTATGGTTGCGTCTTTAACGGCAATTAACTCTGATTCGGGAAGTATAGAGCTTGATAACCATGGGAATCTCAGTATAGTTAGTTCAGGAGTCGTTAATGATGCTTCCGGAGGGTTGATAGATATCAAGGCCCTTGATCCCAATTCTAATTTGACAATTGCTAATGACGGTCAAGTTTTGTCAAACGGTGGTGACATCAATCTAACAGCCGCTGGTGATGTAAATGTACAAAGAGTTTCTACAACCGGTGTTTTTGACGGTTCCATTGCTCCTGCTGCCGGAACAGTGACAGTTAAGGCCGGTGGTGATATTAATGATGCATATGATGCAAATTCTAATTCCAATGGAATTGATAAAAACGGTTCTGGGGTTATCGATTCTTTTGACATTACAGCCGATAACATAGTTTTTGATTATGCTGGCAGTTTAGGTATGGGGACTCATGGTCCTTTGGAATTATTGTCAAATGGTTTAGATTTAACCTTAGGCGGCGGACATACTAATCTTTTTCATTTTGGAAAATTACTCTTTAACGGATTTACCGGTTTAAGTTTAAAATTGATTAATTCCGGAGATCTGGATGTTGTAGGAGACATTGAAACTACTAGCTTTAATGCTGATACTGGTTTAGGTATAGATCTGCAGGTAATTGTCGATCCTGATCTTACAATTAGCGCTCTTCTTAAAAGTGGAGGATTTGATGTTTACTTGGCAGCAGCCGACCATATTACAATCGATAACGGTGCTGGAGTTATGACTTATGGCGGTAACTTTACTGCTGCAGCTGATACAGATATGGTGGACTACTGGGGTTCTTTTATTATGAATCCTGGTTCAGTGATTGACACTGCAAGCGGTTCAACAACAGGTGCAGGTGATGTTTTGATTACCGGTGATGATGCTGATATCTTTGGTACAGTTTTTGCTGATAATGGACATATAACCATTGCTCCAAATCAAGGTCAGACAATTGGTCTTGGCGGTGGTTTTGGTGCCTTTAATTTACATGATTTAGAGCTAGACAATCTAATGACTACCGGTCTTTTAACAGTTGGCAGCACTAGTGCCGGCGATATGAGTGTTGATAATATTTCTCAAGGATCTAAAACATTAAAACTTGTTACCGGTGGAAATTTAACCGAATGGGGTCCTGATTCTTGGGGTGCGGATATTACGGTTGATCATCTTATTTTAGATGTTGTTGGTGATGTAGGTATGCTCGGTAACGGAATTGAGACTGAACTTATGATATTAGAAGGTCAAGCAGGTGGCTTGGTTAATATTAATGAATTTGACAATTTGGCTCTTAATACTTTAACAGCTACGGATGTAATTCTTACTTTAGTTGATTCTTTTGGTACGGGCGCCGCTTTAACTGATAATAATGGAGCGGGAGTAAATATAGTTGCTACTACAGCTATTCTAGATACAACTAATGGTATTGATCTAGATACACAAATCGGAACTTTAAGTGCACGCGTAAGAGATACAAGTGGAACTGGTGATATCGATATAGATAATACCGGTGCTTTAATACTAGATGATCAAGCTGCTACACCTTGGGGCTATTCAGTTAAAAATGCAGGTAGCGGAAATATTGATATTAGCACTGCATCTCCTCTTACAGTAAATGCTGATGTTATTGGAAACAGCAATATCGCTTTGACAGCAAATGGTGCAGCAGATGCGGATATTACCGTAAATGCTAATGTAACCAGTTTGGGTGCAGGAACAATAGATGTATATGCTGACAGCGATATTACTCATAACTCAGGAACAATATCTTCTGGTGGAACTATCAATGAGACGGCAATGGATAACTTGAAAATGTATGGCAGCTCTGCTGTTATAGGTGGAGATGTCAATATTAACGTTGGTGACGCAACAAGTTCTGATTATGATAGCATGCAGATGTTTGATACTTCTAGCATAGAAGGGAATAATGTTGTTCTTGATATTATGGACAACCTAACCATGCGAGGCAGTTCATCGGTTTCAGGAAATGATGTTACTGTTGATGTGGGTGACAAAAAAGGCACCGAAAGCATTGTTATGTATGATACAGCGAATATTAATGGCAATAACACTGTTTCAGTGCGAGTAGATGATCTTTTAACAATGAATGGCAATTCATCAATTACAGGCGGAGCTATCACAATTAATGTTGGTGATGCAAGTGTCGATGATTTCATGACAATGAATGAGACTTCCTTTATTTCCGGAAGTGATGTCGACATTAATGTTGGTACGGATCTTACAATGAATACAGATTCAAGTATCAGCTCTACTAGTGATGTGGATATTTGGACCGGGAATGATACCTTGATGTATGGTTCAAGTGATATTCACGCTGACGACAATGTTAATATTGTTGCCGGTGGGCAGGTTGTAGTTTCTAACTTAACAATTACTGCCGGAATAGATGCTAATATTGATGCAGTAAACAATATTTCTTTAGGTGTAATTGAGGCCGGAAATAATATTAAATTAAAAACAACAGCCGGATCAATTCTTGATACTAACGGTGCAGATATGAATCTGACCGCACCAAATCTTTATATGGAAGCAGCTCAGACAATAGGTATACCGGGCGATCATATTGATACTAATGTTGCCGATATCTGGAAAGCTATCGCTTCAGCGGGAGATGTATGGATAAATGAATTAAGCGGAGTTAATCTTTGGGATATTCAAGCTTTAGGTTCAGTAGTAGATATTATTACAGGTGGGAACACTTATGCTTATTCAATATTGGCAACCGGTACGGGTGTTGCTGATCCAGCTGTGGTCCATCTTGATGTAAATAGTGGTAGTTTGTTTGTTGATGGTACGATTGAGGCTTTGCAGAATACAGACGGTAATGCTTCTGTTACTTTAGATGCTGAAAATAACGTAACTATTGATAATAGCATTGTAAGAGCGAATGTAGTTTATGATGGTGATGCTACAGTTAATGTAACTGCTGAAAATGATATAGAGGTTAAAAATTCCAGTGTAGTAAGAGCAAAGGTTGAGGATGGCGACAGTAACAGTGATGATGCAGAAGTACATTTTAATGCTGATGGAAAAATAATAGTAACCGGATCAAACACCGATGTTGAAGCTATAGTAGGTGATAAAGGACAAGCACAGACTTTTCTTACAGCTGGTTACGGTGACGATCAGAATCTTGATGATGCTATTTTAATTGACCAAGCAGATGTAAGAGCTTGGGTAGGCAATGATGGTTCTGCCAAGGTTAGAATGGAAGCTCGCGATACATGGGGTAACATTAGAGTTCAAGGCGCAAATGCTGATATAGAAGCAATCGTTATAGACAATGGAAACATCAATGGTTATGATGCTCTGGTTGAGCTTATAGGTGAAGATATAACCGTTGATGATGCGGAAGTTTTAGCAAAAGTCGGCAATGACGGTTCATCTAAAGTAAGATTTAACGCACAAGGTGATTATGCTGATATAGAT
>Ga0307991_1001360_pt1 | contig 17044 bp, 12 predicted proteins | sample EllFjometagen131_FD_203146 | JGI IMG/M metagenome (GOLD analysis project Ga0307991, IMG submission 203146) | Marine microbial communities from Ellis Fjord, Antarctic Ocean - #131 | ecosystem: Environmental > Aquatic > Marine > Unclassified | place: Southern Ocean | collected 2014-10-08
CAGTGGGTTAAAACACTTATCCGTGTTTGAGAAATCCGGATATAGCCATTATAAAAGATGAACATCGAACCAGCCTTCGCCAAGGCGAAGGCTGGTTCGACGTTCATTCTTTACCAGGCCTTCAACGTAATTCAACTATCTTAAACGTTATTAAGCGATTTATGATGATCTTATAAAATTATCGATCCTCCGATAGGCCTCTTCCAAGACTTCCTCCGGTGCCAGAAAGACCACCCGGAAGTGTTTGGTGGACGGACGTTCTCCAAAGCCGGAACCCGGAACAACGACCACCCCGGTATCTCTAATCAACTCCCTGACAAACTCATCGTCGCTTTCCTTTATATGCAGCCGGGGGAACGCGTAAAAAGCGCCTTCCGGCCTGACACAGGTGATTCCATCGATCGCGTTCAACATCTCCACCGTAATATCCCGGCGGCGAACCATTTTCTCCCGGGCATCGAATAATTGATCCTGCTCCCCCTCCAGGGCGGCCTTGATGGCCCACTGAATGGGATGATTGGCACAGAGACGGGCCCGCAATAATTTGTTGATAGCTTCGACATAAGATCGCAGGGAATCTTCCGGACCGCTGACTATCCCCCAGCCAATCCGGAACCCCGGCGCCAGATAATTTTTCGAGAGGCCGTTAAAGGTAATCACCGGAAGATCCACGCTCAGCGAGGCTGTGGACAGATGAGGTATATCATCCAGAATCAGGCTGTCATATATCTCGTCTGAGAATACCACCAGATTATGCTCCAGCGCCAGATCGACGATCCCCTGAAGCACTTCTTCCCGATAGACGGCACCGGTCGGATTGTTGGGGTTGATGATTACAATGGCCCTGGTCTTTTCATCAATCCGGGAGGCGATATCACTGAGATCGGGCTGCCAGTTGTCATCCTCATTGAGATAGTAGGGACGAGGTTCAGCGGATAACTTATTGATGATCGCGCTATAGAGAGGGTATCCTGGAGAAGGAATGAGCACATTCTCCCCCGGATTGACGAGAGCCGTCAGACAGATATCGATCGCCTCCGATGCCCCGGTGGTGACAAAGACGTCCCGAATCCGGTCTATCCCTTTACTCTGGGCGGAATCGGTAATCGCCCGGCGGGCCTCTTCAATCCCGGAGGATGGCGCGTAGCCATTATGATTATCCCGCATGGCCTGAAAAACTTTTTCCAGAATATGAGGCGCGGTCTGAAAATCAAACTTATTGGGATCACCAATATTCAGATAAAGCATATCTTTCCCCTGCCGGGCAACCTCATCCGCCAGAAGAACAATATCGCGGACCGCATAGGTTATCTTCTCCGTCCGGTGGGATGGTATAATCTTCTTCATTAAAATTTTTCTCCAAATTATAATTTTTCTACGAAAAATTATATATATTATGCAATTACTGCAATTGTAGTTATATTATATTTGCATTTTGAGCAAGGATTTTCAAACCTGAATTATTCAATTGTAAGCTTTCAGTGAACCTGTTGTCTTTTTACCTTGGATTCTGTAGCCGAGGTCGCTGACCTCGGGTATTGCTATAGTTCCTGGGATTATAAAATCTTTTCGATATTGCCTCAATAGAATTGTGATAGTCTATGTTTAAAACTAAATTAGAGACTGATTATCCTGCGAACGGATTATGCTGACCTGAAAAGTTTGAGCCCGATCGCCTATCTCCTCACCCAACCGGGTGTGCTTCTCCATCTGATCCGGCTATCTCTCTGGCCCCATCCTCTCTACCTTAATTACGGCTGGCCGCTGGCTCAATGCATCCGGGAGATATTACCGCAGGCCATGTTGGCAGGCGCAATGCTCTGGGCTACTATCTGGGGATTGATAAAGCGACCGGCTCTGGGCTTTCTGGGAGTCTGGTTCTTTCTGATCCTGGCTCCAACTTCGAGCATCCTCCCCCTGGAAGATCCAATCTTCGAGCATCGGATCTATCTTCCGCTGGCCTCCCTTACCACTCTTGCCGTTCTCGCGGCCTATACTATCCTCGGCCGGATAAGATCGGTGAAGCAGAGAATTATCCTGAGCTGAGTTCTTCTCGCTGCGGCTGCAATCATCCTTGGTTACCGAACTCACATCCGCAACCGGATATATCAAAACCCGTTGTCTCTCTGGGGGAACATAGTAGATCAAAGGCCGAAACATGCCCGGGGACACTACAATTTCGGATTTGAATTGAGCAAATCGGGCCAGAGAGAAGCGGCAATAGTGGAATACCGGGAAGCGGCCCGGCTTAAACCTGATTACTCTGACGCTTACAATAATTTGGGAGCGGCTCTGGTAGAAGAAGGTAACAATCTTGAAGCAGTCAGACATTATGGTCAGGCCCTCCGTGCGAAACCGGATTTCTGGGAAGCCCGTTACAACCTGGGATCAGCTCTTATGAACCTGGAAAAATATAGAGAAGCCGTAATCTGTTTTCGCGAAGTAATCCAGATTCAGCCCGCTTTCGCTCTGGCCCATTATCGGACAGCCGAAGGTCTCTGGAAGATGAATCAAACCGACCAAGCACTCCCCTATTATCGTGAAGCAATCCAGCTCAACCCCGCCTATAAGGAGATCCTATACAACCGGGGAGTCGAACTGGCCAATCAAGAGAAGCGAAAACCGGCTCTAACTATCTTCCAGACCATCCTCTCCGTCTATCCCAACTACTCACCCGCCCTCCAAGCGGTAAGGGAATTGACGGGGAAAGACAGTTAACATTTTACAGGGGAGGGATCAAATCCGGGTTCCAATCCCTTATCCACCGACACAGGGTCGGTGGGGAACTTCTTTCCACCCCACCACCGACCCTGTGTCGGTGGTTATATGACTGGGAACTAATTCGTTGTATCTCATCCCCCCCTACCTCCCGCGCCGTTGGCGCGGGAGGTAGGGGGGGAGTTATGTGTGGATATATTTAGTGATTAATCACATCTCCACCGACACAAGGTCGGTGGTAGATTTTTTCAAAGCACTAATGTGTTACCTCCATTGCAAATCATCCTCCGCGGCGTAAATATAAATTTCCGGTTCTCAGGTAAACTATTGTCTTTCACCATCGCCATATGTTTTAATATGATTGAGTTTTAAAATTTATAATAGGTTTTACTCATATATCATTAAGGGAAATCTCATGAATAATATTATCGCCAATCTATCCCTGGAAGGAACGAAAAAAATTCTCGACCTGACCGATCAGGAGTTCCAAAAAGTTCTGGACCGGGAAGGACCCGATCGGGAGATCAGCTTCCCCAAAACCGGGTATTTCTTTCCTCTGTCTTACGCTCTTCTGGGCGCCGAGGTAAGGTGTCTTAAAGATATCATTCCTGTTCTTAAAACCGCCCGGCAGTATTTTATCCAGGCCTCTGAGAGCAACAACGATCCGGAATCTCCCCTCGCCCCTGTTTCCCCTGCCGGTCAGGCCACACTGCTGGCCGCCGAAGTTATCGCAGGACTCCGCTATCTGGCCGGAGAAGAGCCCCAATCCGGCTGCCTGGGATTCTTGAGCGACGAGATCCTGCGCAGCCTGGGAATTCAGCTGGTGGACGGGCGGATGGCTGGTTTTGCCGCCATTCTGGGTGCGGCCCCCGATACGGAGACCGCGGTAAAGATCGTCCGGGGTTTTCAGGAAAAAAATATTCTGGTTTTCGTGGGAGGTGAAAGCAGTCAAATCAGCATAATAGATCAACTTCGAGAAGCTAACGTAGAGACAGGCTGGGACAGTTACATCGTCCCTTACGGTAGGGACACTATCAGCGCTATCTTTGTCTTAAACTGGGCGATCCGGGCACCTCTAACCTACGGGGGCCTGAAAAAAGGTGATAAAGATGCCATTATCAGCTACTGTCGGAAGCGGGTTCCAGCTCTGGTATTGGCTCTGGGAGAGATTGATGAATTCAAAGTCGCGGCGGCGGCGGGAGCCATCAGTCTCGGGTTCCCGCTGATTACCGACAATCAGGTCCCTGAAATCAAGGAACCCGGGCTCTGTATTCACGAGGCACTGATATCAGAACTCGATTATGACCAGATCGTAGCCACTTCGATCCAGACCCGGGGGATCAAGGTAACGGTGCAAAAGATCCCCATCCCGGTATCCTATTCCGCGGCCTTTGAAGGAGAACGGGTGAGGAAGGAGAATATGCGGGTCCAGTTCGGGGGAAAATACTCAACCGCTCTGGAATATCTGAAGATGAGCGGAATTAACGAGATCGATGATGGGAATATCGAGATTATCGGCCCCGAAATGGACTCGGTGGAGGAAGGCGGCAGCCTGCCCCTGGCAATTGTGGTTACAGTCGCGGGGCGTAAGATGGAGAAAGATTTTGAATCCATCCTGGAGAGACAGCTCCACACTTTTATTAATGAGGCCATGGGGATAATGCATGTCGGCCAGAGAAGTATCATCTGGCTGAGAATCGGAAAAGAGGCTTTCAATTCCGGTTTCCGCCTAAAGCATCTGGGAGAGATCATCATCGCCCGGATCCACAATGACTTCGGAGCCTTTGCCGACAAGATCCAGGTTCGTATCTATACTGATCAGGCAGAGGTGGAAAGAGTCCTGGATGAAGCAACAGTTGAATACGGCAAACGCGATGATCGGATTGCCGGGATGACCGATGAATCGGTCGACACTTTCTATAGTTGTACCCTCTGCCAGTCCTTTGCCCCCAACCATGTCTGTATCATAAGCCCAGAACGACTTGGACTCTGCGGCGCCTACAACTGGCTGGACGGCAAAGCCTCTTACGAGATAAATCCGACCGGCCCAAACCAGCCGGTAAAAAAACAAACATGCATAGACCCGGATAAAGGGCAGTGGGAAGGAGTCAATGAATTCGTATATTCCGCTTCCAACCGGGCTCTCAAGCGCTTCAGCGCCTACTCCATGATGGTTGACCCAATGACCTCCTGTGGATGCTTTGAATGTATCCTGGCCATCGTCCCGGAAGCTAATGGAGTAATGATGGTCAACCGCGAGTTTGCCGGTATGACCCCCTGCGGGATGGACTTCATTACCCTAGCCGGGCTGGTTGGGGGCGGAGTTCAGACCCCGGGATTCTTAGGGGTGGGGAAACTTTACCTGTTAAGCAAAAAATTCATCTCGGGTGACGGCGGCTTGAAGAGGCTGGTATGGCTCCCCCGAGAATTAAAGGATTCTCTAAGAGAGCGGCTTATCAAACGGGGCAATGATATCGGCATCCCCAATTTCATTGATATGCTGGCGGATGAGACAATCGCCGAGGATGGAGTCGCTCTGCTGAATTTCCTGGAGAAAGTCAATCATCCGGCCCTTACTATGGATCCGATGTTTTAATATTTTTTCTCCCCCGATTAATAATTTGGGGCGGGGCGGGAAAATATTAATTGAATGCTGTCAAACCAGATAGTCATCTTCAAATTAAAGTGTTCATTGGAAGATCCTCATGACAACTGTAGCAGAAATTCAGAGTGCCGTCCCCACCTTGCCGGAGGAACAGTTTGAAGTGTTCTCCTCGTGGTTTGATGAATACGAGGAGGAACACTGGGACCGCCAGATCGAAGACGATCAAAAATCCGGACCGTTGCGAGACCTCATGGATAAGGCTCGATCTAATTTTGAGGCGGGCAATATTATTATTAAATTGAGCGTGCCTTTAAAGAATCCTTTTTAATTAGTGTCAATTAGTGTAATTAGTGGACTGAAATGGGGCCGAGGCAGAGGGAACAATCAAAGTCCCCGCAAAATGACCTTCGGTCATCGCGGGGTGAAAATCCATGTCCCCGAAAAATGACTCCGTCATCTCGGGGTAAAAATCTGTGGACAAGAAATGGGCCGAGGTTGGGAAGAAAAAAACAGAATATTCAGTGGAGATAAACAATGGCTTTAACAGGACTTGACATCTATAAACTCTTACCCAGGACCAACTGCGGAGACTGCGGTTCTCCTACCTGCCTGGCCTTCGCCATGAAGCTGGCCGCCAAACAGGTGTCTCTCGATGGATGCCCTCATGTCAGCGATGAAGCAAAGGCTGAGTTAGGAAGCGCCTCTCAGCCCCCGATCCGGCTGGTAACCATCGGAACCGGCGACGCGAAGATCAAAGTGGGGAATGAGACGGTCCTCTTCCGGCATGAAGAGACATTCTATCACGAGACCGGCCTGGCAATTCGCCTGCGGGAGAATGACCCGGAGGCGGAGAAGAGGCTGGAAGCGATAAATAATCTCCAATTCGTTCGGGTCGGGGAAGATATCTTCGTCAACCTGCTGGTGCTAGAGGAAGAATCGGGTGATCCGGAAAAGTTCGGGGTTTTTGCCGAAGATTACGGATCGCGAACCCATCTGGCCCCGATCCTTATCAGCCGATCCCCGGCCTGCCTGAAGGCGGCCCTGGAAAAACTGGGTGAGAGAAAACCCCTCATCCACGCGGCGGATAACAATAATTTCGATGAAGTGGCTGGTCTGGCTCAACAATACTCCTGTCCTCTGGTGGTCAGAGGCAACGGCGTGGAGGAAACAGCTGAACTCTCCCGGCGGGCAAAAGAAATAGGCCTGGAGGATATTATTCTCGATACAAGCCCGGCCAATCTGCGGGAGAGTCTGGCCAGCCAGGTCACCATCCGGAGACAGGCTTTAAAGAAACAATTCCGGCCGCTGGGATATTCCACGATCGCTTTTACCGATCCCGGGACTGACAGGATGACCCAGGCTTTAGAGGCTTCGGTCCTGATTGCCAAATATGCCGGGATCGTGGTGACCGATCTGCACGAACCGGAGTACATTCTGCCCCTGCTCACCACCAGGCAGAATATCTATACCGATCCCCAGAAACCGATTCAGGTAGAACCGAAACTTTATGAAGTCGGAAGTCCGGACCGCTCCTCCCCGCTGATTGTGACTACCAACTTCTCGCTGACCTATTTCACCGTCGAGGGAGAGATCGAGGCAAGCCGGATTCCGGCCTATCTCTTAATCGTGGATACCGAAGGGACCTCGGTCCTGACCGCCTGGGCGGCGGATAAGTTCAATGCCGAGACCATCGCCAAAGCGATGATTGATTACGGGGTGGAGGAGAAGTTAGACCACAGAAAGATTATCCTTCCCGGCTATGTCGCCGTCCTCTCAGGAAAGCTGGAAGATGAATCCGGCTGGGAGGTTCTGGTGGGACCCAAGGAAGCATCGGGGATACCGAAGTTTTTAAAGACAGTTATAAACGCTGAAGGATAAAAACGTTAAAGACCTTATTAAAAGCTGAACATCGAACGTCGAACGCCCAACGTCGAACGAAGGGGCCGGCAACTGGCTTGGGGCGAATAAAAGGATACGCATCGAACACAGCAGGACGGCTACAAGTTAAAAATACTTAAAGACAGGAGAATCGCAGATAGAACAATTTTAGAAAGTAATCAGCGTGCCCGGTTGCCAAACTTAGGTGATCTGTGTGAATCTGTGTTATGATCTGTGTATATCTGTGTATCATCATGACTGATGCGTTAAAAAAATATTTGGTTACATTCTTCCCCGAGAATAAAACGATTACAGCCGTGGAAGGCGAAACTATTCTCAAGGCGGCCGAACGAGCTGATATCTACGTGAATTCTATCTGCGGCGGAGAGGGAACCTGCGGCAAGTGCCGGGTGATTGTCAGATCCGGGGAAGTTCAAAGACACGCTTCTTCCCTGTTATCTGAGAAAGAAATCAAGGACGGGTATGTTTTGTCCTGTATGACTAAAATCCTATCCGATCTGGTGGTGGAAGTTCCCCCGGAGAGTTCATCTCTTCAGTCGGCCGAGGGGAAAGAGGAGACCTCCAGCCGTTTCAGCTCTCTCTCCGACTGGGACTTCAATAAAACCGGGTTTACTCTCGACCCGTTGATCAGAAAGGTCCGGCTGCACCTCCCCTCCCCCACCCTGGAGGATAATCAGGATGATCTTTCCCGACTCTTAAACGCTATCCGGAGGGAGACCGGCTTGAGTGGAATTACCGCGCCAATATCTATTCTGAGAGAACTGCCTAATCTCTCGAGAGATTCCAACTGGGACCTATCCGTTACTCTGGCCGAGCTGGGCGGTTCCTGGGAGATAATCAGAATTCAGCCCGAAGAATCATCGAAGGGGAACTTCGGTATCGCGGTCGATATTGGAACCACCACGGTGGTGGCCCACCTGATTAACCTTGAAACCGGAGTGACCCTGGACGCGGCCGCAACCTATAACTCCCAGATCACCTTCGGAGAAGATGTCATAAAAAGGATCATCCGCTCGGAAGAGGATGGTCTGGAACCCCTGGTCCGGGCAATCGTCCAGGATATTAATGATCTGATCGGCAAACTCTGCCTGGAATCCAATCTCACGCCTGATGATATCAACGCCGTGATCTGCGCCGGAAATACCACCATGCTGGCCATCTTTCTGGGGATCACTCCCCGGAATATCCGCCGGGAACCTTATATCCCTCCTCTCTCCGACCCACCTCCCATGCCGGCAATTCAGGTCGGTTTGAAGATTAATGATAATGGAATTCTCTACTGTGTCCCGGGGATTGCCGGTTGGGTAGGCGGAGATATCACGGCCGGAATAATTGCCGCCCGGATCGACCGCTCCCCGGCAGTTTCTCTCCTGATAGATATCGGAACCAATGGAGAAATCGTGGTGGGCAACCAGGAGTGGCAGCTCACCTGTTCCTGCTCGGCCGGTCCCGCTTTTGAGGGAAGCGGGATTGCCTGCGGCTGCCGGGCGGTAGCCGGAGCGATTGATAAGGTTGATATCACAGATGATGGAACCATTAATTATCACTCAATCGGCGGGGACCCTCCCATCGGGATCTGTGGCTCGGGACTATTGGATACGGTTTCAGAAATATTCCGCGCGGGTATTCTGGAAAGAGACGGCAGATTTGACCTGACCCGGAAGGAAAAGAGACTGATTGAATTTGATGATCAACCCGCCTATATCATCGCCTTCGCGGCCGAGACCGCGGAAGGACGGGACATATTTATAACTCAGGGAGATATTGATAATCTGATCCGGGCCAAAGCGGCTGTCTATGCCGGTATCTCGGTTCTCCTGAAAGCCATTGAGATCGGGAAAAAAGATATCAAACAGGTTTATGTCAGCGGCGGATTTGGAAACTATATTAATATTGATAGAGCTATATGTATCGGCCTGCTGCCTGATATAGATCGGAAGAAGATTTTATTCATCGGCAATGGTTCAGTTCGCGGAGCCAAGACAATGCTGCTCTCCCGGGAAGCTCGAAAACTGGCCCGGGATATCGCTTCTTCCGCCACCTATTTTGAGTTAAGCACCGACAATAATTTTATGGACGAATATACCCGGGCGATGTTTCTGCCTCATACCGATATTGAAAACTTTCCCTCCTGCGGAGGGAAAGAAGTGCCTAGAGTGCCTTGAGTTTTCAGCCAGAGGCTGATCCGCCTCCGGCGGAGAAGTGCCTAAAATGCCTTCCGCCGTCGCTAAAGCCCCGAAACAAGTTCGGGATGCCCCGAAATAATCGGGATGCGAGCACAAGCACTTTGGCGGATATGAAAAGTTGTTCGCTTTTACCCGGCTTTTTAGGAACATGAATTTAATTTAATATTTACCTGCAATACTGGTTCAATGCTTGCACAATCTTATTTTTTCGAAGAAAAAATAAGAGACCGGAGGAAGCTAATTTATGGAATCAATTAACGAGAAATGGAGTAATACAATAAATATTGTCACCATTGGGGCGACTCCGGAGAACGGGGGGTCACGGGGATCGACTGTCACCATCGGAGGAGAAAATACTCTTCCTTTCCTGCATTTTGAAGGGAATATCCCTCATCGCCCAGTTCTGGCTCTTGACATTCTTGACTACAATCCAGATGACTGGCCGGAAGTCCTGAAAAACCCGTACGCCGATGTTCTCGGTGATCCGGCCGCCTGGGCGGAGAAATGTGAGAAAGAATACGAACCTGACCTAATCTGTCTTCGCCTCCAGAGCCTTCACCCTGATTGGGGGGATACCACGCCGGAGCAAGCGGCAGAAACGGTAGCCGCGGTTTTGAAAACCACTACCATACCCCTGATTATCTGGGGATGCGACTCGCCGGAGAAAGATAACCTGGCCCTGCCTCTCTGCGCTCAGGCCGCGGCCGGAGAAAATTGTCTGATCGGATTCGCCACCGAGGATAATTATAAGACCCTGACCGTAGCATGCCTGGCCGATCACCATAAGATCGTGGCCCAGTCACCCATTGATATCAATATCGCCAAACAGGTAAATATCCTAATCTCCGAGATGGGATACGCCCCGGTTGACATCGTCATCGACCCCAATACCGGGGCCCTGGGATACGGGATTGAATATACCTACTCGATTATGGAAAGGATAAGGCTGGCGGGACTATCCGGGGATAAAATGATGGCCATGCCCATGATCTGCGATGTGGGGGCGGACGCCTGGAGGGCCAAGGAAGCCAAGGCTCTGCAGGATGATTTTCCCGATTGGGGAAGCGAGGAAGTCCGGGGACCGCTCTGGGAAGCAATGACCGCGGTGCTGCTGCTTCAATCAGGAGGTGATCTCGTCAATCTCAGACACCCCGAAGCTCTTAAGAAGGTGAGGGAACAGATTGAAGCACTAATGGATGGCGCGAATTGTTAAAACATTAGAAGTTACTGAATATCATTGTTATAATTGGTTTCACCGGAGTGATGGAGTACTGGAATATTGGAGTAACTGAACCGGGCCCGAGTTCAAGCTTCCCAACATTCCATCACTCCAATACTCCATTATTGTGGTATTCTCCATACCAACATGCGGTCATTTTTAGAGGCCACCAAGAGGCAAAAGGATAACTTCCATGTACGTAATCAGCGAAAGAATTAACGGGATGTTCGTGGCGGTCAAGAAGGCAATCGCGGCCCGGGACAAAGAAGCTATCCAGGATCTGGCCCGGCGGCAGATCGCGGCGGGCGCCGACGCGCTTGACCTTAATGTGGGAACTGCGGCGGACGACCAGATCGGGGTCATGGTCTGGCTGGTGGAGACTATCCGTAAAGTCAGCGATATCACTTTATGCCTGGACAATCCTAAATTCGAGGTTATTAAGGCCGGGGCGGAAGCCTGCGGGGAAAACTTCATAATTAACAGCACGACCGCCAAAGAGGCAGACCTAGAAAAATTCCTCCCCCTCGCCGCGGAGACCGGGGCAGAGATCATCGCCCTCACCCTAGACAAGAAGGGAGTTCCCAACACCGCGGAAGGAAGGGTGGAGATTGCCGCCCGGATCATCATCGCGGCCCAGGATGCCGGCATATCTTCCGGAAAAATTTATCTCGACCCCATCACTCTCCCGATCAATGTGGCCCAGGACCAGCCTAAAAGGATGCTGGAGACCATCGGACAGTTCAAGCTCCTCTCCGACCCCCCACCCCGGGTCCTGATCGGGCTAAGCAATCTCTCCCAGAGAACCATCGAGAAATCTCTCCTGACTGCCACCTTTCTTGCTATGGCCATGGGGGCGGGCCTGGACGCGGCCATCCTCGATCCGGAGGACAGACTACTGATGGATACCATGATATCCGGGGATGTAATTCTCAACAATATTATCTATAACGATGACTACCTGAAGGCATACCGCTCTTGAAATTTTCCTCTGAAAAATTTTAACTGTTGGTGGTGATATAATATAATTAGTGCCTGAACGAAAACCCCGTAAACTAAGTCATTGCGAGGAGGGAATGCAGCAGGGGGAAATAATTAGTGTGAATTAGTGGAATTAGTGGACAGAAAAGGGGCCGAGGGGGGGAAGCGGAATATCCAATGACCAATAACCAATACCCAAATGCAATTTGGAAATTGGAAGTTGGAAGTTGGCCATTGGAAATTAGTTATGGGACCGAGGCGGGGAGAGGGAAAAATGAACTTCGAACATCGAACGCTCAACTTCGAACATCGAACGCGCCTAGGTCCATAACTCTTGCGCATTTTGTGCATTTTTGCGGCTAAAAAGGGGGCGAGGTAAAGGGATAAAGTAAAAAAACCAGTGGAGTAAAATATGGCGGAAATAATCAACGGAAAAGAAATCGCGAAAGAGATCAGGGAGGAAGTCCGAAGGGCAGTTCTGGATTTGAAAGATCGAACAGGAAATATTCCCGGACTGGCTGTCGTCCTAGTGGGGGAAGATCCGGCTTCGGAAGTATATGTCCGGATGAAAGAGAAGGCCTGTCAGAAAGCCGGGATCACTTCCTTTCAGCATCGCCTTCCCTTCGAAACAGGCCAGGATGAACTCCTGAATCTGATCGAGAGGTTGAACCGGGATCCCCGGGTCAACGGAATCCTGGTCCAACTCCCCCTACCGGATCGGATTGATGAAGGGAAAATCATCAATGCCATAGATCCCGAAAAGGATGTGGACGGATTTCATCCCGTCAATGTGGGCAGACTGATGCTGGGAGAAGAAGGATTTCTCCCCTGCACTCCCCTGGGGATTATGGAACTGCTGCAGCGGAGCGGGAACTCTCCGGAAGGAAAACATGTGGTAGTGGTCGGGCGATCCAATATCGTGGGAAAACCGATCGCGATGATGCTGCTTCAGAAACAAACCGGGGCCAACGCCACAGTCACCGTCTGCCACACCGGAACCCGGAATCTGGCCGAAATTACCCGGCAAGCCGATATCCTGATCGTCTCCGCCGGGAAAGCCGGGACCATCACCGCCGATATGGTCAAGGAAGGGGTGGTGGTAATCGATGTGGGCGTAAACCAGGTGGGAGAAACCCCGGAAGGAAAACGTATCCTGGCCGGAGATGTTGATTTTGAAGGAATAAAAGAAAAAGCCCGCGCCATCACCCCCGTCCCCGGCGGCGTCGGCCCCATGACTATCGCCATGCTCCTGAAGAACACGCTCCATGCATTTAAATTACAGAACCATTTACCTAATAAATAAAAGATTGCTTTAATCAGTGGTAATATTATCGCCATTGTTCAAAACTATTTTTTCGGAGAAGAAAAATAATGAGGGTATACATCGGCGCTACCAGACAGAATGACGGCAAGACTGTTGTCTCCCTAGGTCTGCTCGCCGCCCTGGGGAAACGGGTCAGGTCAGTCGGCTATATCAAGCCGGTCGGCCAACAGTTCCTGAATATAGACGGGCATAAGATTGATAAAGACGTCGTACTGATGGCGAAGATTTATGATCTCAAAGACGATCTGGTCGATATGAGTCCCGTGGCGGTACCAAGAGGCTTTACGGAGAATTACATCAATCACCCTGAGCAGAAAGAACTTCGAAATAAGGTTATCAAGAGATTCCGCACTGTCGCCCAGGGCAAAGATATCGTTATCATCGAAGGGACGGGACACGCCGGGGTGGGATCGGTCTTTGATCTCTCTAACGCCAAAGTAGCCAAGCTCTGTCGATCTAAAGTTATTATGGTATGTCCGGGAGGTGTGGGCCGTCCCATCGATGAGATTTTACTTAACAAAGCCTTGTTTGATCAGAAAAACGTCAATCTCTTAGGAATAATTATCAATAAGGTTAAGCAGAATAAATATGATAAAGTTAATTCATTGGTGCGAAAAAGCCTGGCCACCCACGGGATCGAGGTCCTGGGCGTCATCCCTTTTGAACCGCTTCTCTCCACCCCTACCATCGGGGAGATCCGGCAGGCCATCGGAGGAAAGTTACTCTCGGGAGAGAAGCGGATCGGAGAACAAGCCGGGCGTTATGTAATCGGGGCGATGCCCCCTTCCACCGCCTTTGATTACTTTAATCAGCGCTATCTGCTCATCACTCCGGGCAACCGTGAGGATATAATCTTGGCCGCGATCAGTCACTCTCTGGCTGACGATGGAACGGAAATCTTACTGACCGGGATTGTCATTACCGGAGGTATCCTCCCCCACAAGAATATCCTCAACCTGATAAGAAAGACCGGATTTCCCCTGATCGCGGTCAATGATGACACCTATACCACCACCTCAAAGATTACCAACTTGATTTTCAAGATCAAACCGGAGGATCGGAAAAAAATTATTAAGATTCAAGCTATGATAGAGAAGTACGTGGATGTAGACAAAGTCTTCTCTCTGCTCCAGCAGAATAAACGGTAATCGTAAACATTCGGTAAACCGGGGGAGAGTTCTGTGGGAGAGGTTTTTCAACCTCTATCGGGGTGGCCCGGCAACCGGGGTTGGAAACCCCTCCCACAGGAACCGGTGCAGGCACCTCCCCGGTTTACCGAATGTTTATTATATAATCTGACTGAGCGTCTCACCTAATTTCTTCAAGTCCAGAGGCTTGCGCAAGAATCCGGCAATATGTGATTCCAACTCCTGTTCGCTCCCGTCCGGCAGACGCTTTCCGGTAATTACGACTATCCGGCTCGCCGGAACAAGTCCTCGAATCTGACGGACCAGCCGCAATCCGGAGATCCCGGGCATAATATAATCCATGAGAATAATATCGTATTTCCGCTCCCGGCAGAGATCCAGCGCCTCTTCTCCATCCAGCGCGGTGGTCACCTTCATCCCCCGCCCCGTCAGATACTCCTTGAAGATAACCAGCAGATCTTCTTCGTCATCAATAACCAGGATTTCTTTCCCCCGCAGTTCATCAAGCTGAATGGCAGGATCATCCGGAACAATCTCTTCCCGGACCGATCTGATTGCTCCGGGCAGGGTCAAGATAAAGGTCGTCCCGCCCTCATCCCGGTTCTCGACGGAGAGAGTCCCTTTATGTTCCTCCACGATCTGCCGGGATATCCAGAGGCCAAGTCCCAGACTGGGAACTCCGCCTCGCTTTCCCTCTTTCCGGGTAGTGAAAAATGGCTGAAATATCCGGGGGATTATATCTTCCGGGATCCCGATCCCGGTATCGGCAATCCGGGCTTCCACTTTTCCATCAACGTTCTGAACCCGCACGGTCAAAGTCCCTTTTCCCGAAGGGACCATAGCATGGCAGGCATTTATAATCAGGTTCACGAACACCTGCTCAATCTGGGAGAAGTCGGCCATCACCAACGCCGGGTCTTTATAGACCCGCCGTATCCTGATATTGGATAGTTTTAGCTCCCTCTCCTGGAGAGCGATCGCTTCATCAATGATTTTGGTCAGGTCAACCGGTTTCGGCTGGAGTTTATCACGGCGACCGAATGTACTGAGCCGGCTGATCATGGTCCGAGCCCGCCCGATCAAGCGCAGAATGGTCGAGGTGGCTTTCTTCACCAGCGCCTGGTCTCTAGTATCAAATTGAGCCAGCTGAGCGTAACCGCTGATCCCCATCAGGATATTATTAAATTCGTGAACAATCCCCAGCGACATGATCCCTACCGCCTCCAGTTTTGAGGCCTCCCGCATCCGTTCTTCCGACTGTTTATGTTCGGTAATATCGCGCCCCAATACCACCAATCCTTTTCGGCTGCCGTCGGAATTAAAGATGGGAACCTTGATCTGATCATAAATCCGGTCCTGGCCGGACCGGAAAGGAATAATCTCTTCTTTCCGGGAGGGAACCCCACTCTGCCAGGCTTTTTCATTGCTGGCTTCACAGGTAAGAAACGTGTCGTGATAGAAACTCCTCTCCCCCGCCAGTTCACGGTCCGTCTTCCCCCGGTAATCCACTCCTTCCAGTTCAAATATTCTGATCAGGGCATCGTTTGCCACCAGCCAGCGTCCTTCACCGTCCTTAAAACAGATAAGATCCGGTGTGGAGTCTATCAGGGTGCGAAGACGTTCCTCGCTCTCCCGCAGGGCGTCGTCCATCCGCTTTCGTTCGGTTATCTCGACAAAATTTCCCAGAACCACCGGTTCTCCTTCATAGATAATCCGGTTAGACCGTATCTCGATCCATCCAACCGATCCATCTTTTCTCAAACCACGGCAGATAAAGTACTCGGGTACCTCCTCCCCGTTGATCCGGCGCATGGACATTTCTTTTATTCTCTCTCGATCCTCGGGATGTACCAACAGGAAGATATCAGTCCCCAGTAACTCACCGGAACTATATCCGGAGATCTCTTCTAAACGCTTATTAAGATACAGTATCTTTCCCTCGGTTGAGCCTATATAGATCCCGGTCAGTGAGTTTTCGGTCAGAAGACGGTACTTTTCCTCAGACTCGGTCAACCGAAGCTGGGTTTCGTATTTCTCGCTGATATCGCGGGAGATGCCGATATAGCCGATGACTTCCCCCCCCTGACTATAGATGGTATTCTCTATTAACTGGACCGGGAAGATGGTCCCGTCCTTCCGGCGATTGTATATCTCCCCGATCCAGAATCCATCCCTGGCCTCCCGGGCAATCAGGTCAGCCAGGTCCGAGGGATTCCCCGGCACTCCTTCAAAGAGTTCGTAGGCTTTTCTACCCAGTACGTCCTCCTGCCGATACCCCTGAGCCAACTCTATCGCCTGGTTGACATAGATAATGTTGTGATCCATGTCAGTAATAAAAACCGCGGCCTTGAGACTTGAAAGAGCGCAGGAAAGCAGGCGGATCTGCTCCTCCGCAGTCCGATTGCCCATCCCTAAATTCGCCCCGCGGGACCTACTTTTGGAATCACTATTCTCTATCATAATATAAATTAGCCCCGCCGACGGCGGGACAAATTTGGGGAATGGAGAATAGGGAATAGTTCTCCAACCCCCATAATAACATAGCTTTGTAACTATTTTCCCAGTGTCGGCAGATCCTGGGAGATATGATACCACTTCTCGTAGATTCGGTCATAAACTCCGTCAGCGTCCAGTTTTTCCAGCGCGGCATTCAGTTGGGAAAGAAGTTCCTGATTCGACTTGTTCACGGCGATCGCGTAGTCCTGATGGTCTATCCCTTCCTCTACCACCTTAAATTTATAATGGCGATCCGCCATAGTCCACATAAGAATCGGCTTGTCGATCAGGATTATCCCTACCTCCCTGTTCTTCAAGGCCCGGGCCACCCGATCAGGAGTGGAGTAGGTCTTCCGGGTAGCCTTGAGGTTTGTCCGGGCCCACTCCTCCCCGGTGGACCTTCTCAGTACCCCCACCCGTATTTTCGAAGTCAAGCCGTTTTTAAAGGCCGTATCATTCCAGTCCACATCC
>Ga0307991_1001361_pt1 | contig 17042 bp, 17 predicted proteins | sample EllFjometagen131_FD_203146 | JGI IMG/M metagenome (GOLD analysis project Ga0307991, IMG submission 203146) | Marine microbial communities from Ellis Fjord, Antarctic Ocean - #131 | ecosystem: Environmental > Aquatic > Marine > Unclassified | place: Southern Ocean | collected 2014-10-08
ACTTTTGCTTTAAATTTAGAACTGTGATTACGTCTTTTTCGCTTTGTCATGGTGTCCTCCTTATGGACTTATATTAATCCGGAGTTCACACCTAAGCTATTGTCCAGTTTTTGGGGTCCACCTCTCTTAATCAGAATTTATTGTCTTCAAGTTAAACCTGTTTTACGGTCATTCAACTCAAGTTAATGAAGAAAGACAATTGTTAATTGTATGGAATAAGGAGATAGAATCGAGTATCCCCTACGGGACAGACTAAACTCCAAAAAAGTTTATATAGCCCTCACTGTCGTCACCAAAACTTTCCATGTCTGCATCTTTAATTTTGAAGGTAACATGCTCTCCAACTATCTCTGAGAAGTAGATTTGGTATTCGTCACCATCTTCATCGATCAAAATCACTTCAGCGAGATGTCTGTTCACATCAATGGCCTTCAGGTTGGAATGACACATGGGACAGAAAGTTTCAAGCTGATCTCCATCCTTCACTTCCAGATCAGCATGTTTACGGTAACGATAATTGCCCAACTCCGGATTTACCATCAGGATGCCTCGCTGTTGGCTTTGAGTCCGGATCGCAAAAATGATGTCATTGTCAATTTTCAAGTTACCCCTGCAATAAGGGCAGATATATTCGTTTTTCATGATATCCTTTCACACCTTGGCTTCAGTCAATACTTGAAACAAATTAGTTTGAATCTCACCTGCGTGGAAGGACTAGTTTTTTCAATGACATTGATAATGGCATTAAAATCATGATAGCACCCTTCCTAATAGCAATATCTTCACGCTCATTTGCCGAAAATATTTAATCTAGTGTAGATTGGTCCTTCGTTAAAAAATCGAGATGATCATGAGAAATAATATGTTTGGCAGACGGAATATGCAAATTCACTACTTCAGAAGTATGATTGTACTTCTGGGAGGCTTTTTTCTAAGTCTAACACTAGCCCAGGAAGAACTTGAGTTCCCGGGGTTTAATCCAAGCCCGTTTTTTGGTGAACAGGTCGTGACTTTTCGATTGAACGACGATATGACTATCCATATTGATGCGGCATCTGTTGACTCATTTAGAACTGACCTGCCCATTGGCTTGATCCTCTACGCACTTCCAAACGGCAATACCATTGAGCATACGGTTGGTAAGACTTTGTTGACCGGAGAAGACTGGCATTATAACATCCAGCATATTGGAGCTCAAGCCCGCTTTTTACGTCAACAAATTCAAGATTACAACCTCGTAACAGTCTATCTTGAAGCCACACAACTCAGCTGGCCCAGTTGGAAAACTCATTTCCCCAACTATGATCAGGAGTCCACTACTCTGCGGAAGGCATCCAGGGCAGTATTCTTGAGCCTATAAACACCATCACGTATGATGATGGAACCCAGGGGACATTCGATGTGAAGTATCCCGACGCTTTGATTCCTGTGAACGGGAGCGAAAGTATTGTTCGCTATTTGAATGTGAGTACCCATGATATTGGTGGAGTCAGTTTTGAGGGAGTATTTCCAGGTGGAGCTCAGCCTGGGAAACTGGTCTACTTTGGATTCCCATTTGAAACGATATACCCTGCTGATTCGCTGGGTGCAGTCATGAGTGAGGTTTTGGGATATCTTCTTATTGCTCCCAGCATCACTTATGAATCCGGAGGAGTACTCCCTGAACAATTTGAGCTCATGCAAAATTTTCCCAATCCTTTTAATCCCAGGACAACCTTGCGATTCGGAATTCCTGAAGGTGCAAATGTTAGTCTAGTTATCCATAATCTTCGAGGGCAGACAATAAAAACACTCGTCTCCAACGAATTAGATGTAGGCTGGTATGAGATGGTCTGGAATGGGGATGATGATGAGAATCAACAGGTGGCTACTGGATTATACCTTGGCAGACTGCAATCAGGTGAGCAGGCAAAAACGGTTAAAATGTTATACTTGAAATAATTTGGAGAACTCCCAAAAGAGAAAAGGTCATCATCGAAAATGGCCACATACTGATTTCAGGTCGCTGGTAGTAGTTTAGGATCTAAAAAAGTGGAAGAAACTTTCACTAGGTGGCGATGCCGTCTGAACCAATGGAATAACTTTCAATTTTTGCATGTAAAACTGTTTGTTACAATCTGTGCACTGATACTTACATTTTTTGGTAACCCATTTTTCAACACGTGATCGATGGATTTGAATAACATATTCAGATTCACATTTTGGACAAACAACTGATGTGTTTCGACAGGCTTCCATTTTCCCCTCTACTCATAATGATACAAATTTGGATGTTAATCTAGAGGATATTTGCTAGATAACAATCATTCTCTTAGGGTCAAAATTGTATTTCACCAATAGTCCAAGAGAAAACAAAACTTGCCTGAGTAACAAGGAGATATTCTCCCCGCTTTTTAGTCCGAAACCATGCGGAAATTCATGGGGTTAACCGGAAAAATGCTTTATAGTAAGTAATGCTGCTAAAGGATAGGGCTGTTCCAATAGTGAAATAGCCCGGGGTTTTCAGGATCATTGGAATCAGACCAGAATGTCTAATAAAAACTCCCATTGACATCATGATCACAATCAGGAAATAGCTGCGCCAGGCCTGGAAAGCAAAAAGCGAGGCCCTGGGTGTCATAGCCTCAATGCGTTGAATGTTTTTTTTCACAATACGGGCAAATCCAAATATTGAAACTAGAAGACCAGGAATCACTCCTATGACAATGATTAAACCGGGATGTTTAAAATCCAAAGCACCCAACCATCGGGTTGCCAATGAGATCAGCAGGAGTCCCACACTACTCCACATGATTCCAGAGACCAGCAGCAGATAGTGTCTACGAATGGGCAATATGGGTTTCATTTTTATCAATGTCCGAAAACGATTGGGTAAATATGGAATTGTTGTTCTAAAAACATTCGGGGCAGATAATCATACCTGCCCCGAAAATCAAGCATTTATAATTCTGCGATTGTCTCTCATCGTGTTTCAGTTCCCAGCTATGGGAAATTGCGGTAAGAATTGTGAGGGGTGCCAAAATCATTCGAACAAATTGAGGAAAAGATACAGAGGTTGTTTTCAGGTGGCAAGCAACATACCCTTGATGAGTAACTGGAGAAGCAATACGTCTCTCTCTCAGTAAAGATTCAAAATTTGAAGCCCGCTGTAAAGTAGGTTCTATTTTGCCAGGATTTATCACCATCCGAATTGACCCTTTCTCCCCTCCCAATAGTGAATTCGATGGGACCAAGAATTGAATCATAGAGTAATGACATCCCAATTCCATTTAGAACATTGACATCAAGAGGATAGATCTTCTCTTCCCCTATCTTGGGATTTGGCGCCATATTATAAATAAACTTTGCATACCAATCAGGAGCAATTCTTCTACGGTAATCAAACCGCATTAAGAACATTCTTTTCCATGATAACTCATAATAATCCAAACCCACAAAATCATCGGGACCCAGGGTGTAGAATCCTTTGTACATCATATCATCTCCCCCTCTGAGGAAACCCCACCTCGTGCGGAATCTGACATTGTCACGGTTAGAATTTGCTTCATAGATGTCAGCAGACACTTCAAAACGGGAAAAATTTTCATCTCCAGGGAGCAGTGAGGTACTCCCCTCGTATTTGACTTCAATCCGTCGGCCAGAATTTGGGATAAGCACCTCATCCAGATCATCAACACTGAGATAAACATTCAAATACCCCAGATCATCCTGCCAACTGGGTAACCCAGCCTGACCCACTTCGGGGGAAACATTGGTTTCCTCAACCGTGAGGGCTGCTTCAATCACCATATTGTGACGGGGATACATACCGAACCCAAAGCCCACCTGGTTACGCTCATCTTTATAAATAGCCAGATGTTCTCCAGAAATCGAATAGATGGAGTGAGGCTCATTCTGCAGGCACCACCGTAATAGCGGATAAACCATGAATCCATCCAGGCTCAGGGGATAAAGAAGTCTGGCTTCAAACCTGTTCAACCCGGCAAATTGATATTCTCCCTCAAAGCGAAGTCCGGGGAAAAAGAGATGTTCATGGACAACCCCTATAACACCCACCAGATTGAAATAATCATCATATCGCACACCCAGTCTAAGAACATCCAGCGCCTGTTCCTCAACGACCAAAGTGAGTGTTAAACGCCTCGAATCAATGGGCTCAATTTCATAGTGAATATTTTTAAAAACACCTAACCCATAGAGCAAAGTTATTCGCTCAGCTATCAACTCTGGATTGAAGTCATCCCCCTTGTGGATGTCGAGTTTCTGGTAAATGTATGAGTAGGGTAATCTTTGATTGCCCCTGATCATAAGACCAGCGATTTCTGGATATTTATTTTCCTCGATATGAAGTTTGATACTCACATCATCTGATGTGTTGAGATAGGCAGAATAGCTGACATCCCTTACCCGCTCCGATTTTCTCATACCACGCAACTTTTCTTCAATCAGTCTTGCATCAATTGAATCTCCAGGCACCAAACCTGAAAGCTCATACAAAAAATTAAAGGGTAAGGTGGTATTCCCCGCCACCTGAAGACCATACAGCCTGCTTAAGGTTTCCTTGCTGGCGAATTCGCTCCGAGGGGTTGCCAATTGATTATCCTTGACCAGCTTTTCCAGATTCTCACGTTGCTGGTTGGCAGCGAGAACCCCCTCCTCGATGATATCACCTATATTTTTCCTGCTGAAATCGGCCGCATTCAAATGGCTAAGCCTTGGTGAAATGGTCAGGTCGGAGAGTTTCAGGTTCACAGCTTCCCTTTTGTATTCAGAAATAAATAGTGATTGTTCAAGAATTTCCACCAGAGTATTCAATTCATCCTGGCTGCGCATGGATCTCCCCACATTGCTGGTAATGACAATATCAGCGCCCATATCTTTGACAACATCCACAGGAATATTATTCAGGAGTCCACCGTCGATGAGCAAGGAGTCACCCCATTCAACGGGATCAAAGAGTGTGGGAATTGACATGGTTGCACGGATTGCCTTGGCAAGCGACCCTGATTCAAGGACGACTTCATTTCCAGTAATAAGATCAACGGTGACACAGCGAAATGGGATGGGAAGATCATCGAAGTGTTCTACATTTTCATAAGCATAGGTGTATTCTGAAAGAGCCAAAAGAATATTTTGACCACTAACGAGTCCATTTGGAGCAACAGGACGCCCATTTTTAATTTCAAATTCAATCTGAAAACGACCATCATTCTTACGCTCGTAGTAGGGTACCATTTCCCGGGGTGGATCATCGGAGAAAAAATGGTCCCATTCCATATCTCCAATGAGTCGTTCTATTTCAACGGCATCATAGCCAATTGAATAGAAAGCGCCAATAACACCTCCCATGCTGGTGCCAGCGATATAGTCGATTGGAATGTTCAGCGAATCAATGAGGTGCAAGGTGCCAATATGTCCAAATCCCCTGGCCCCTCCCCCAGATAGAACCAGACCAACTTTGGGACGAATTTGAGTTTCCTGTGGGAATGCCTGACAGAGGATGATTAAGAAGAGGCCGAATTGTGTTAGAAATCTTTTCATATAGATCCACACCCCTTCAAATTCTATTCACAAACTACTCCCCAGATCAGCAGTAGCAAAGCAGCTGTCAATATATGGTTAATTCCAGGAAAAGATAAGTGATGCTGATTAGATTTCTATTTTATAGAGATCCTCAGGGATTGCTATACAAAATCTACATAATGGCTGATCTGGAGGATGTTTACTCGATCAATATCCAGGCGAACACCATGCGATCAACGCCTTGGCTTGGTCGTAAATATTTTTAGCTGTAATGCCAAATTTTTCAGCCAGAACCGCTCCTGGAGCTGAAGCTCCAAAATGATCAATACCGATAATCTTACCATTGAGCCCTACATATTTTTCCCAACCCGTTGGCCAGCCAGCCTCAACGGCAAGGCGTGCACGGCATATTGCTGGAAAGACAGAAGCCTTATAGGCATCATCCTGTTGTTCAAACAGCTCCCAGGAAGGGAAGCTGACGACGCGGACCTTTGTACCTTCTTCGGCAAGTTTTTTACCCGCTTCGATGGATATCCACACTTCCGAACCACTCGCCATGATAATGATATCATGACAGGTCGCTGCATTTTCCCAAATTGTATAGGCACCCCTCTTGAGATTTGTGGCAGAAGCCAATTCTGTACGATCAAAGATTGGGAGATTTTGCCGCGTCAGGAGTAAAGCTGTTGGTCCAGAATTATTTTCCAGAGCAGCAACCCAGGCCTCCTTGGTTTCAGTGGCATCTGAGGGACGTATGACGGTGACATTAGGCGTGATGCGTAGACTCATCAGGGTTTCAATGGGCTGATGGGTAGGTCCATCTTCACCGACGTAAAAACTGTCATGTGTATAAACATAGATAACAGGTAGATTCATCAATGCTGCCATTCTGGTCGTTGGACGCACATAGTCAGCAAAGACCAGGAAGGTGGCTCCGTAAACCCGAAAACCACCATGTAGCTGCATGCCATTCATAATGGCTCCCATTCCGATTTCACGTACGCCGAAATGAAGGTTGCGACCCTTAAAAGACCCCTTACCAATATCGCCTAAGCCTTTGAGATATGTGTTGTTTGAAGGGGCCAGATCAGCTGATCCACCTACAAGATAAGGGATAGCCTGAGCCAGGTCTTGAAGGATTTTTCCCGAAGCTGAGCGTGTGGCTATGGCACCACCAGCTTCAAAATCGTCGATCCTGTTGGCCAAATCAGAGGGAAGCTCCCCTCGCTGGCAGTTATCCCATTCCTGAGCCTTTTCTGGTTGGGCTGATCGAAAGGAAGTCAGCAGGGCATTCCAATCATTCTCAAGTTGGGCATTTTGTACTAATTTTTCGTCAAAAACAGCACTCACCTCTTCAGGTACGAAGAACTTATCCTGAGGCATACCCAGAGCTGCTTTAGTGAGCTTTATCTCCTCTTCACCCAGTGGTGCACCATGTGCTTCATGAGAACCCGCTTTATTGGGAGACCCAAACGCGATTGTTGTCTGGCAAATAATCACTGAAGGCTTGTTATGCTCTCCCTGTGCCACTTGAATGGCGGAGCTAATATCATCATAATCATGACCATTGATGCGCTGTACCTGCCAGCCATAGGCTTCCATGCGTTTTTCTACATCATCGCTGTAGGTCATACGCGTATTACCTTCAATACTGATATAATTCTCATCATAGAAAACGATCAATTTTCCCAGTTGGTGATTACCTGCGAGGGAGAAGGTCTCATGTGAGATACCTTCCATGAATTCGCCCTCAGAAGCAATAACATAGGTGAAATGATCAACGATATTGTGATCAGGGGTATTGAAACGTGCTGCCAGCATTTTTTCTGCCAGCGCCATACCCACAGCATTGCCACAACCTTGACCCAGGGGACCAGTCGTTACTTCCACTCCAGGTGTATGTCCATATTCAGGATGACCAGGCGTTTTGCTACCCCATTGCCGAAACTGTTTAATTTCATCCATGGAGAGATCATAGCCGGCAAGGTGCAGCAAACTGTATAGTAGCATTGAACCGTGGCCAGCAGAAAGAACAAATCGATCTCGATCGGCCCATTCAGGATTCTGAGGATTGTGTTTTAGATATTTCGTCCAGAGTACAGAGGCAACATCTGCCATGCCCAGGGGTAAACCGGGGTGACCGGAATTGGCTGCTTGAATACCGTCCATAGAGAGTCCGCGAATGGTGTTAGCGATGCGTTTAAGATCGAGTACTTCTGATGACATGATGATTTCCTTTAATCTGTATAAAGCGATCAGTTTTCAGGCTAGAAAATTTGATCGCTTTCGTGTTTTTTTTAAGAACTTAACCTATGCGCGTGGCTTGATATTCCAGGTAAAAGCCAGGAGAATGATTCCCATAACAGTAGCAGCTAAAATACTGAAAATGACAACATTCCATCCAGTCTCGAGACCGTAGAGCCCACCATAGTGATCCACCATCCAGCCAAAACCCTTAGCTTGTACTGAACGACCGATGTAACCAAAAAGCCCGATAAACCCTGCAGCCGTGCCAACTGCCTTTTTTGATGTCAGATCTATTCCACTAACACCAAGCAACATTACAGGTGGATAGATGAAAAATCCAATAATGATCAGCATAGCCATATCAAACCCCAGATGCCCAGGAGGGTTAACATATATCCCGACAAAAGCGAAGAAGACAGGAAGCATGCACAGGAGGCTCACCATACCCCGGCGACCGCCTAGACGATCGGATAACCAGCCCATGAGTAGCGTGGAAAAGATAGCCCCTTCTCTACAACCATGCGCTGGCTGACGACAATAACTTCCTCACCTTTAATTGTTTCTTGACTCAACTCAATATTCTTGATCGTAGATAAATCAATATTTACACGCGTATCCTGGATAATGGTTTTGGAATAGCCAATATAAGTGCAGATCAAAGTGTAGGATCCGGGTCTCACACCAATGATGAAATATTCGCCCTTGAAATCTGTCATGGAACCCATACCTGTATCTTCCAGATAGATGTTGGCACCGATGATGGGCTCACCCGTCAGTTCGTCTGTGACCTTACCAACAATTTTGCCTGTTGTTTCTGCCATCACTGAGCTTCCAAGTAGCATGAACAGAACAATTCCACAGATAATCAACCTACTACGCATACACATTCCTTGTTTGCATTCCACATGGTCTGACAATATAAAAATACTTTGAATTATGGTTGAGCAAATAGTGCGCCTTCGCTTCACAAAAGGGAGTTTAACTTATGCAAATTTGCTATCAACACAATCAAGTCTCTCAATTCTGAATATTTATTCATTAATATTGATTCGACAGTTAGAATGCACATTTATTTAGCGAAAGTCAACAAAAAATTTGGGAACCGCATGTAGTTGTTTATTGATATATAAGTATGTATCCTGGCTATACTGTCTTCAGCATTTTATAAAAAATATTCTAATTATTAATTAAATAAGTTGCATATATATTCAATATCACGCACATTTGACCGGTCTTCACCTAGAGTTGGTCCAAATCTTTTACCTTCAATGAGGATGAACTAAATATGGCAAATAAACAGTCCGTGAAAGAGGAACTACTCATCTTGGTGGCCTCCCTGTATTATATGGAAAATCTTGGACAGGCAAAAGTGGCACAACTGGCTGGTATTTCACAGGCGAATGTATCTCGACTTCTCAGTGAAGCACGAAAACGAGGCATTGTTACCATCAATGTCAAGCCCTTCTCACCTCGCAATGAAACCCTTGAACAACAGCTTATTAATAAATTTGACTTAAAACATGCAGTTGTTATTAACTCCTCCGCGCACAGAAACCCCGTACAGCAAAGACAGGCCATTGGCTATTTTTCTGCCCCATACGTAAGTGATTTGATAAAAACCAACCATACAGTTTGTCTGGCTGCAGGTAGACATATTCAGGCACTCGTTGAGAACATCAAGAGTGTCAAGACCTCATCAAATGTCATTTTCATCCAGGCCATGGGACATATCAGAAATGACATCCATGATGATGATGCTTTTGAAATAACCAGGAAGCTGGCAAAGATCTGGAATGGCACCTCACGCAGTATTCAAGCGCCTGCTATCACCCAGGATATGGAAACTTACAAAGCTTTTACCTCCCATCGGCAAATCAAATCCATCCTCAATCAGATGGACTCTGCTGATCTGGCCATCGTGGGTGTGGGTATCAGCTCTGATTCAGTTTTTCTTGATCGTGAATTTATTTCACAACAGGATATGAATCACCTATTCAAGCAGGGTGTTGTCGGGGAGATCTGTGGACAATTTTTTGATGATAACGGCGTCGAAGCCAACACGGCTTACAGGGATCGAGTTATAGGAATCTCCCTGGATCAACTTAGAGAAACACCAGATGTGGTAGCCATTGCCAGCAATGCCAATCGAGCTAAGGCTATTCGGGCTGCCATCCGGGGCGGTATTATCAAATCCCTGGTTTTAGATGATAATTGTGCAGAGGAACTCATCACTCTCGATAAGTAATTTCTCAATCCTGATTACATTTTCCTTCTATTGGGTAAAAGACTGGCTTTCCAGCTCCACGATCTGATCGACCTTTGGCTGAGAACCGCCCCCTAAAAATTCCGAATCCAACCAGGCATTGACGATAGTTATGGCCAATTCTGATCCTATGACACGTGCACCCATTGTGATAACCGGGGCATCATTGCTTTTCCTCAGACGCTCTGCAGAATCCATATCAACGGGTTCAATGGGTGGTGCAGCATCAAAGATTTTAAGAAACTTCAGATTCATGTATGATTACTTTCCTCTTGCATGTGAAGGTCTATCAAAATTTTTCTTAAGTGGTTGTATCCTGTGCCAACTTGAGCTGTTCTCCCAGCTCTTGTACGCTTTGCAAGACAATATCAGGTTTGAATGGACTTGCTTCCAGATCCTCCAGGGTTGCTTCACCTGTCAGGACCAAAACCCCTACAACCTCTGTCTCACAAGCCATGGCGATGTCAGTGTAAAGTCGATCCCCCACCATACCTAACTCATTTTTCTCAAGACCATGCTCTTCCATGAGACCCTCAAGCATAAGTGCGTTTGGTTTTCCAGGGACCGCTTCAGGTGTTTTCCCTGTGGCTGCTTCGATGGCAGCACATATGGCACCACAATCCACAAGGACCAGTTTTTCATCAGTGGGACAAATATTATCAGGATGTGTAGCGATATAGGGCTTCCCCTGATCGATCCAGTAAGTTGCCACTGTAAGTTTGGCATAATTGAGAGAAGTATCAAAACCAACGATGACAAGCTCGGGTTCATCACCGGGTTCATCACGGACAACTTCATAGCCAGCGTCCCTGAATTCCTGCTTTAAGCCATCCGTTCCCAGAACCATGACGCGTTTTGAATCAGTGTGAGTTTTCTCCAGGTATTTAATGGTGGCGAGGGCTGAGGTAAAAACCTTATCGCCAGAAGCATCAAGTCCCAGAGCAGTTAATTCTCGGGCATATTCACTCACGCTTTTTGAGCTGTTATTTGTGAGAAATGTATAGCCAATTCCCCCGGCTGTGAGCCCATCCAGAAAGTTTTTTGTATAGGGAAACAGGGTCTTACCCTTATAGATGGTCCCATCCATATCCAGGGCGAGATGTTTGATCTTGCGGAGCTTATCAATAGCTTCAGGAGATAGCATTTCCAGTCTCCACTACCTTTTTGCTGCCTGACCAATAGACATCATTTTTAAATATCTGATACATACATATCCCTGTGAGCCCGGTCTCGTGGGCAACATCAAGGAGGGTGTAACGGGTGCGGATATAGCGTGCAAACTCGTAACTGTTCTTCAATCGCATTAAATCTATGCCAATATCTTCTGGTCGTTGTGGTCCGGCAACTTGTCCCAGCTTTGATCGTAATTCACCAAAAGGAATCACTTGCTGTTCAAGGCGTGGTCTCAATTCTGGCCAAAGCTCACTGAGGACTTTAAGACGATTATGCAATATTTCTGCCGTGATATATTTTCCCCGGACCTGCTCCAAAATCTGTTGCGCTATCATATCATCCTGAAATCTTGCCCGAATTCTCTTTTCGATAATATCAAATGATGTCCAACGGGCCTGTATCTCGGGTAACGACCAGCTCCTGTCCTGAAAATCCAGGGGTAAAATTTGTTCATAGAGCGCCAGAGCGGACAAAGATCCAATGGCAACTTTAAAGCCGTGGGAAGGGGCAATGCCATGATGGGTGTGGTGTTCAATATCCCAGAGATGACTGAATTGATGTTCCGCACCGGAAGCAGGTCGGGAGGAGCCCAAGTGCTGCATGGCCAGGCCGCTCATTAACAAGCCTTCGATCAGAAAGCAGAGAGCTTTTGCATCACCATCGCGCACACCAGCTGGATCTGATGTCAAATCTCTCAGGGGTGCCTGAACCAAATTCCAGGATACCGGATCTATTGCCTCAATCCCCAGAGCATCGGCTAGCATCCAATCAGCTCCTGCAGGAATTTTTGCAATGAGATCAGCATATCCCCAAGCATTCATCTCTTTTGGAGCCTGTGACAAGACATCAATATCAGCAATCACTCCCCGGGGCGCGGGACACTGGAAGGTCTGCTTGAAACCACCTGAGGTAATGGATGCACCAAAGGCTGTATATCCATCAACAGAAGCTGCCGTAACCACAACCATATATTGTCTTTGATTACGATAGGAGGCAAGCTTGGTAAGATCATTGATTGTTCCGGATCCAACAACCACTGCTATGGCATCAATAGAACTTAGATATTTGGCTAGTAGGTTAACATGTTGCATTTCTGCATGCATATCTTCCACTTCAAAAATATAGGGTGATAACGTTCCTTCTACCTGAGATTCAAGTACCCTTTGAACTTGTTTTCCAGCGGCATTAAAAGTGTTAGTATCGGCAATAACCACCGCTTTTTTTCCAGGGAAGCATTGCTTAAACATCTCACCGACATGTTGGATCGAATTATACCCGACCTCGATATATTGAGTCGTATCAGCCTTTTTCAAGGCAGTTTGCAGCCGTTCTCGAGTCTCCGTTTCAAAACTTTGCATTGTCTTACCTTCTTACCTGTCCCTGCAGGTGAAAAATATCTACTGGGGCTGTTAAAACTTGCTTGGAATCTTAAAGCGCACTTTAAGTGTTTATTTCTCCATAAATTCCTGATATAAATCTACGGTCATAATCGGATAATCTATGGCAAAGGAGCGGATTCCCAGATCCATTAATTGGACACCGTGATAAAAACATCACCCATTGCCATGCTCGTAAGAGCAAACATCAATACTGAAAAACATAGTCCTCGTAGCATTGTTTTCATTCAGGCTTGGAGCAAACCATAAATCTGATCATATCCTGAAAGATAAATCATGTTTCCACACCTATTTTTGACATGGAGCATATTTAATGATCATTGGACTCATTGTCAATATATCAATTCATGAATATATATTCATAAACCTTAATTGAATTATGCCAGAACCATCTCTTCTGACTGCTTTGGTGTTTCAACCTGATGCTGATATCCCTGGCGAGACATGGTCTCGAGCAGGGCAGCATACTTGACTTCCGACTGTTCTGGAGTCCAGCCCAATAATGAAGAAATCAACTGAAGAATTTGGAGGCCGGCACTGCCTGTAGAACCATCTTCGTAGGAGCCAAGATCCGTTCTTCTAAAAAAGATATCTGTGAGGGAGTGGGCGTGTTCAACCTCAATAGCATAAGCAATTTCCGCATATATTTCTGGGCGTTTTGGATTGATCAATTTTGACAACTCTGTTCGGTCCCCAATATTGGCAAGCACATTTAGGGTACGAGATCCATAGAACTCTATCAAATGTGTAATCGTTACATCTGCAATATTATGGGTGGCCTGGAGGTCAGTAATCTTGGAGCGTATTTCAGCTGTCATCCTGGCACCTGGCAGTTTAAATGCTCTGGTCAGGCATTTTGATTTCATATTGAGGTACTTGCAGATGAGATCACCCGTTTCTTCAGCAAGACTTCTGTAGGTGGTTAATTTTCCACCAATAATTGAGTATACGCCTTTGGTCCCTGTGGTCTTCTCGTGGTCCAGAATAATATGTTTGCGAGTCACACTGCGTTCTTTTTTACTGGGTTCATAAAGTAAGGGGCGAATTCCAGAATAGGTGTAAACAACATCCTTCTCTGAGAAAGATTTACCTGGGATTAGAAAATTCAATTCATTGAGTAAATACTTGACCTCTTCACTGGTAGCATGAACAGCATCCATATCACCATCATAAAATATGTCGGTGGTTCCCACGAGGTAATAATCCAACCAGGGTACGATAAAGTAGGGACGATAATCCTGCCTAGCTTCAACATAAATTGCTTCTTTAGGACCACCCTCGAATTTTTTAATCAGTAAATGACTACCTTTAGTACCACCCATTTTACGGCCTACAGCCTCACCCATAGATACATTCACCATATCCACAAAGGGTCCACCAGCATTAATCACTTTCCGGGCCTGGATGGTGTGTGCATCTCCAGATAGCATATCTTTGACTTCGAGTGTATGGCTATAGTCTCCATTGCCCTTGTCCAGATCAATAACTTCGCAGTAATTCAACACGCTGGCACCGGCCTCTTCGGCACCGAGTACCAATTCTGTGGTTAGTCGTTCTGGAAAAGGAACCTGACAATCGTAATAAGAACAGATTGCAGATAAACCGTCAGGGTTTAATGCTGGATCAATAAATTTCTTTGAGCGATTTTTTTTACTGTTATTCACATAACTATGATTTGGCAGAGATTTGTCATATGACAAAATATCATACAAGGTCAAGCCAGCGCGTACCATCCAGGCTGGACGCTTACTGTGCTTAAAGATAGGAACATTCAGTTTTAGCGGATGAACAAGATGTGGCGCATTGGAGAGCAGGCGTTCGCGCTCGGCCATAGACTCGCGGACAAGTGCCAGTTCAAAATATTCAAGATACCGTAAGCCACCGTGAATAAGCTTGGTAGAGGCACTCGTTGCATACCAACCAAAGTCCTTTTTCTCCACCAGAATTGTTTTCACACCGCGTAAAGCCAGATCCAGAGCGATACCAGCACCATTGATTCCACCACCAATGATGGCGACGTCAAACACCTGTTTACTATATTGCCCTACCCTTGAGATGCTTTGCTTGCTGATTTTATTCCCCTTCCACGATGAAACCGTTACTGCTTTTTGGTTTAGGTCTTAATTGTTGAATATTGCATATTTATTCGTTATTATTTATTCATGCATATTTTGGCTAAAAGTTTGCCGAAAGTCAAGATTTATGTCTTATTAAATTTTGATTGTATATGAACTTGATCTAAACTGATAGAACAAAAAAACAGAGGGGTTTGCCATGCGCGGAATATGCTTACTAATAATTGCTTCACTAACTATCCAGACTGGAATCGCACAGGAAGCCAAGGTCCCCACATCCGTTTACTACGAACGAAAAGCTGATCTCTTTCGATATTTGCCAAACGATCCTGACGAAATAATACTGCTGGGTAACAGTATTACAGACGGTGGGAATTGGGATGAACTTTTGGGAGATCCACGCATCAAGAACCGGGGGATCAGTGCGGATGTAACCCGGGGAATATTAAATCGAGCTGATGAAATTTTGGAATCAAAGCCCTTGAAGATCTTCCTACTCATTGGCATCAATGACCTGTCGAAAGGCGCTTCTCAAAAAAATATCCTGAAAAACATAGCACAATTTATACAGCGAACTCAAGCGGAATCCCCCCGCACTCAAATCTATATACAGAGTGTACTACCTGTAAATCCAGCTTATGACAAATACCCCAAACATGTCAGCAAGAGTTCAGAAATAATTCTCTTAAATGAATCACTCGTTCAACTCTGCAAAAAAACTCAAACAAATTATCTCAACTTATATAGTAAGTTTATTGACGAAGAAGGATATTTGATTCAGGAGTTCACAAATGATGGGCTCCATCTTTCTGGCCAGGGATATTTGGTCTGGAGTGAAATTTTGAAACACCATATAAATGAATGATTGGTCTGGTCAAATATTGACCGGCAGAAGAATTCCATATCTGGCTATCACTTTAAGATGTGATTGCATATTAGCGACATAAAATGCTATCAAGTATTTTTCTTAGAAGCGGTGAGAGAGTCTCTATAAAAAAAGAATAGTCCCCAGTGAACCAATCCGTCTGTGCTACCAGCTACGGCGTGGTCATCCCTCCACGCGCATGCACGGGGACTCACGCAGCAGGTTTGTGGAGATAAATGAAAAGGACCGGTAATAAACCGGCCCCTTGCTAAAACATTTGCGATTAATCTACAGTTATTTCAGATACAGCATCTTAATCGAACATCCAGGTCCTTCTTAACCTCAGGGTGCATTTAAATCGCCTTTGTGTCTTTCCCATTTTTACACACAGTGTCCCACAGGTTCTGAAGTAAAACAGGCTACGAACAATTGAATTTTGGTATATACATTCCAGCTATTTAGCCTTTCGGTTTTAGCCTGAAGGAACAGTATTCGTGTCCTACTGTGGTATAGATTAGCATAGTTGATAGGCTAGCGATAAGATTTAGAGAATAGCTCTATTAAATAGAATAGCACCCAGAAACCCAAAAAAAGAGTGTGAAAAATAATTGTAAATGATTGTAAATGATTGTTTGTTTTACGTTTTATTGCCTCATATTCATCCCATAGTCAGGATAGTCCAGGTGGATGGTAATGTTTTCTGCAATTGTATGTAGAATGGACTGACTAGAAGAAAGCCACCTTTAGTGGTTATGATTAAGAAAGAGGTTCAAGAATGGCTGATCAATTAGTCAACGGTGTGGTCAAATGGTTTAACGATGCAAAAGGTTACGGATTTATTCAGCAAGAAGACGGTCCAGACGTATTTGTTCATTATCGTGCGATCAACGGTGAAGGACACGCGTCCTTAAAAGAAGGACAAAATGTAACTTTGAATGTCACACAGGGCGAAAAAGGTCCACAGGCAGAGAACGTTACTGCTGTATAAATTCTTTATACTAAAGAATTTTAAAACGCCGGGCTCTTCAAGAGTACCGGCGTTTTTTTTACCCCCACCAAAAACGTGTCCCTTTCAATGATACCCACGAAATTAGCCTGCCGATTTTAGCCTGCCCGACGAGTTTATTGGCATACGGAGTCTTTGTTTGTCATAGTTGGAGGGTTCTGATTGGCTGGTTGATTAGGTATGAATGTCAACAGGATTATTGTCCCTCGACGCCGCTCGGGATGACGAGGATAAAGGATTGTTAGGCCCTATCCCTTACATAACACTATTCTACTAGAAAAAGAATAGCCCCCAGCCACCGAAGTGGCCAAGGGCTTGGGGGGTGAAGTCAACGCTTTCCGAAATCTGCTTGCTACTTCTTATGCTCAGACCTGTTTATACTCGATACTTCAGAACTCTGAGCTCTACCTTCAATCTTCGGAAAACGATTGAAGTATCGAGTGGGGTGGGCGCTGATCCCGACACGCGTGTCGGGACGACCCCCTGCTTGTAA
>Ga0307991_1001362_pt1 | contig 17040 bp, 9 predicted proteins | sample EllFjometagen131_FD_203146 | JGI IMG/M metagenome (GOLD analysis project Ga0307991, IMG submission 203146) | Marine microbial communities from Ellis Fjord, Antarctic Ocean - #131 | ecosystem: Environmental > Aquatic > Marine > Unclassified | place: Southern Ocean | collected 2014-10-08
TATTGTTTTTTTCGGTGTATCTGCTTCATCTTCAACAAAAGATAATATATAATTTTCCTGCTCAAATATTTCTTTAAGTTGGTGCCGGTTTTCCTGGTTTGCGTATACCGACCATTCTTTTGCTCCAGGATGCCACCAGGCTCCTTCAAGTTTTTTGATTTCATCCTTTTTGTAAAAAGGGATTTTAATGTAATACAATCCTTTATGTTTATTGTAGATGACATTAATCTTTTTTCGTTCAATGTCTGATGCTTTTAATCCACCTACTAATTGTACGGGAGGTTCTTTATATGCTATCTCAATATTTCCTAACTGTTCAGTCAGATTAGATAGATAATCCTCCCTGAAAGGAATGTGCCAACAGTACATTGTTTGGCTCCACCTACAACCAGGTATTTTTCTGATTTCACGGATAAGTTCTGCATCATAATCAAATATTAATTTTATCCTTTTTTCGTTCTTGTGGATAATGGTTTTTACATAAATGGTAGTCATGGCTTTTTTTCCGGTAAAATTAAGTGCCGAAAATAAAATAGTCGGTAATTAAACGTTTATAGTCGTTTGTAATCGTTTGTATACGGATAAATTATTGGTTATAAACTTTGTACAAAAAGGATAAAATTAACTCTCAGAACCGGATAAGAAAAAATTGTGGTGGAAAGGAGATTTTATCAAACAATCCTCCCCCAAACAAGTCAGCATATGAAATTAGGCAGGAATAGACCATAATCCTCCCCTGTAATCAGACGGGTAAACAAACGGACGTTATTTATTAATAATTTTTCTGTTTGAAAATATTAGAAGCCCTTTGATTTATTGTACCTTTGAGATATATTAAGTAATTAAAACAACCCCGGTTGGACCTATTAAAAAAATAAATGCTATTTTAAGCATTTATCAAACCGTTATAACTCATTTTAATAAACATTAAGAAATGGCTCGAGTTATATAGTAAGCGCATCTTTGTATTCTAAGTAATAAAAAAGTCGAATCACTATTCATCGAATCTTTTTTGGGAATCCGTCTGAATTATCTTAAATTCGATACTTCTAAACTTTAACTTTTCTTAAACCGATGCTTCTAAAAGAACTACTGAAATCTAAAGGACTTAAACAAAAATGGCTTGCCAGCAAGATAGGTGTTTCTGAAGTAACCATCTCAAATTGGTGTGCTGGAAAGAGTGTTCCCAAAAAAGCACATCTTCAGAAACTTAGTGAATTGCTTGAAGTACCCATTAAAACTATTGTAAATCAGTAAATGCGTAAACCATCAAAATATATTCTCTCATTTACTGCACTATCATTACGATTGAATGAGATGGTGAAAGTGGCGAAGGATGTTGCAGAAAAGGATATCTCAGATCTCATGGAAGTAAGGGAAAGCAGAGTAGTGTTTAATTCAGTGAAAAACAGAACTTCAGACAGAGAGTTTCGTGAAATCCGAAAGAGGCTTGAAAAACTTACTCCTGACCAAATGAATACCCTTATTCACGGAGACCTTATATCCCAAAAACAGATTGCTTTTCTGGCGGTATGCAAGCACTATGATTTTATCAGGGATTTTGTCATTGAGGTTATTCGAGATAAATCGTTGGTCTATGATTATCATATCAACGAATCCGATTACAATTCATTTATCACTAACAGGATTGATGCTCATCCAGAATTGGAAGAGTTTAATGATTCAACATTAAAGAAAGCAAAACAAGTTATTTTTCATATTCTTGAGCAGGCGGGCATCATTGACAGTGCAGTCGACAAAACAATACAACCTCAAATCATTCAGGCTGATGTAATTAGGGCAGTAGCCAAAGACGACCCTGCGTGGCTGAAAATATTTATGATGTCCGATAAAGACATAATGCAATTAAAAAACTGACATGGAAGATATTGTAAAGAAATTTGAACATCTGTATCAGGTTATTTCAAATGAAGAATTTCTTTGTATGGAATCGCTGGGTGGTGAAATACCATTCTTCATTTCTGCTTTTGATGCCAGACAACAAACTGATGTAGATAAAGCCATAAAAGGTCTTAAAAACAAACTTGAGACAAACGGCATACCCGTGCTTGAATTGAATTTGTACGATATCTCCATTAATTTATTAAATCAGGAATTGAGTGATGGTGAAATTTTTGAATTGGAAAAAAGTATGGATAAAAAAGAGTTCAAAGAAGCATTGCAATCCACACTCGACATTAATGAAGTACTAATTCCGAAAATAAAAACCATTATTGATTCCAGTTCGGCAAGGGTCTATTTTTTAACTGGAATCGGCATGGTATTCCCTTTTATTAGGTCACATAATGTTTTAAATAATCTTCAAAATGTGGCTAAAAAAGCACCAACAGTAACGTTTTTTGCTGGTGATTACAATGGACATTCACTTGAATTATTCGGCTTACTGAAAGATGACAACTATTATAGGGCATTTAATATTGACAATTACAAACTGAAAAAATGATACTTAAAGAATTTTTCGTAAAGGACATCAATCGTACCATAGAAACGGTTATTAAGGCTGATGACCAAGAACATGTGCTTGAAGAAGTAATGGAATATGTGGTCACCAATGAAGTGTCCAAAAAAATCCGTGATTTTTTCTCTGCGTACAATGATTACCAAGGTGCAAATGGGGTTTGGATATCTGGTTTTTTTGGTTCAGGTAAATCACATTTGCTCAAAATACTCTCATATGTTCTTGAAAACAAAGAACATAATGGGTATAAATTGGGGGGATTATTTGCTGAAAAAATTGAAAATGATACGATTCTAAAAGCAGATATCATTAATGCAACCCGCATACCATCGGAATCAATTCTTTTTAATATTGACCAACAGGCACAAATTACCAGCAAGCAGGAAGAAGATGCCCTTTTGAATGTTTTTTACAAGGTGTTTAATGACCATATGGGGTATTTCGGTGCACAAAGGCATGTAGCCGAATTTGAAAGATGGGTTGACAATGAGGGCATATATAAAAAGTTTCTGGAAGAATTCGAAAAGGAAACTGGTGAATTCTGGTCAAAAGCCAGAAGAAAATATTTTTCACCAAAGGTAAAGGATGGAATTGGCAAAGTACTCTCCAAACTTATGGGAAGTACTCCTGACAAATATCTGGATATCATTGAAACACTCAGGAACGATTCCAGTATTTCAATTCTTGATTTTTGCAGCATGGTAAATGATTACATCAAGACAAAACCAAAGGGTTTCAGGCTAAATTTCTACGTGGATGAGGTCGGTCAGTATATCGCTGATAACTCAAAATTAATGCTGAATCTTCAGACCATTGCCGAAACTCTTGCCACCAAATCCAAGGGAAATTCATGGATTTTCGTGACTTCACAAGAAGACATGGAGAGAGTGGTTGGCGATATAAGCAAGACACAAAAGAACGAGTTCTCAAAAATTGAGGCACGTTTTAAGTTAAAAATTTCACTTACGTCTGCTAACGTGGATGAAGTAATTGAAAAACGTCTTCTCAGCAAAGCAGACCCAGCCACAGGACTGTTAAAAAGTGTCTGGAAAAACCAACAATCCAACTTGGAGACTCTGCTTTCTTTCTCTGAAGTTGGCGTACAGTTTAAAGGCTACCAAAACGAGAAGGACTTTATCAATAAATATCCGTTTGTTTCATACCAGTTTGACCTGTTTCAGCAATGCATCAGGGCACTATCTAATCATAATGCTTTTCAGGGTAAACATGCGTCAGTAGGTGAAAGGTCAATGCTGGGCGTATTCCAGCATGTAGTTCAACAAATTGAGACAAAAGACGAAAACTCTTTTGTTAGTTTTGATTTGTTATTTGAAGGCATTCGTTCCACTATCCGTGGTGAATTACAGAGTGCCATTATTCTTGCTGAAAGGCAGGTTGACAGTGATTTTGCCATAAAGGTTCTGAAAGCACTTTTTATGGTAAAATACTTCAGTAATTTTAAAACAACTGCACGGAATATCTCAACCCTGATGATTGATAATATGCAAATTGATTTGAAGGAACATGATAAAAAAGTACATGAAGCATTAAGCCTGCTTGAGAACCAGACATACATTCAAAGAAGTGGTGAATTGTACGAGTACCTGACAGATGAGGAAAAAGATATTGAAGAAGAGATTAAGGCAACTGATATTGACGATGCTCAGGTCACCAATCTTTTTAAAGAAATAGTTTTTGATACAATCATTAGCGAAACCAAAATTCGGTATCTGGAAAATAAACAGGAGTACGATTTTACAAGAAAAATAGATGGTGTGATTTTAGGGAAGGAAAAGGAACTCACTGTTGAAATTATCACTCCCAACTTCCAAGACCATGACAGGGAAGATTTTTTCAAGTCCCAAACCATGGGTTATAATACCTTATTAATGATGGTTCTGCCAGATGATGAACATATGCTTATGGATGTTCGAATGTATTTAAAAACAGAAAAATACATTCGTCAGAACCAATCAACAACTAATAAAGATAATGTTAAGCGTATCCTGTTTGAAAAAGCGCAGCAAAATACGGTAAGAAGGTCAACACTTGTTACTCTTTTAAGGCGAATGCTTGGGGAGTCTGCTGTTTACATGAATGGGATGAAGCAAGAAGTAAATGGTTCATCAGATGGCAAAAACAGGATGGTAAATGCTTTCCAGAACCTGATTAAACTGGCATATCCCAGTTTGAAAATGCTTGGGACAACGCAATTTTCAGAAGAAACCATTAAATCTATCATCAGTAATACCCAAGATGATTTATTTGGTGCTGATGATTCCACTATATCTGAAGCAGAAAGTGAGGTTCTGAATATTATTAATAGAAGGAAAAAGCAATCAGAAAAAACTTCATTGATTAATTTATGGGAACATTTTTCACGAAAACCATATGGTTGGTATCAGAATGCAATTTGGAGTTTAACGGCAAAATTATATAAACGTGGAAAGGTTGAGTTAAGGCAGGATTCCAACCTGCTTGATGATGATGAAGTATTAAATGCGTTCATGAACAACAGGTATTACAGCAATGTACTTCTTTATCCACAGGTGGACATCGACCCCAGACTTATTAATAAATTGGCAATGGTTTATAATGACTTTTTCGATGAAACCTGTCCCGCAAAAGAAGCCAAGGATGTTGCCCTTGCTTTTAAAAACAAACTCAACGAAGAGTACGTATGGCTTAATCAACTATTAATGAGTAAGGATAATTACCCATTTCTTGTTGGATTATTACCAGTAGCAGATTTTATTGAAAAACTAACCAAAAAAGAATACACATATTATCTAACCAATGTTAAAGATTTTGAAGATGAGCTGCTTGATAACAAGGAAAAATTAATTAACCCTATTAAAAGGTTTTGGAATGGGGAACAAAAAAAGATATTCGATTCCATACGTGTCTTTTTTACGGGCAACCAATCCAATATGGAATACATTGAAAGTGATGAACTAACCATTCTCAATGAGGTAAATGAACATAAGCAGCCATATAAAGGGGATATCATCAAAGATGCAAAAGCAGCAAAAGATACCTTAACAACCAAGGTCATTAAACTAATTGAAGAAGAAAGGGAACTTACCGAAACAGAAATAAATAGTGCCATTAAACGTATCAGGTCACACGAAGATTATGTATCCTTAGATGAAAGTAAAAGAAAATTGGTTCTCAATCCTTTTGATGAAGAATTAACAAAATTAAAAGACCAGAGATATATTGCAAACCTTCGTGAAACACGAACATATGTCAGGGGAAAACTATTGGAAAAGCAGTTAAATGAAATGGTTCATTTGGCGAAACCATCTGATAAAGTTGATGAACCTGTTGTGCATTACCAACGTATGAATGCCGTGCGTGTTCACTTTCCACAAAATGAATTGAGGACAGAAGAGGATGTTGAAAAATATGTGGAAGCACTGAAAAAAGAACTTACCGAATTAATTAAACAAAACAGGCGTATATCCCTATAAATTATGAATACCAATCATCTGAAAAAATTTGCTCAGGAAGCACGCAGAAAATTATTGGAACAAGTTAATGCAAAATTATCATTTGTATTAACTACCGATTCCGTTGAATTGCGTGAAAAAACTGAGCAGGTAAAGCAACTCAGGGAACAACTCAACAAAACTTCAAAAGAACAATTAATTGAAAAGGTTACTTATACATGGTTTAACCGTTTAATGGCGCTTCGCTTTATGGATGCCAATGATTACCAACCATTAGGCATAAGGATTATCACACCTAAAGATGGCTACACAATACCTGAATTACTGGATGAAGCCAAACGAGGCAATATACCTGAAGAGCTAAAATTAAACAGACAAAAGGTTTATGATTTACTTGATAACCGCATGCCAAGCACCAATCCACAAAATGAAGCGTTTAAAGAACTTTTAATAGCATCATGTAACTACCTTCATACGACCTTTCCCTTTCTGTTTGAAAAAATCAACGACTATACGGAATTATTGCTACCTGATGATTTGACCAGTGATTTTTCCATTGTAACTGATATTTGTAAAGGGATGCCTGTTGAAGATTGTAAGAATGTTGAAATCATTGGCTGGTTATACCAGTTTTATATTTCTGAAAAGAAAGATGAAGTATTTGCATCCAAAGCCAAGGTTAAAAAAGAAGATATACCTGCTGCTACCCAATTATTTACCCCACGCTGGATTGTTGAATACATGGTTCAAAATACAGTTGGTAAATTGTGGTTACAGAACCGACCCAAGTCCAAATTGCGAGAACACATGCCATATTTCATCGAGTCTGCATCACTTACAGCAGATGATTATTTAAAAATTAGTTCCCCAGAAGAAATAAAATTTGCAGACCCAGCGAGTGGTAGTGGTCATATTTTGGTATATGCATTTGACTTATTTACAAAAATCTATGAAGAAGAAGGATATAACACAAGCGAGATACCGAAACTGATAATTGAAAAGAATTTGTATGGATTCGAAATCGATGAAAGGGCAGCACAACTTTCTGGTATGGCATTGATGATGAAAGCAAGGGAATATCAACGTAGGGCATTTAGAAAAGATTTGCAGCCAAATATTCTTTGTTTTCAGGACTTACTCCTTAATAGCAATGAAATTAAGGAGACACTGAACTCACTGAACATTAATATTTCAGATGAACTGATGAATGATTTGCTTCAAATGCAGCAAGCAACGAATTTCGGGTCATTAATTCTTCCACATGCGAATAAAAGTGAGATAATACAATTGCTTGAAAAACTAAACCAATTAGCACCCAGTGTTGATGTATTCCAAAGGGGCGTGATTGATGCCCTTCTAAACGCATTTAGCCAACTTTCAATCCTTTCTGAAAAATACTATTGTGTTGTTACGAACCCTCCTTATATGGGTAGTGGAAATATGAATAAGGAATTATCTGAGTGGGTCAAATCAAACTATCCAAAAGCGAAAGCCGATTTATTTAGTTGTTTCATTGAGAGGTCTCTCAAATTTGTTCAAATTCATGGCTACAACGGATTGGTTACTATGGAAAGTTGGATGTTTTTATCAAGTTTCGAAAACTTCAGAAAGGAGTTATTAAAATCAACAAAAATCCATTCTTTAAGTCATTTTGGCTGGCATATTATGCGAATTGCTTTTGGAACAGTATCATTCATTTTAGAAAATTCAATACCAGAAAGTGAATTCAAAGGGTCATATTCATATTTAGAAATTGAAGATATTGATAAAACAACAGAAAGACCCATTGTATTTCCAAAAAAAGATAATGAAAGATATAAAATAACAAACCAAAAAGATTTTGAAAAGATACCGAGTAGTCCGATTGGGTACTGGTTGAGTAGAACTGTTGTTGAAATATTCAATAATTCAAAAAGGCTTGACAGTATATATGAAATTGGAAGTGGGTTATCAACGTCAAATAATGAAAGATTTATTAGATATCATTGGGAAATAGGTTATATGAGCCGAATTGACATAAATAAAAAAATAAACACACAATTTGAAAAAAGATGGTATCCATTTCAAAAAGGAGGGGGATATAGAAAATGGTTTGGGAATTTACTCTATGTTGTAAATTGGAAAAACGATGGTGAGGATATAAAAAATTGGGTAGTAAATAACCCAAAAGACCCAAAAACTACGCATTGGTCACGTCGAATTTTCAATGTTGATTTATTTTTTCGGAAAGGAATTACATGGTCTACTATTTCTTCAGGTGAAATTTCGTTTAGGCTAACACAGATGGGTACTATGATTTCAAATGCTGCTGGGGGTATTTTTGGGTTTGATAATGATGAAGTATTTCTTAAAATGTTATCGGTTTTAAATACTAAATTGTGGGTTAGTATTATTAAATTTTTGAATCCAACATTAAATTATAGTTCAGGAATAATTCAAAAAACTCCTTCGATAGAAAATCTTGAAAGATTAGAAATTGATAACACATCAATAAAAGTTGCAAAAGAAGATTGGGACAATAAAGAGTATTCCTATGAATTTAAGAGAAACGAATTGATTAGAATTAACTCTGAGAAAAATAATAATATAGAAAAAACTTTCGAGTTATACCTGCATTATTGGGAGAATAAATTTTTTAAACTTCATGAATATGAAGAAGAAATCAACCGGCAGATTATAAAAATTTATGGATTAGAAAAAGAATTTTTTCCCGACGTTCCTTTAGAAAATATTACAATCCTTCAAGAGGAATTGGATAGAAAATTATTGGTTAACCAGAACAAAAAACTTTTTCGTGACCATGAAACCTTTGCTGTTCAAAATTATCATGAAATATCATTGCCATTTATTGCCAAAGAAATAATGGCTCAGTTCATAAGTTATTCTGTGGGTTGCATGTTTGGTCGCTACTGTCTGGATAAAGAAGGTCTTATTTTAGCAAATCAGGGAGAGACATTTCAGGATTATCTACAAAAAATTGACAAATCAAAGGAGAATTGCACTTTCCTTCCTGATGAAGACAATATTATCCCTATTCTGGATAATGAGTGGTTTGAAGATGATATTGTTGGTAGATTCTACGAGTTTCTGAAGGTTACATTTGGCGAAAATAATTTCAACAAAAACCTTGCTTTCATTGAAGAACAAATCGGTAATAACATTCGGAAGTATTTCATAAAAGATTTCTATCCAGACCACATCAAACGCTACAAAAAACGTCCTATTTACTGGATGTTCTCTTCACCGAAAGGTGCTTTTAATGTTATAATTTACATGCATCGTTATACACCAGATACGGTCAGTAACATATTGAACAATTACCTGAAAGAATTTATTGGGAAATTAAATACCCGTAAAGAACATCTTCAGCATATTCAGGTTAGTGGTTCACCAACCGAAAAAAACAAAGCCATTAAAGAAAGTGACCGTATCGAGAAAATGCTGATTGAATTACAGGAATATGAACGGGATGTTTTATATCCACTGGCAATGGAACGAATTGCCATTGATTTGGATGATGGGGTTTTAGTGAATTACAACAAATTTGGGAAAGCAGTTAAAGAAGTAAAAGGCTTGAACGATAATAAAACCAAGGATAAGGTCAGAAAATTTGATTGGATTAATACAACTCAAATACGATGAATAAAATAGAAGAAGCATTATCAAAACTATTTAATATGCATCGTATCATATTTTGGTATGATGAAAACGAGGAACTGAAGGAACAGTTTAATGAATTGGTATTAGAGGGCATTGAAAAGGTAGTTGTTGATAATAACCAATTCTACATAAAATATATAACTAATAAGGTAGAACCAAATAGCCAGTTTTTACTTTACATGCCATATGAAAAACCGAGTAATGCCGAAAACTGGTTGCTGGACATGGAACTGGCGAACTATGTATTCCAAACAAAACAAGAAGCCATGTTTGCACAGGAACTTGAACTGGATTACAACTTCACCGACCTTATTGCTGAACATATTGAATTTTTTAAAAGCAAGGAGCGAAGAGCAGATTTGAAGCAGTTACTGGGAAAAGATGATGATTACCTTGCCATTCGTTACAAAATGCTGGCAGTGCTTTTTAATACTGATAATGTTAGCCTTGTTTCATTCCTTCAGGTGCATGCCTCAGCATATAATGACGGAAATGAACGATATGAAAGGGAACTGGAACGATATAACCTTAAAGGCTTCTATTGGAAAGAAATATCACGGAAATATGGCTATGATAGTGAATCACCATCCATATATGATTTCCTGATTGAAGTATTCAATAATAATTATTCAGTTGGTAAGAAAACTGGCATTGCCAAAGAATCGAAGATATTAATTTCCATGTGGAAAGATTCAATATCTTATCAATCATCCTATCGAAAATTATCACAAAAAATTGCAGAAGATTTAAAAATTGAATCCAATTTGAATGAAGCAAATCTGGATGATATCATTCAGGATGATTTATTTGAAATGATTGATAAAAAAATTATTTCCGAACTGGCGAACCTGATTTGTGATGAAGCCATTTCAAATGAAAGGTTAAATCAACTGGTTAAGCAAAGGGAAAACAAATACTGGTATCTGGATTACGAAGATTTTTACAATTGTCTGGGTGCAGGGATGAAAATGATTACCCTGATAAGAAAAATTGAAAAGGCAAAGGTCGAATCATTTACTGATGGGATAAACAGTTATGTTCAACACCTTTACAAAATCGATTATTATTACCGTAATTACATCCACCATTATCGCAGTGCAAAACAAAATAAAGTTTTACAACCTTTAACCGAGAAAGTTGAGAAGGTCTATAGCAACGATTGGTTGGTTAACCATGGAAATAAATGGCAACAGGTAATTGATGCAACGGATAAATGGCAAAGCACCATGAAAGTGTCTCAACACAGGTTTTTTACCGACCATGTTAAACCATTTATTTCAAAAGGACAACGCTTATTTGTAATCATTTCAGATGGTTTGCGATATGAATGCGGATGGGATTACCTGCAAAAGATTCAAGCAGAAAAACGTTTTGAAGGAGAGTTGGGACACATGGTTTCAACGCTACCATCATATACACAACTTGGTATGGCAGCATTGCTTCCTAATAAGAATATGACCTTCCAGCCAGAAACCGAAAACATTCTTATTAACGGTAACTCCACTCAGGGTGTACAGGGTAGAAGCAAAATACTTGAACAAATGGCTGGGGTAAGAGCCACAGCCATCAATGCTGAAGATTTTATGAAAATGAATTCCTCAACTGATGGAAGAGAATTCGTTAAGCAATATGATTTGATATACATATACCATAACCAGATAGATAAAACGGGTGATGACAAAACAACAGAAGATAAAGTCTTTGAAGCCGTAGAGCGTGAACTGGAATTTCTAATGGATATCATCAGGAAAATCGCTAACATGAATGGTAATAACATGTTTATCACAGCAGACCATGGATTCTTGTATCAGAATAACGAATTGGATGACAGTGATTTTTCAATTGGTTCTGTAAAAGGGGATATCTGGAAAGAGGCAAGAAGGTATGTGATTGGTAAAAATCTGAAGGGTGATACCAGCACCAAACATTTCACATCCGAGCAACTTAATTTGTCAGGTGATGCAGAAGTATTAATTCCCAAATCTATCAATAGAATTCGAATTAAAGGTGCTGGTTCACGTTATGTTCATGGTGGAGCATCGCTTCAGGAAATCGTAATTCCCCTGTTAAAAGTCACCAAAACACGTCAGGACACCACTAAGCAGGTAGAAGTTGATATAATTAAGTCAACTGATAAAATAACCACTAATATTTTGGCTGTTTCCTTCCTGCAAACGAAGTTGGTCAGCGAGAAAGTACTGCCCAGACAAATCAGGAGTGCCATATATGCTGATGATGGGGAAATGCTTAGCGACCAGTTTGCCTATCATTTCGATATTACTGAAGGCACTGAAAGGATGCGAGAGGTTAAGCATCGTTTTCAACTAAGTTCCAAAGCAAGTGGTAAATACAAAAACCAGAGGGTGAAACTTGTACTCGAAGAACCCGTGGAAGGAACAAGCAAATGGAAGACCTACAAAGAATATTCCTATACGCTGAATATTTCATTTACAAACGACTTTGACGACGTGTAATATGAATGAACTGGATAAGAAAATAAACCAGTATTTCGCTGGTAAAGTGGTCAGAAAAGACCTGACCAAATTGGTTAAGGGTAATGCCATAGTACCAACATATGTACTGGAATACCTTCTCGGACAATATTGTGCCACGGATGATGAAGCAACTATTGCTCAAGGAGTGGAAACTGTAAAAAGTGTTATTGCCAAACATTTTGTACACCGTGATGAAGCACAATTAATAAAAGCAACTATTCGTGACACTAAATCCCATCGGATTATCGACAAAGTTTCAGTCAGGTTAAATGATAGAAGGGATGTTTACGAAACTTCTTTTGCCAATCTTGGCTTGAAGAAGGTTGTTATCAACGAAAATATTGTAAAACAAAACCAAAAACTTTTATCAGGTGGCGTTTGGTGCTTGATTACTATGGGGTATCAGATATCTGATGAACGAGACGCTTCACCATGGGTTATCGAAAATCTAAAACCCATACAGATATCTAATGTTGATGTTGATGAATATAAGGAAATACGGAAAAGTTTCACAAGAGATGAATGGATTGATTTGTTGATGCAATCAATTGGTTTAAATCCTGAAGAATTCACATTTCGTTCAAAACTCATTCAATTAGCACGTTTAATACCGTTTTGCGAAAATAATTATAACCTGATTGAACTCGGTCCTAAAGGAACTGGCAAAAGCCATATTTATTCAGAAATGTCACCGCATGGCATACTTATTTCTGGTGGTGAAGTATCAAAAGCAAAATTGTTTGTAAACAACAGTACTGGTGAAATAGGACTTGTTGGTTATTGGGATGTAGTATCATATGATGAATTTGCTGGTAGAACAAAAAAAATAGACCGAGGACTTGTGGACATCATGAAAAACTACATGGCAAATAAATCCTTCAGTCGTGGTACACAAATTTATGGTGCAGCAGCATCCATGACTTTCATTGGAAACACTGACCATTCAGTGCCATACATGTTGAAGCATAGCAACCTGTTTGAAGCATTACCAAAAGATTATTACGACACGGCATTCTTGGATAGGATTCATTGTTATCTTGCAGGTTGGGAAGTCCAGAAGTTACGTAACGATATGTTTACGGATAACTACGGTTTTATTGTAGATTATCTGGCTGAAATTCTGAAGGAACTTCGCAAAGAAGACTGGATGAATGATTACACCAGATATTTTGAACTATCGGATTCCATAACAACCCGTGATAAAACATCTATTGCCAAAACTTTTTCAGGATTAGCGAAGGTAATTTTCCCTAATGGTGAATTCGATGAAGAAGATGCTCGCATTTTGCTTGAATTTGCAATTGAAAACAGGAAGAGGGTAAAAGACCAACTTCGTAAAATGGATGAAACATTCGAAAAGGTTGACTTTTCATATATTAATAAAAAATCTGGTAAGAGAACCTTTGTTCAAACACTTGAATATATTGAACACAAAGAATTATTGGGGTTAGACGATGATGAACCGATGCCAGAAATGGTTCAGGCAACATCGAAGAATGATGAGCCTAATGATGGACTTGAGTTAACCGAGGGTCAGAAGATAATTCGTGATAACCAATCAGGAATATCTTATGACATGCTTTTTGGTGCATATCTTTTAGGTGCAAAAGAAATTACCCTTACCGACCCATATATTCGCTTACCATACCAATTGCGGAACTTCATGGAGTTCGCCAAACTGGTTTCATTAAAGAAAGATGAATTGGAAGAAATCAGGCTTCATCTGGTCACCAACAACAATGAAGAATACATAGAAAACTCCAAGGAAGCATTAAAGGAAATGGCTGATTCTCTGGAATCCCTTGGAATAATATTCACCTACAAGTTTGTGGAAAAAACCCATGACCGTTCAATAGTAATGGATAATGGATGGAAGATTGTTCTGGGCAGAGGGTTGGATATTTTCCAGAAAACAAATGGGTGGTATGATATTGCGGAGTATTATCAAGAGAAGAGGTTGTGCAAGGGGTGTGAAGTGACGTATTTGAAGGTTTGATTTTTTAAAATACTCCAATTTTCAGCAATCATGGATAGTGGATTTCAAAATATGGACACAAGTGTTTATAAGACACATCGAGAAAAGTATTTACCTGAAAAGATAGAGTATTTGTTCATAGCAGAATCACCACCTGCATTTGAAGGGGATAATCCAACAGCGTATTTTTATTTCCCAAGAGTTCCAAAAGCCGATAGTCTTTTTTATACAATTGTCAAAGCCGTATATAATATTGATTTTGAAAAGCATAAAAACAATCGTACAAAAATATTAACTCGATTCTGCGAAGATGGTTATCATTTGATTGATTGTGTTGAGTACCCAATAAATAAGGATAATCAATTTACCAAAATAAATAATAGTGTTAGGGAGATAATTATCAGGAACAATACGGATGTGTTCAATAGTCATATCAGTCGACTAATCAGTAAAGGGCATATTGATAAGGAAACAAAAGCCATCCTTATAAAAGAAACAGTGTTTAACCAATATTCCCAAACTCCTTACTTAAATGTGGCTAACAAAGGATATATTGGTTTCCCCCAGTATATTAAAGACAGGAATATGATAAAAGCAATCAGAGAAATAATTGATGTAAACCATTAATGCTTAATTCTTCTTACGGAATAAATTAAAACTAAAATAAATTGAAAATAAGAATAGCAAAAGGCGTATTTGTTGACTCGAAAACACTAATTAGGTTTGAATGGAGAGGGTGGTATCCTGCATTAGTTGTCCATGAAAAATTCGAATCAATTGTGAAGTGGACACTCAGAATCATCGCATTCCTCGGAATTGTTTCGAGTGTTATTGCTATACCTTTATGGTATGTAAGTTTATCAGTATCAATTGGAGTATTTTTAGTCGAGCAGTTCTTTGAAAGAGCAATATTTGAATATACCGCCATGGTAGTTCAACCTTTCCCAGATTTTGAAGTTGATTATGACCAATGGAAAACCAATGGATTTATAATTCCAACTAAAAAAAACGGGTCTGACTTTGCGCATTTTGGACCGACTTATTTAGATGAAGAATATGCCAATAAATTTTTTAAATATTTGAGAAGTTGGGTAAATGATAATAGCAATGATGATAAAGAAAATACCTTGGTAACATCTATTGTTATAGAACCCAACGAAGAATATACTACTTATATCTACGCAAACATTAGTAGGAAACGACTTGATTATATGTTTAGGTTTATTGAAAAGACCAATAAACTTGAAAAGTACGGTAAAAGACAACAGAATCTTTTCACACAACTTCATTTTTGGCATACACTTGACTTCAAGGACGGTTTTTATATTAAGAAATTTCTCGATTACTGGAAGCCTGACGAACCTTTTATGTTTACTCCATCAGTTATTCAACCATTTGGATTTCCACCAAAATTCCTTTTTGACCACTCAATCAAAAAATATGACTTAAAAGTCAAGGACAGAAAAGAAATTAAAAAAAATGAGCCTGAATATCTTTTTGACCCAGCAAAACGGAAGAAGAATGAGAAGAAAATTATAACAGATGATGCAAAATATGGCATTGTTGTAGATATTCAAAAGGTACTTTCAAAAGCAGTTGATGTTGGATTTATGCCGAATCATGAGAATAGTGTTGGAGCAATAAATCTTTGTTATGATGATTGTGAGATCCCATTGGAAGCATACAAACAACTTATTAAACAAGCAGACAAGAAACAGGTAGTTATTTCCATAAGAAATAATAACGAAAGTATTGACTTAACTATACAATTGTCTTCAATCAATGATGAAATCCGTTTGATAAATCTGCCTTTTAATAGGTCAGAATTTGAAAAATTTCTTCAACTGGATGGTGGCGGAAAACAAATTGTATTGTTGGTAGGTTATCCACCTGCTAATGAAAGAAAAATAAGATTGGAAAAGGAAATGTCTCCATTAGTAGTTACATGGGAAGTGGTCTAACAATTCAAAATAGTAGTCCCCCAAAATAATTGACAGAAAGTTTTAATTAAAATTTGTCAATAAAACCGTAGTCATCCCCCCCCTGTAAAAATCATGCAAAAAAGGGGTTGGTCTATTTTGCTATTTTCATCAAGGTTTCATAATCAGCCAGCGCCCTGTATTTATGACCATGCTCTGCATGTCCTTTGGAAGGTCATGGCGAAATGCCAATAGGGTCAGGTTCTCATTAACAATTATTTCAAGATTTAAATTGATTGCAATAATGCTGGAAAGTCGGGGTCGGTAATTATAGACTTGTTTCCAACAAAGCACGTATATATGTTCGTCTTTAAGGTGGTCTATGTGAAAGGAGTATTGATAAAATGTAGTACAAAAAAAACCTGTCAGAAATGACAGGGTTGGATTTTTAGTTCAAAACGCAGTTCAAATATCTGTAACTACCTAATAATGAACTCTAATTTGTCGTTGGCGATACCAGATTCGAACCAGTGCCCCATTGCTTATAAGAAATAACTAAAAAGTCTTTTAAATTTATTGTTAAAAAAAACGTCCGATTGTTTACCCATCTAATTACAGGGGAGGATCCTGGTATAATCCTACCTAATTTCCTGTACATAATTGTTTGGGGTAGGATTGTTTGATGAAATCTCCTTTTCCACTATTATTTTTTCATATCTGGTCCTGAGAATAATATTATTCTTTTTTGCACTGAGTTTATTACCAATAATTTATTCGTTTACAAACGACTATAAACGTTTAATCACCGATTACTTAATTTGTGACGCTTAATTTTACCGGAAAAGAAAAAGCCATGACTACAATTTATGTAAAAACCGTTATCCACAGGAACGAAAAAAGGATAAAGTTGATTTTTGATTATGATGCAGAACTTATCCGTGAAGTCAGAAAAATACCTGGTTGTAGGTGGAGCCAAACAATGTGCTGTTGGCACATTTCTTTCAGGGAGGATTATCTAACTTATCTGGCCGAACAGTTAGGAAATTTTGAGATAGTATAT
>Ga0307991_1001365_pt1 | contig 17022 bp, 11 predicted proteins | sample EllFjometagen131_FD_203146 | JGI IMG/M metagenome (GOLD analysis project Ga0307991, IMG submission 203146) | Marine microbial communities from Ellis Fjord, Antarctic Ocean - #131 | ecosystem: Environmental > Aquatic > Marine > Unclassified | place: Southern Ocean | collected 2014-10-08
TTAAAAAACAGAAAACCTCTGGAGACAGCAATACTGAGAACATCATTAAGATGACCAGAGAATTTACGCTGGGCATTCTAACTAAAATGAATGTCGCTACCGGTGATGTAGATGTTAAAAATAAAGACGGGGTCTATTATATAAAAATAAACAATTCAAAAGATGCAGGTTTTATTATCGGGAAAGAAGCCAAGATGCTTGACGCTTTCCAGCATCTTCTAAATCAGATGGTAAATAAAGCTGAAAAGAAAAAAATCCAGATCATTATTGATGTTGACGGATACAGAGACAGACGTATGAAAGCTTTGCTGGAGAAAGTTGATAACCTTTCCAAAAAAGTTATTGAATCGGGAAAAAGCTTTACGTTGGAACCACTTCATGCCAGCCATAGAAAAATTGTTCATCAGCATATTGAGAAAAATAGTAAGCTCCGTACCAGGACAATTGGTGACGGCTCCAGAAAACGTGTTGTTATTCTTCCAGCTAATAAATCCTCAGATAGGAATGCATAATCAAAATAGGCAATACAGATTGTAAAATAGTTTACGCTGGGAATTGGTGGGGAGATGCCGGTGCTGCTACGGGCGTAATGCCTAAAGCTTTATGGCAAAAACTACTGCAGGTTGACGACAGAAATAGAATTGAACTTGCGCTAAATCTTTTACTTATCCATTCTGATAATAAAAATATTTTAATTGATACCGGACTTGGTAATAAACTGTCTGATAAAGTAGAAATAATATATTCACCTTCAAAATTTGTTCTATTGGAATCACTCGCAAAGTTGGGATTATCCAGAAATGATATTGATATCGTTGTACTTACCCATCTCCATTTTGATCATGCTGGAGGAGTAGTATCCTTTATCGATAATAAAAGAGAACTGACTTTTCCTGAGGCAGTTCATATTATTCAAAAAAGAGAATGGGAAGTTGCCAAAGATCCTGATGAACTTAACAAGGCATCATACAATTTTAAGGAAGACCTGAAACTTCTTGAAGATGTTGGAAATTACAAACTTATTGATGGGGATTTTAAGCTGAACAAAGATGTAACTTTGGAACTTACCGGTGGACACAGTGAAGGCATGCAGGTTATCAGAATAGAAAGTGATAATGAACTTGCTTATTATCCCGGCGATATCCTGCCAATGGAAGTTAACCGTCATTTAGCAGTTACCACGGCTTTCGACCTTAACCGTAAAGATACATTCAAAGTCAAAAAGAAGATACTCTCAGAGATCAAAGAAAGAGATGGTATTATTTTTTTGGCACATGATTCGAAGAAGCAATTTATTCGGTTTGAGAAGTAGATAATAAATATTTTTAATTAATATAATTTAATTTCCTAACAAATTACCATACAGTAAAAAATCGATTCATTTTCGATGTCAATGTTATTATCTTTTGTTATTCTGTTTTCATGGATTTCCGTTTTCACGGGAATGACAACCTCTATTGCTTTGTAAGTCATCTTGAAAGAGAACTCTATCCTTCGATTTAGCTTCTGTATTTGCTAGTTACGACTTGGTAAGCAGGACGACAAGTGGAATTTATTCAACTTTTGTAAGAATCAATGAATATTTACCTGTTTTATCTTCCGGAAATTTGGTGGGGTAATTGCCGTCCGGTGAAGTACGGATCTCCAATTTACCATCTTCCAAAATTTGTATAATTCCAAAACTGTTTGTCCATTCAGAACCGGGGCAACTACCCGGACAAAGTTTAATTGTTACAGGTGATGTTTTACAATTTAGTTCAAATCCACCTTTTGTACCGCTGCCCGATCCATCATGAAACTTTTCATTCATATCATATTTGCCGTTTTCATCAAAAGTAATATCTCCACTCATTGCACGTTTATTTGATGCAATTTCCCATTTTCCTACAATGAGTTTAGTGATATCTTCTTTCACTAATTCATCCTGTGCATAGATCGTACCTGCAAAAACAAAGATGATAACAATACATAAAAAAGTTTTAAAATTTTTCATTACAACCCTCCTTAATCTTTAATTAATTTACTCTTTATCAATATCTATTCCCAAAATTTCTTATCCAGACTTCTATATTGAACAGCTTCACTAATATGTTCTACGGTGATATTTTCGCTTCCACCCAGATCCGCAATTGTACGGGAAACTTTTAATATCCTATCATAAGCTCTTGCAGAAAGCCCCATTTTATCCATAGCCATTTTCAAAATTAATTTACTATCTTCATTTAGTAAACAATATTTTCTAATTTGTTTAGGATTCATTTGAGAATTACTGAATATGCTATTTTTACCATATCGTTTTAATTGAATTTCCCTTGATCTATTTACCCGTTTACGAATAATAGATGACCGTTCACCAGTAGGCATACTGCTGAGTTCATCATATTTTACAGCTGGAACTTCAACATGAATATCAATTCTATCCAGTAGTGGTCCTGATATTCTTGAGCGGTATCTCTGTATATTACCAATTGGACAGCTGCAGGTATGCCCTTCAATATCACTCCCAAAATATCCGCATGGGCAGGGATTCATCGAAGCTACCATCATGAATTTTGCTGGAAATTCCAAGCTCTGTGTAGCACGTGAAATTGTAACAACTTCATCTTCCAGAGGCTGACGCAGAACTTCTAAAACTGATTTTTTAAATTCAGGAAGTTCATCTAGAAACAGAACTCCGTTATGAGAGAGTGATACTTCCCCGGGTTTTGGATAACTTCCACCGCCGATCAGAGCAACATCGCTAATTGTGTGATGCGGAGAGCGAAATGGACGACTGGTCACTATCCCTTTTTGAGCTCCGATAAATCCTGCTACAGAGTGTATTTTAGTAGTTTCCAACGCTTCTTCCAAAGTAAATCCCGGTAATATTGTTGGTATCCTGCGAGCCAGCATAGTCTTTCCTGATCCAGGAGGACCGATCATTAAAACATTATGTCCTCCAGCTGCAGCAACTTCCAAAGCTCTTTTTACATGAAATTGTCCTTTTACGTCAAACATATCGACCGGGCTTTCATTCAAATGCGAGAACATCTCATTTTTATCAACTTTAAAGGGTTCAATATCTAATTTATCTTCCAGAAAATTCACTACTTCATTCAGAGAAGTTGCAGGATAGACATTTAATTCATCAATGATCGCTGCTTCTTTAGCATTTTCATAAGGAAGGATCAAGCCATCCAATTTATCTTTCCAGCAAGCAACTGCAACAGGTAAAACACCATTAACAGGACGTAAACTTCCATCCAGAGCAAGTTCCCCTATGAAAGCATATTTCTCCAATTTTGTTGTATTCATTTGATTTAAAGCATATACCAATGCCAGTGAAGTAGGAAGATCAAGTGCAACACCATCCTTTTTTAGATCAGCCGGAGCCAGGTTAACAGTGTAGCTGTGTGTGGGAAAACGAAAACCGGAGTTTTTTATTGCGGCTGAAACACGATCTTTGCTTTCTTTAACTGAGTTTGATGGTAAACCAACAATTGAGAATTTTGATAGTCCGCCTTTTATATCGGCTTCAACTGTTATTTGCAGGGCATCAATTCCCTGAATTGCATACGATATTGTTTTCCCGTACATTTTCCACTCCTTTTTTTATTTACCAATTACAACTGTTATTTTTTTTGTATATACCTTCTCACTATCCCGGGATGTAGCCTGCATTAGTACAAGATAAACACCTACTGGCAGTTTTTTTCCATTATCATTATAACCATCCCAAATTAGATTCCCTGTGGAAGCCTGTAACACCTGATTTACTAATTTTCTTACCATTCGGCCTTTCAGATCAAAAATTCTCAATGTTACAGTACTGATAAATTCCGGCAAAGTAAATGAGAATATAGTTCGTTCATTTCGAAAGGGTGAAAATGGATTTGGTGCGGCTCTCAATTTCATCTTTGTGGGAAGTATTTGCACGAATATACTGTTTGCTTCTCCCGGAGTACTTCCTATTGTAGAAGGTCCCCAATTATGGGCATCTGCGTTAATTTCAGGATTTATCCTCTCGATTGAACAACCATCTAATGCGTTGTTCCAATCAGGTTGGAACTGGAAGGATTCAATTGTATTTTTGCATTCATCCAGTAAGATCAGTTCTTCTCCATTATTGGAAAGGCTTGGTAATCCTGTGAAGATATTGATATCATCAAGATCGTATTTTATTTTAAGTAAATCAGCATCATTATTCGAATTTGTAACTAGAAAATAGTTATCCTCACAATATGGAATTTCAAGGCTATCTTCATCAACTATAAGAATGATCTTGGACAGATCAGGAATTATATAATTGTTTGTTATTTCGAGCCATTCAGGTTCATCAATGCCCGGATCATACATAATCTCATTTATCACAAACGGCAAGGAATTGCTATTATAGAAGCTGAAATCAACATTGTTACCAATATTCATATCATCTTCCGAAATAATTTCATATATAAAAGTGAAATAACCATCTTGCGGCAGATCAGTTAAAAATTCATATCTTATTGAATCATTTAAACTGATCTCTTCGGTAACCAAATTTTCAGAGATATATTCACTATTTTCTAATAGATCACAGGAGATAACTGCATTTGATATATTTTCTAAACCAATATTTCTGATCACAATGGAATGTTCGATAGAATTTTCGTATATTTGCTTCTCAATAAATTCTAAACTAAGATCATATTGCAAGGGAAGAACACTATTTGGAAAAGTTGGAGTTCCTAAACTATCTGAACTAATACTCCATTGAATATTCTCATCATCAAATGGATCAATTCGTTCAATAGAAAAATCAGTTGGACAATTATTTCCATTGTAAAAAGTGGAATCAAATTTTGTTTCAAATTCATCACTTAAAGTTAGTGTTTCATCAGTATTATTTAGTGATGTCCATTCTGAAGCAAATACTACTTTATCAGGATCAACATCCGGATAGATTTGCAGGAACAAAAAAGTATCCTGACATACGACGATAAAATCAGAAGCAGGTATATCTCCACAAAAGCTGATTATACCACCAGATGCGTCTACAATATTCAAGTTATGCACACAATATCCACATTCCATTCTATTAAATATCTCAATCCACTCCTGATTGGTACTGAGCGGTTTGAACATGATTTCATTTATGACAAAAGGTGAAGAACCAATCAAAATTGATACTCCGACAAAATTATTCCATAACTCATTGTCATAAATGTAAATAAGCTCTACCTCAACTAGATGATACCCATTTGATAAATCTCCAACCATGCATACATAGTTTATTGTATTTTCTGCTGGGATCGCTGGAAGTTCATAAGTTACAATAAGAGTGTCATTTACTACAATTTCAACACTTGCAGCTAAGTTATACACATTTTCTGTGGATAAGTTTTCTATTACCATTTGAAGCCAGTATTCATCTTCATTTTCATATATTTCCAGGTTGTATATTGCCAGATCTATCGGGTAAAAATTTGCACTTCCAGGAGTTGGTTCCAGGCAATCAAAAAAATCAATTTCACAATTATTAGAATCTTCCCCATCATGTTTCCTGGCAAGAGTATTTCCGCCGTCCACATCAACAGCAAAATACTCACCCGGATTAGTAACATCATCGGGAAGTTCATTAGTGTTTGGAGAATCATATAAAACAGTATCTGTGTATAAACCAAGAGGAGAACTTAAGCGAATCCCATCTGTTTCAGAACCTCCATTTTGGAAAGCCAGTTCAGCTGTAAGATTTGTATTGGGAACAAACTCTTCTCCAACGAGTAGATAGCTGTACGATTCAATAGTGATATTGGGAAATGTGTAAACCAATCCAAAAGAGGTACCGGCTTTATGAATTCTCCAATCCTGTAGGATCACAGACTGATCGGAATTGTTATAAAATTCAATCCATTCATAACCGGTATCGATACCATCTGGATCATACAACACTTCATTGATAACTACATCTTGAGCAAAAATGGAAATAATATAAACTAGTAAGAGAATAATCCATAAAGCTTTCATAATAAATTCCTCTTGAAATCAAGTTACTTTATATCACAATGATCCTATTGTATGATTATGTTTGTCTTTTTGTTGCTTTAACAGGAACTTTCGAGTTAATTTTAACTTTATTTATCTGCTTTTTTGAATTACTTAATTTGGGATTTAATTATTTTGATTTTTCTAATAATATTTTCGCTGTCAATACTTAAATATATTTTCAATAATATCTGATGGTATAATGGATGCTGGTTTGCGGAATTCAGATAATTTTTCTGCGGTTTCTCCCATTAAGTAGGATGCAGTTATTGCTGCATCTTTCAGTGAAAGTTTTTGCCCTATAAATGATGTAATTATACCGGCAAGCACATCACCGCTGCCGCCAGTTGAAAGTCCATCGTTCCCGGTTATATCAAATGTCAATCCTACCTCATCGCAATAAACTGAAGTTGCACTTTTAAGTAGAATATTACCTTTATATTTTGCTACGAAATCCTGCAGGTATTGCAAAGTATTTTTTTGAATGTCTTCAATTTCAACATTACATAAACGGGCAAATTCACCGATATGAGGAGTTAAGATAACTGGTTTACCTGCTAATTTTTCAAGAATAGTTTTATTTTTTGCAATTATGTTTAGTCCATCAGCATCGAGAACCATTGGTTTATTCCAGGAAATAATTATTTGCTTTATGAATTCTTCTGTCTCTTTTGATTGTCCAATCCCAGGTCCGATAAGCAGGACATCCATTGTATTTAATTTATTGAGAAAATTATTATATTCATCTCCTTTATTTAAAGGAAGTTCAGGAATTGGATATGTCATTACTTCTAACAATTGATTTTCAAAAATCGCTTCCAATCCCATAGAGTGAAAAAGTGTAATAAGACCTGCACCAGTCCTTAGAGCAGCCTTTGAAGCTAAAATGGCAGCACCTGTAAAACCTGGAGATCCGGCAATTATCCCAACTCTTCCATAATCTCCTTTATGTGAAAATCTGCTTCGGTAAGGGAAAATTACATTTTCATTAGTAGCTAATTTACCTTTAATTGGAAATTGTAAATACACATTTTGGGGAATACCAATGTCCATAACAAGGGTTTCTCCACTTTTTTCTCTACCTTCTCCTAATAACTGCCCATATTTCATATTAGCCATTGTAAGAGTGAAATCAGCATTTACGGCATTTACAGCTTGTCCGGTATTTGCATCTATTCCACTTGCGATATCAATTGCTATAACCATTTTCTCTGATCTATTGATCTTATTAATAACATCAGCTCTCCAGCCGCTGATTTCACCTTTTAAGCCAACTCCGAAAATGGCATCAATTATTAAATCAAAATTTGATAGATCATCCGGCTCTTGTTCAATTCTACTTATTGGAATACCAAGTTTTTCACATTGATCATAATTAGATAGAGTTTCAGGACTCATTTTATCTTTACTTCCCATCAGAAATATTTCCGTGGAATGATCCCAATTCTGCAAATATCTTGCAATTACAAATCCGTCTCCACCATTGTTCCCGCTTCCGCAAAATAATGCGATCCTGCTTTCCGGTGCGATAAGATCATTGATGAATATACTGCAACCTTTCCCGGCATTTTCCATTAATTCCTGTCCGGTAATTTCTATATTTTCAATTGTAAATTTATCAATTGCATACATCTCTTCACGTGAAAGTACAAACATTTTAATTCCTCTTAAATTTTGGTATTACACTTCCGGCAACATGATTTCAAAAGTTGTTCCAACTCCTACTTCACTATCCAGAACTTTTATTTTTCCATTATGATATTCATTCACAATACGATATGCTAAACTAAGTCCAAGTCCCCAACCACGTTCTTTAGTGGTAACACCAGGATGAAATATTTTCTTATACATTTTCTTTTGCATACCGTTTCCTTCGTCTGTTATATGAATGTATGTTTTACCCTTATTCGAAAATGCTTTTACGCTAATAATTCCATTCTTTTGTTTCATTGCATCGATACTATTTTTAAGTAAATTTTCCAAAGTCCATTTTATCAAATCAGGATCTATTTTTAATTTTTTATCTTTGATCTCACTTTCAAATTCTATTTTAATCGTATTGGAAACTGTTGGAAGTCTTAATTTAAAGTGATCTATTGTTTCCTGAATAATTTCGTGAAGTCTACAGGATTTAAATTTCATAACAGAACCGACTTTACCAAAACGGGAAGCAATATTACTGAGCCTGTTTATATCCTCTTTCATGTAATCCAACATTTCCTGTAGATCTTTTCCTTCTTTATGAGTTGCCATTTTAGAATAGAGAATATCTATCCAACCGCCTAATGATGATAGTGGAGTTCCAAATTGATGAGCGGTCTCTTTTGCCAAGCCAACCCAAAGAATATCACGCTCTGTTTTCTTTATTGTATAAACTCCATATAATCCCAATAAAACAAAGAGAACAATTAGAGCCATTCCTACATAAGGCATTAATTTAAGCTGTTTCATTGTTTTAGAATCACCATAAAATACATAACTATAGATTTTATTATCTTCTTTACTTAATTTAAGTGGGATCATCGAATGTTTTGATTCCATATTCTTGGTCATGTTTATTAGAAGATTCTGATGACGGATACTAAGTTGATCAAAATTATTCTTTGGAATATCAATATTTTCCCAGGAAAATGGAGTTTTAAGACTATCGGTAAGGATAATCGGGTAGTCAATTTCAGGTAATATTTCTTCCATAAAATATTGGAAGAGGAAGTGTTCCAAGTTTACATCTGTAGGCATTCCAACAAATTTTGAATAGAGATCAGGAACAATTTTAACATCCTTTTTTACATTATTTATTACGATATTGGTATAAATGATAAAGAATACAAGAATAAGCACACTTCCTAAAATATAGTATATTTTCAGAAGGAGATTTCTATTTCTCGCTTTTTTTTGTAATTTCCCAGATTTCATCTAATTGCTCCAAGCTTGCATCAAGCATTTTTTTACCATTTTGTTTAAAATGGTTTTCAACCTTTTTAAAACGGCTCTCAAATTTCTTTATGGTTCCTCTTAAAGCTGTTTCAGTATCAAATCCTGATTTCCTTGCGATATTAACTATAGAGAAGATCATATCTCCTAATTCATTTTGCATTTCTTTTATATCTTTATGAATATAAGCTTCCTGAAATTCTTTAACTTCTTCTTCCAGCTTATCAACTGCCGGAGCTAAATCTGACCAGTCAAAACCGACAGAAGCTGCCTTTTCCTGCATTCTCTGAGCAACTATTAGTGCCGGCATATTTTGTGGTATTCCATCAATGGCAGAAGTACGGGAATGTTTTTTTTCTTCAAGTTTTATTCGTTCCCAATTCATTTTCACACCTGCAGCATCTGTAGCATGACCATCACCAAATATATGTGGATGGCGGCGAATTAGTTTCTCATTGATCTTTGTAAGTACCTCTTCCATTTCAAATTTACTTTCTTCTTTTGCGATCTGAACCTGCATGATGATATGCAGTAGAAGATCACCCAATTCTTCGGATAGATGTGAATGATCTTTATTTTCAATCGCTTCAATACATTCATAAAGTTCTTCTATAAAATTTGGTATCAAAGATTCATGAGTTTGCATAACATCCCAGGGACAACCATTTTCTTTATCACGAAGTTGCTCAATTATTTCTATTAGCCTATCAAATTCCTTCATTCTTCCTCAAGTTCTTTTTTATTATTTATTTCTTCAGGTACAATATCTATATTGCTTTCCCAATATTCAACTATTTTTTTATTCTTTAACTTTTTTCTTATCACACCAACTATCAAAATAAGTGGTAGAATACCCCAGATTAACCCGGTTGAGGCCATTAATATTTCCATTCTAAAATGTGATCTTGAATAATTTTCAAATAAGTCTGAAAATGTTTTTGCGGTCATGAAAAAACTATTTAGAAATGCTGAGTCAAAATCTTTAGAACTCTCTGCTTTATCCCACAGCCGATAAAAAGAATCCCTTTTTTTAAGATATAGATATTTAACTGCTAAACCGGATTTTGCATAAAATGATTCCCATTCGATCATATTTTTGGGGTATGTGTACTTCATTTGCTCAAGTTTGCGGGAATTTCCTAATATATAATTTTTAGCAAAATTCAGTTCGCGTTCAATTCTCATATCATGTGAAAAATACACAGCCATTCCCTCATTGAACCAGAGAGGAGGATCGTTCCAAAAAGCACCAACAAAATGATGAATATATTCATGCAGTAATATCTTACGAATATTTGAAACATTCCGTAAGTACTTCGGATTTCTTAGATATATAGTTCGATTCCCTCTATTATAAAAACCAGAACTGAATTCCATTATGGCTGAATGATGCTTTGTCCAATTTTCATAACTTTTACTATCTGGTGCAATTACCACATTAACAGGAATATCAAGATAATATCCTACACTTTTTTGAAAATCCTGAATATCATTATCCAATTGAATTATAAATTTTTTAACAATTGTTGTATCTTTAGATTCAGAATATAAAATTATATCCTGATATTGGATCTTTTCATATTTAATATTTTCGGCAGTCAAAAGAGAAAAAGAGAATAACAGAATGAAGATTATAAGTATATTCTTTAACTTGATCGTATTAATCTCCTTTTGATACGATCTTTTATCATTTTCGTGAGTTTTTTTATATCGAATGGCTTAAAGATCACATCATGCAATCCCGCTTGTTTCGATTTCACAACGATATGATCAGGATCATAACCAAAACCTGTCATCATAATAACCGGTAAATTTTCATCAAATTCCTTGGTACGTGAATATAGCTCATATCCATCCATATCCGGCATGGCAATATCAGTAAGAAGAAGGTCTATTCCATCCGACATTATAACATTTAGAGCTAAATAACCTTTATTTTCACAAATGATTTCCAGCTCTGGTAAGTTCTCTTCTAATTCTAACTTAAGATATTTAGTTATTGAGACGTCATCATCCACAATTAATATTCTCTGACACATTGCTAAACCCCTATTACTTATTCAGGTCAGATGTGATCTGATCTTAAGGAGCGACTTTTTATAGAAGGTATTTATTCTATCAAGAATTATTTTTTCATTTTTTTTCAATAAATAATTATAGATAATCCAACGTTCTGCCAGTTCATCTTTATTGAAAGCTAATAATTCGTTATCTCTATATTCTATTGTAGTTACTGGTAATTCAGTTGTTTTCCCATTTTCAATTATCTTACTTAATTTTCCAGACTTAAATATAAATTGTTTCTTATCTTCAGTAATTTCCAAATCTAAATTTTTAGTTACATAATAGAATTTTAAGTATTCCCAGTATTTTTCTAAAACCTGGATTTTTTTCTTAAAATCTTCTGCTTTATCAAATTGGAGATCATTATACAGTTTATTATATTCATCCTGTTTGGAAGATAAGAGTTCTTTATCCGGGATTATAACTGGAAGTATTGCTTTCTGAAATGTATCATACCTCTCTTTAATACACCAGCCCGGGCATTTTTCATTTTTATATCTTTCACAAGGATATGGAGCTTCGATCGGACAAAGTGGACTTTGGAATAATTCTGCCATAATATCAAGTAGATCAAATAGAAAAAATCTATCCTTAAAAGGACCAATGTAGAACCGCTTTTGCTGTGTATCTTCAACCACTTTAAAATATTGAGGATTATCAAAATCTATACCCAGATAGACATATTGATCATAAGGTTTGATCAGGAAAGAAAATTCAGGTAGATGTTTGCTTTGCAATTTTTTCTGATGCACAAGAGCAGAGAAAAGTGAATCATGTTCTTCATAGGATATTGTTTTTGTCTGAGACATTAACTGGAAAATATTTTTATCATCTTTTGCAATATTAAGCAGTTGCCTGATACTCTTATCAAGTGACATTGTCTTACTAATGTATAAAATATCGTTTTCATCGGATAGAGTGAATATTCCTATACCGGATGGAATTTTTTGCTCATTGATTTTTGTTTTATCTATTTTAATCATAAGTTCAAAGTTGGAAGTGATTTCATAGTGTCAATAAAAAAGGGATCAAGCCATTGATATCAGAGAAATCGAAAATTGTTATCTGTTTTTTAAAAGATCTCTTTAATTTATTTCTTTTATTTACCATAAGCACATAATTCATTATTCTTGACGTGTTACAGCTCATTTTCAAATTGCATTTTATGAGTATTTTTTACAATAAGATAAAGTCATTGATCGACAGATCAGAATTCATCAAAAAATTCGATTCGGAAATTGTTGCAAATAAAACTGGCAGCTTATTTCATAATTTAAATCGTTCTGCAAAATCACTATTACTGGCAAGAATATTTGAGCAAACGGGTAAAAATATCATTTTTGTTACAGCTGATGATAAAGTAGCAGAAGATTACCTGGAAGATCTGGATCTTTTAATTGGAAGAGATCGGGCTCATTTTCTACCGGATTATGAAGTTCTGCCTTACGAACAACGTTCACCTCATTACATGCTGCGTGGACAGAGAATTGAAACTCTTACTGCTGCAGTATCTCTAGAGCCCGGAATTTACAGTGTTTCTATCCGTTCACTTCTGCGTAAAATCACGGCTGCAAAGATATTTCAAAAGAATATAATCAGGCTCTCTATAAATGAAGAATATGATCCTGATATTCTTATTTCAAATCTGGTTGGAATGGGATATGAAACTCAATTTCAGGTATCCAAAGTTGGAGAGATATCACGCCGCGGAGGTATCATTGATGCATTCAGTCCTAATTCACATCGTCCAGTTAGAATTGAGTTTTTTGGTGATATAATTGAATCTATCAGAGTATTTTCCGTAAATTCTCAACGTTCAACAGGTGAAGAACTCACTAATGTTATTTTGATCCCATCACGTGAATTTTCTCTACATAATATTGAGACAAATGATAAAATGTGGCAGAAGGTCCATGATAATGGATTTTATGAAGGAATTGAACTTGATGTTTCAATACTAATTCCTGAGATTGAGACTTTTCTAGAATATTTTACACCTGAAAATTGTATTATTTTCTGGGATGAGTACCAATATGTTTCATCTTCTATAAATGAAATTTTTGATGAGACTACAAGGCTCTATCAAAAAATTCATGATAAATATAAAAATCGGGTAATACCTGAACCTGATGCTCTTTTTGCAAATAAACGTTTTATTAATAAGATATTAAAAAAATATTCTAATTATTTTCTCTCTGCTTCTTATCAAGAATTTAAGGAGATCACAGATAAATTTAAAGCTCCCATAGCTTCTCAAACAAATCTGCAGGGAAATCTGGAGGTCTTTGAGAATGAGCTTCAAGAAAAACTGGAATCAGGTTATCGAATTTTTATTCAGTCAGATAACAGCAGCCAGAGTAAGCGGATGCGCGATCTATTACCGCAATATGATGATCAGATCGATTTTACGATTGGAGTTTTACAATCAGGTTTTGATCTTACTGATGCTAAAATAGCAGTTTATACAGACCATGAAATTTTCAGTAGATATAAACGTAAACGACATAAGAACAGGTTTTCAAAAGAGGAAGCCCTGGTGGATTATGATGCATTAAAACCCGGTGATTATATTGTTCATATTGACCATGGAATAGGTATTTATGCAGGATTAAAAAAATTAAATATAGAAAGCAATATCATTGAAACTCTCACTTTACGTTATGCCGGAAATGACGTGGTTTACGTTCCCACCTTTCAGCTTTCAATGATTTCCAAATTTGTTTCGGAAGAAGGGATAACACCAACAATTCACAAACTTGGCAGTAAGAAATGGGAAAATATGAAATCCCGGGCTCAAAAACAGATCGAACTTATTGCCGAGGATCTGATCCAACTTTATGCTGAACGAAAAGTGAAAAAAGGGATATCCTTTGAACCAGACACTACCTGGCAAACTGAAATGGAAGAATCCTTCATTTATGAAGATACCCCGGATCAGAAAAGAGCAACTATAGAGATCAAAGAGGATATGGAAAGCGATAATCCAATGGAACGTCTTTTATGCGGCGATGTGGGATTTGGTAAAACAGAAGTTGCTATACGTGCTGCGTTTAAGGCTGTAAATAGTGGATATCAGGTAGCTATTTTAGTCCCTACCACTCTACTGGCAGAACAACATTATCTTGTATTTAGAGAAAGATTAGCACAATATCCTGTGAGTATTGGTATGTTCAGTAGATTCCGTTCAAAAACAAATATTAAAAAAGATGTAGTAAAACTTGCATCAGGTGAAATTGATATTGCAATTGGTACACACCGCCTACTTTCTCAAGATATACAATATAAAAAACTTGGGCTATTAATAATTGATGAAGAGCATCGGTTTGGGGTAAGACATAAAGATAAACTACGCCAGATGAAAACGAATGTAGATACTCTATATATGAGTGCAACTCCAATTCCACGTACAATGTATATGGCACTGTCAAAGCTTAAAGAACTTTCTCTTATCCGTACATCACCAAAAGCAAGATTACCTATCAGAACTGTGGTTGTCCCCTATGATGAGAATATAATAAAAGATGCTATTAATCGTGAAGTCGACCGCGGAGGCCAAGTTTTCTTCGTTCATAATAGAGTACAAACGATCGAAAGCATAGCTGCTGAATTACAGAAACTTCTTCCCCATGTTAGTTTTGAAGTTGGACACGGGCAATTACCGGAAAAACAGTTAGAAAAGATTACGCTCGATTTTGCTCATCATAAATTTGATGTTCTCATTGCAACTACGATAATAGAATCCGGTATCGATATTCCTAATGCCAACACAATTATTATTAATCGTACGGATATGTTCGGACTTGCTCAATTGTATCAAATGCGAGGCAGGGTTGGAAGAAGTAATCGCCGTGCTTACGCTTATTTAATTATTCCCCCAAAACTAAATGAAATTGCCCGAAAAAGATTAGAATCACTCATTGAGTATGAATCCTTGGGAAGCGGCTATCAGATCGCTATGCGAGATATGGAACTTCGTGGAGCAGGCTCACTTTTAGGCACAAAACAAAGTGGCATTATAAATTCCATTGGTTTCAATTACTATAACCGTTTACTGAAAAAAGCAATTGAAAATATTCAAGCAGAAAAACCGAGAACTGAATGGTTGAAAGAAGAACCTGAACAAATTGAACTAATCCATATTGAAGGTGATCACTATTTACCTGAAGAGTATATCACTGATGAAAAAGAAAGATTAGAGATATACCGGAAAATGTTAGATTTTTCAAGCGTTGAACAATTTACACAATTAGATGTTGAATTACTTGATAGATTTGGACCTATTCCAGAAAATGCCAAAATTGCAAGCCAGTACTACAAATTGCGAATGTTGATTTCACAAACAGAAATTAAATCGTTAAAAATCGAAAAAAATAATATCATATTAGAATTTGATAATAAGAGATTGCCTAACAGAACTAAAATAAACAAACTTGTTAATAAATTCCAGATTCCAGTAAGGTTCGATACTACTATTAATTTTAAAATTATTTTTGAGTTCAGTAAATCAATTAAAGTAGAACATATAGTTTTATTGGAGAGAGCATTTGAACTTATAAATTATTATAAAAGTTTTAAACTAGATAAGCGTAATATAAATTGACAAAATAGCTGGAGTTAAGATTTTTTCTTAATTTTTTAAGGAGGCATGTGTGAAAATAAGAAAAATAAATATAATTTTAGTAATAATATTCATAATCACAGCATTCACTTTGAATGCCCAATTTAACGATTTCAATTCTTCGGAAATGTTGTATCATGTTTCTCTGGTTGGCGCAGTAGACAACCCTGGGGTGTATATAATAGCTCCATCTACAAGAGTTTCTGAAGTTCTAAAAATGGAATCGTCACAGATTTTATTAAAAGAAGAAACTAATGAAGAAACTAATGAAGAAACTGATGAAGAAAATGATGAAGAAATAAAAAATATTGCTTTAACTGAACAGGTTAATTCAATGCGAAATATTGTAATTAAACGAAAAAATACCGTTTTATTAGTTGATCTTGAAAAGTATAATATTGTAGGCGATTTACAAAATAATCCTTTTTTGCAAGATGGTGATGTCATTTTGGTTCATCCCAAACTGGGAAATGTTGAGATTACTGGAGCTGTTAAAAGAGAAGGTGTCTATGAATTCAAAAGGGGAGATAAAATTGCTGATATCATTGAATTTGCTCTCGGTTTAGACTATTATGCAGATTGTTGTAAGACAGAAGTTTTCCGCCATATACCAGATAAAAAAAATGAAAGAATATCAGTTAATATAAAAGAAGCATTAAGTAATGCTGAATCTCCAGAAAATATAGAATTAGAAGTTGGGGATAGAATTTACATAAGACATATCCCTGAATTTGATGACAAATCTCAGATTCTTATACAGGGTGAAGTCTTGTATCCGGGATATTATTCGATTGAAGGCGGTTCTACAACATTATTAGAAATATTGGGAATGTGTGGTGGGCCAACTTCCAAAGCTGATTTACAGAATTCATTTCTTCAACGTCGCAGTAAAGAAGATAACAAGGACATAGAATTTGAACGGCTCAAATTAATGCTCGTAGAAAATATGACGGAATTGGAATATCAGTATTTTAAAACAAAATCTCGTGAAATACGCGGGAAATTTTCTATAGATTTTGATAATCTATGGGAATCAAAAGAATCTTTAATAAGTATACTATTAAAAGGTAATGATTATATTTATATACCAAGGAAATCATTTGTAGTACAAGTTTCTGGTCAGGTTAAGAATCCTGGACTTATAGTATATGTTCCTGGGAAGGATTATACTTATTACATCGAAAAAGCTGGAGGATTTTCCTGGAACGCACGAAAAAGAAAAGTACAATTAATAAAAGCAAATACTGGGGAAAGACTTCATCCTAGTGAAGAAGATATATTAGAAATTCAAGATATGATTTTTGTTCCAGAAAAACGCGATTTAGATTATTGGAAAATTACAAAAGATGTATTTCTCGTTTTTTCCCAAATAGCTACAACCGTGTTGATAATTCAAAATGTAA
>Ga0307991_1001367_pt1 | contig 16998 bp, 17 predicted proteins | sample EllFjometagen131_FD_203146 | JGI IMG/M metagenome (GOLD analysis project Ga0307991, IMG submission 203146) | Marine microbial communities from Ellis Fjord, Antarctic Ocean - #131 | ecosystem: Environmental > Aquatic > Marine > Unclassified | place: Southern Ocean | collected 2014-10-08
TTATCCATACGAGGAGATGTTATGATCAGGTCATGTATTGTATTTTTTTTGTTAATGGCTGCAAGTCTTACAGCTAATATAATCGATGTTGAATATTCAGCAGGAACTAAAATCCGAATCGTATCGTTAGATGAAGGGAGGAAAGATCCAGTAAAGATATTACGTAGCATGGAGCGATCTTCCGATAACAACCATATTGACAAGGTATACCTTGTAACAGCTGAAAATGGCACCGTTAACTCCATGGTTATCATATACCAGGAAGGTACCAGCATCACGCCATCAAAAGAATTTTCTGATATAGATATATACCAATAAAGGCTAATAATGGCTGGTGAATGGTTAAGTAGAATTAACGTTTCCGATATCGTCGGAAAGAAGAATATCGAAGATACCAAAGAAGATCGCGAAGATTTTCCCTGCATACCTTCTGCAATGGTTTTGCCCGATGGAACAATGCTTTCTGTCACTATAAGACATCTCTCGGCAAAAAAACTGAAGAAGAAAGTCGAAAAAAGAAAGCAAATCAAAAAGCTTCACCTGAAAAAGGACAGGAAACGCGACGCTTCGCAATCGAGCTCATGCGACACCATGGAAGATGTCGCTACTATTGTCGATGATTTCTTTTCCATCTACAATCTTTTCCTCGGACCTATGGGAATAACGAAAAAATTCGACCGAATCGCGAAGTGGTTACAACTTAAACTCATTGGCGACGAAGATGAGCTTATGGAATTCGAAAGCATATGTAAAAAGGAGGATGCTTTTATCACGGCAAAAGAAGCGTGGAGGCAATCTTTTGAATACGCAATGTCTACGATAAACGACGTCACCGAAGGACAGCTACTCGATATCGACACAGCAGTATTGCTAGAAAATATGACTGAAGACCTGGGGGAATTTTTCCTTACCGATCGATGGGAAGGCATGATTGATCAATACGGTGAAGACCCCTTCTCTACGTCATGGTTTCGTGATGACAACCATGAGCTTATTGATTATTTCAAAGAATTCCTGCTGAAAAAATACAAAACACAACTACTAAATAGGTACAAAACTTTTCTGTCAGCAGTTGGAAACCCCGTGATAAACCAGCTTCAAGTTTCGGTTGAACATACACTCAAAAACTACCTCAACACTGTTCTTAAGGCTGAAAATGAATATAATGTCGACATTAAAAAGATTGGCAAAAGTCGTCAGGTAATAAAGAACTATGTGTCATGGGTATATACCGCTCGCGACCTTCTGAACATCTTCCTCGAAGAATTCAGCTCCTGCAATACACATGGATAAGGTTCATCTCATAGCTCCTGTGATAAATTTAATGGTTTTTAAATTAACACTTCTTGTAGACTCATACAGATCTATTTTTTTTGATTTTGGTTATAAAAACACACAATAAAAGGAGTGTTAACTTATGAGAAAAGTAATAGCCGCTTTTTTGTTTACTTTAGTAGCAGTAAACTGTATGTATGCTGATGTGCATGGGAAGATAGACGCAGGACCGCTCCTGATGAGAGTCGACGTTCTGAAAGCAGGTAACGTCGTGAAAAAACTAGAGATGCGTGGTGTAAGAGCTAATGGCACCATCGTCTTGCCTAATGGTTTATGTCTGAAGCCTGACTTTATGTATGCATATCACGATGCTATTATGTTCTCAGGATCATTGGCTGCGGGCTTTTACTATCCTATAATGAAAAATGTTAGCATAGCACCATTTGCAGGTGTCGCTGCCAGCAGTATGCGTATTGTCGATGCCAAGCGCTGGTCAAACTCCAGGGGTCCATATGTTGGAATTGACTGCACATGGAAACCTCATAATAAAGTGTTGCTATCTCTAGGATATCAATACGGTTGGAGTCGAACATACACAAAAGTCCTAACGTCAGATAGCACAGCTCTAAAAGCACATGTGCAAGGTCCTAGCTATACTGGAATAGTCGACTACATAATCAATGATACTTGGGGCGCAACCTTTGCTGCTGCTTACAATATCAGTAAGACTAAAGAAAAGTATGGTACCCGTGGAAAAGGCGGAAGACTTGGAATCTGTTATAAATTCTAATAACGATTTAGAATTTTCATAAAATGGAATATCCTCCTCATGCTAACGTATGCAGGGGGATATTTTTTGCACCAGCAACATATTGTTCCTGAAAAGCCGAGACTTGAAAAGCCTGTAGCGGTTTTCTTTCCATTGATGACGGGAATATCGCTACAGGAATATTGCCACTACGCCATTCACCACTTTTTATATCGCTGTTTTGTAAAGGCAATACTGTAAGCTGAACATCATGCGAAGAACAATATTTTACAAGCGGACCCATAAGGTTCTTGTCAAGAAATTCTATTCCTTTAACTTTTCCCAGAAGGTCCCCTTTAAATGTACTATTCCAAAGATAATGAAATTCCATTATAATACGGTCCTTTTTCTCAAGGATAGTATCGAGACGGCATAATATTGTCTGAAGATGCGAATATTTTTTGTGCTCGCTGGGAAGTTTTAACAGGTCTATACCTAGAAGCTTGGAGATGCCGCTAGATACTGGCGAGGTCGTATATAGAAGAGTATCTGAAGCATCTTCCGGAGTGTATTTTTGTATGTCATGGAACATACCACCTACATGCGAAATTAATAACGCATTGACTTGCGGTTCCTCTAGATCCTCTCTAAGGGCATTTATTTCGTGGTTGCCGAGGATTTCTGAAGCCTTACGTAGCAGGCTTGCAAGTTCTAAATTTGAGGGGTGCTTAGATAACGCCAGAGGGTACAGCCAATGTTTCCCTTCGGTTTTGATAGGATTGTATTCATGGAATCCTGTGTGATTGTATTCGCAAGAGGACTGCATAATAACTACAGCGTTGGGGCCCGATATATGAAGGAAATGACATCCCAATTCACTGGCCGCATCATTAAGCCCCTTACATAGCATCCTCCCCTCTTCATCGCTGACGATATCGTCAGAAACATCGACAACGATATCATTGACTGTAGAGATTAACCTTATGACGAAAGCCATCTGGTCGACGGTTACATCATACCCGCAAGAATATGCTTGTAGAAGCCCCAATGCCAAAGGTTCACTGACATCATATTTACTGAGCAGAGACATCAGTGCCGCCTCCACACCTCCACACCGTGGTGGTGTGGCTGAAAAGAATGAGCCTTCTTTGGCGAGGAAATCCAGATTCTCGCAGCTAGCTTTTTGAAGAGGAGTAAGACCCCCAAGATCTTGAAGAGGTTTGTCAGTAATACCATGAAGAATACACGTAATAGTCCTCATGACGATGTTGTCCGTTTACGTAACGCGAAAGCTTCCAAACCAAATACAGTAAAAGTCGCTACGAAAAACAAACACACTGCTACAATAACATATGCATTCACGGTATCAGGCATAGTGAATTCCGTAACGATAAGCCGCGGTCCCCTTGAAAGCGCGAGAGGGTCTAGGACATAATAAAAGCCTCGGAAAGGCCATACTGCTCGCAAGGCACCTACCATAAAACCAACAAGAGCTGCAATGGCAATATTGCGCCATCGTTCGAACACCCAGCTTATAACACGAGAGAACACTACGATACCGACAACGACACCTGCACCGAGACTTAATATTACCATAAAGGATTCGAGATGTATCACGCCCTTGCTAATAGAGGTTGTGAGTTCTGCAAGAGCCCCGATTACAACAGAATATGCCCCAAGAATATTCAACAAATAGCTACCTGATATTCCTGGAAGGAGCATAGCACTTATGCCTATCATTCCGCACAAAAAAATCCACCAGTCAACTCCGCTATGGCTCCGCGCGAGGATACAATCCCCAACATAGCTGGATGTGTTATCGGTGCGATCATAAAGCGGTGTATTTTTACCGATAATACCCCGAGCAAGCATCGCTTCTAATGTGGTAGAGTCTATCCCCTGAAGCATCATGGATTGCTCATTATAGTTCGTGAGCTCAACATCATAATGGCTATGAGAGGGAAGGTACACATCATAATGATGTTTTTCGGAAGAACCGTCAAGGCTCTTTTCTCCGGTAGCCACATATGCCGTAGTTGTCCCGGCAAGAAGCATAACAATCGTTAAAATATTCCATTTCTTAACATGCCTGAAACATAACACTATAGAAGCAACGATCATCCCAAAAAACGTCGAATACATCAACACCCTATACACATCATTATTGAGAAGTGTGTCGAAGACATTGGCGAAAGATATAACGGCAACAATAATTCCAAAAGCCAATACCGACAAAAACTTCCAGGCTACGTGGTCAAAGAAGTCTTTGAAACGCAGTGTCAGTAATAATTTAAGGGCTGTTACATTTACAGTCTTTATACTTACCAGCAATTCCTCATAAATGCCTGTAACAAAAGCAACAGTGCCTCCTGATATGCCAGGGATTAGATCGGCAATGCCCATACAAAACCCCCTGATGCCTATGCCTATCCATGATTTTACTCTGCGTATTCTCAACTTTGAATGATCATCACAAGAATTCACTCTTATATAACCTCAAGATATTTCGCCATATACCATGCGGCCAGAACGACTACGATGGAAATGCCAACCCACATAGCATTGGGAAGCCACTTAACATTTTTTCCTTGATTACCTCTCACCTCTAACGATGCCATATTGTAACTGGTATCGTCTTTCTTAAAAGATTCGTTAGAATCATCGAGATTCAACAGATTCTCCTGAATAATCTCATCTTCGTCAATACCAAGGAAGCTGGCGTATTGTTTTATGAATCCTCTGGCATACACATGAGAAATCATCGTATGTACTCTATCTTCTTCGATAGCCTGCAAATAGCTCATTCTTATTGATGTCACATTTTCAACTTCTTTTAGTGACAAACTAATCTCACTACGGCGAGTTTTAAATTTTACTCCCATAGGCTTAAGGCTTTTCACCATAACATTGCCTCCGATTTAGCGAATACATATCTATATATAAAATTCCTACCAATTAAAGCTCTAAAATCTATAAAATGTCCAGTTAAACACTAACAGTTTATGGATATATGAAAAACAAAGAAAGCACCGCTCCGAAAACACGCTGTTTTGTGACTACAGTAAGTGTAGATATCGCTGAAAAGCTGCGCAGAGGATTAGAAGATCAAAGCTTCTTACTGTCGACACCTCCATACACATTATTTTCTGGCAAAAAGAAAGGTGTAACCTGCACGCTATACCAATCTGGTAAGTTGGTAGTACAAGGAAAGGCTATGGGTGAATTTATAGAATTCTACCTTGAGCCCGAAATCTTGGGAGACTTTTCATATACCTATCAGGAACTTTCAATAGACAAAACCCCACGCATAGGTATAGACGAATCGGGTAAGGGCGATTTCTTCGGTCCTCTATGTATAGCGGGAGTCTACGCTGGAAACGATGACATTGAGAAGCTCTGCAGGATTGGAGTCAAAGACTCAAAAGCTATCAGCGACAAAAAGATCCATAAGCTTGCCAAAGAAATACGTTCCCTGTGCTCATGGCATGTTGTAAAATTAACCCCTATAAAATACAACGAGCTATACGCTTCTTTCCGCAATCTAAACAGTTTGTTGGCATGGGGTCATGCCACAACCATAGAAAATTTGGTAGAACAAACACAGTGTACCAATGTCATAATAGATCAATTTGCTTCAGAGCATGTCGTAGAGTCGGCGCTTCGTAAAAAAAATGTCGTCGTTAATCTTAAACAGCGTCATCGTGCAGAAAGTGACCATGTTGTCGCAGCGGCATCGATACTCGCCCGCGCAGCATTCCTCGATGAGCTCGAAAGGCTCAGCGAAGATTGCTCGATAACGTTGCCTAAAGGAGCTTCTCGAGCAGTCATCGAAGCGGGAAAGCGTTTCGCAGCGAAATATGGCAACGAAGCTTTCTGTAAAGTAGCAAAATTACATTTCAAAACATACAGGGATATCACTTCCTAAAGCCAATATATTTTTCAACAAAAAATTGATTATTTTTTAATATTGAAAGATAATGAATGATCTGGTTATTGTGAATTCCATAAATTATTTTTTTTATTTGCGATGGTATTGCTATGAACAAGTTCTGGGGTCTGTTATTTTTTGTGGTATGTTTTATACACTTACCTTTAGAAGCATCTATTGACAATGAATATGGCATAGGTGGGTCGGGGATCTTCGTTGGTGAAGCGAAATTCAAAAACGATGGCATTACGGACCAGCACCTTACATTTCGACAGGCAGGTGCTTTAATGTATTATATTCACGACCTGGATTCTAACAGTAGTATTACTGCAAATCTTGGATACTACAGCTCGAAAATTTCATGGAAACAAAATCCCGAATTCAAAAAAACAACCTATGATGATATTTATATTGCCATAGGAGGGTTCAGTGACAAGCTAGATGATTGGGTGTGGCACGGGAATGTATATACTGTCGTTGATGCTGATGAGCTAAGTTTATCTCATTATGCTGTAACCGGAGCCTTGGTCTGGGGAGAATATTCTTATTCCGACACAATAGACATTTATATAGGCGTCGATGCTAACAGTGGCATGAAAAAAGAAGATGTACGTCCGATTATAGGATTCAAATACAACCCTCAGAACAACTGGAAGCTTAACCTAGTGTACCCTAAAGATATTTCTGCAGTATATGCTTTTAATGATCGGTGGAACCTTGCGCTAGAAGGAAGATTCTTCAAAAACCGATACAGAACAAATGAAAAGGCTGCAAGATCCAAAGGGATATTCGAATATAGAGCCACTGGTGCAGAATTTTCTCTGAACTACAGTAGTACAAATTCGCATGTTAATGCGACGCTTTTAGCTGGTACAAATTTCGGCGGAGACCTTAAAGTTCGCGATAGTGCAGGTAAAAATCCAACATTTTATCGATTGAAATCTGCAACATATTTTGGTGGAGAAATCAAAACAACATTTTAGTAAGTAGATGCTTAGGGAAAGGTATAATCTACTCCGCATTACTTCCCCTAAGCCTTCTAAAACAAGATTAGCGCGTAACGTTAATAATTAAGATGCGATACCATCGCCTTTCCCAGAGGGAAGTCGTCGTTGGACGGATCGCGAAAGATGTCTATAATCTTGTTAGCAAGGACTTTTCCCAGCTGCACACCCTCCTGATCAAAGGAATTAATATCCCATACGAATCCTTGGAATGCAATTTTGTTTTCATAAAACGCAAGCAATACACCCATGGAATAGGGATCCAACTTCTTGCCCAAGATAAGCCTGTTAGGTCTATTGCCAGAGAAAACTTTGTTGGGGTTGTCGGAATTCTTTCCGACGGATAGCGCTACTGACTGTGCTAATAGATTAGCCAATAGCTTCTCTTGTGATGTCGTGCCTTCAAGCTCAATATCATCATTATACTGGCTTTCAGAAAACCCTATGAATTCTACAGGTACCACTGTAGTCCCCTGATGAATCAGCTGGTAAAATGAATGTTGAGCGTTGGTTCCTGGTTCTCCCCATATGATAGGTCCTGTTTCGTAGGTTATTGGGGTGCCTTTTTTGTCGATACTTTTACCATTGGACTCCATATCGCATTGCTGAAGATGCGCTGTAAAACGAACGAGTGCCTGTGAATATGGAATTATTGCAACAGTTTGATGCTTCAAGAAATTACGATTCCATATTCCCAACATAGCAGAAAGTAGCGGAGGATTTTCGAACATATTCTTGTTCAACGCTGTTCTGTCCATATCATGGGCGCCCTTAAGTACCTCCATAAAGTTTTCGAAACCTATGGCAAAACCAAGCATAACACCACCTACCATCGATGTTGCAGAATAGCGACCACCAACATAATCCCACATGTAGAAACAATGCCGATACTTCTCGGAATTGTCCATAGGACTACCCTCGCCTGTGACAGCGACAAAATGTTTCGTAATATCTAATCCTGCAGCAACGAACTTCGCCTTAACAAGTTGTTCATTAGTAAGTGTTTCTAGGGTTGTTCCTGACTTCGAGACAACAACGACAAGAGCCTTTGTGATGTCAGTCTCTTGCATGACCGCAGCAGCGTCGTCTGGATCGACATTAGAAATAAATCGTACGCGTCGTCCAGGCTTCTGGTATGCTTTAAGGGCATGATATAGGGCTCTAGGGCCTAGATCTGAGCCGCCAATACCTACAAGGATAAGCTCTTCGAATTCCTCCGATGTATCAATTTCCTCTAAAAATACTTTAAGCTTATCAATCTCCTTTCTAGCCAGACCAGTAGCATCATGAGCTTTATCACTATTAATAGTTTCTTCAAAAACATCGCGCATCGCAGTGTGCAACACAGGACGATCCTCGCTAGGATATCCTTCTATGGTATTGATGACGTCACCGCGCTGCATAGCATGCATTTTTTCTACTGCCCTCGATTCTTCAGCAAGGCAGCTTAGACCTTCGAGGATATCATCATTAACGCGTTCTGAAGAATATATCATCTTAAATCCACAAGATTCCACACACATCCTTTCGATGCGTTCCGGAGTAAGAACGATATCATCAATATTATCGGTAAGATTTCTGAGCTTTACTGTAGCGGGATATTTTTCGAACATGATTGTCACCTCATTTATTTGTTTGCTTACATTGTTGTGAAAGCAACCATGACATATCCTATCAATAATATCAATTTCTGAAGAATCGCAGAAGCAGACAATCATCGGCAGAATCGCAGCAAAAACTTCCGAAATCTTGTTAAAGTCTACGAATCGACTTTGTATCTGTATATAAGATCAGTTAATAAGATAAATCAGCGACAACATTACATGTCAATCACCGCTCTCTTGATCCTCGCACATGAACTGCATATGCCTGATAGTCTTGCCTTTATTTTCCCAAAGATTGCAGAAAAATGAAGAGCCATAATCTTTGACATCTGTGATGAAATATGGTTCTGGATAGCAAGAGCGGAAAGATATATTTTCGAGCATAGTATCAATCATCTGAGTGCAATATACCTCGTCGTCAGTTACCAATGTCATCATCGCGTTACTTTTCAGACAACGGGCATTTTCTTCAATAAAACGTGGTCGTATCAATCGGTGCTTAGCATGTCGGTCTTTAGGCCAAGGATCAGGAAAATTAACAAAGATCTCGCATATACTGCTATCCGGAAGGTAATGATGAGCAAATGTCAGTGCTTCTCCGCAAATGATAAAAAGATTATTAAGCCCACGGTTTTTCTTCTTGGCCCAAATTTTTCTAACGCGGTCAAACCGAATCTCAACAGCAACCCAATTAACATCCGGCTCATTCATAGCTTTTTCTACAATCCATGAACCGTTTCCGCTGCAATATTCCAACTTCACAGGATTATTATTACCGAAAATGTCCTGATGATCCCACCCAGGAAACTGATATTCATCATAATTTTGATAATAATCTGGAACAAAAAGAACGCCATCACTAAGAATGGTATGCCTATTTTCCCACGAATATGGTGAAATAAGATCTTTGGGTTTCATTAGCGCCCTCCAATAAGCGATTTTCAGGATTTAAACCATTAATTTTAAAGAGACAATGGATAAAATTCAAGCTTTGAAGGCGTTTTATGTTTGTGTTTTTGTGCGTTTTGAAATATACAAAGTAAACTTTATACCAAAGAGGGAAATTATTTATAGGAATCCACCAGAGAATTTTCTGAATTGGTGTAATACAAATTATATAGGAATTATGTGAATAAACAACGCCGCCAAAAAAAATACGCATTACTGGTCCTAAGCATTGTCGCAAGTATCTGTACGATAGTTTTTGCTCTATATTTTATGACCAATAGTAGCAGTAACAATATCATCCCCGAGCCTTCTCCGGCATCACCACAACAAAAGATCATAGAATTGCCTGACACATTAGAGACAGCATCCCTCATAATGGCTCTAAAGGAAAGAAATCTCCTTATGGAAGAACAGATAGGAGCCCTCACAGGAGAAATTGTCATCTATGAGAAAGAAAATGCTACTCTAGAAAACAAGCTGGAATCATATTCAAGACCAGTTATCGAAGAGAAAATATACGAACTGTCTGAAAAACTTGCTAGCAAGGAATCCCTTATTGTCGAGATGAATCTAGCTCAAGAATCACTTAGGAAAGAATTGGGAACCACTCGTAACCAGTCAGCATTTTTAACAGACACCATCGATGTTCTACAAAAAACGACAGACGATAAAGAGTTTGCATTCAGACACGAAATCGATAGTCTTAAAAGACTTATCGTTAGTTTTGAAAAATCCATTATTTTAAAAGGACAAGAGCTACTCTTAAACGACAAGCAGTCGCTAGATAAAGAACAGCTGCTAAAACTTGTCATAGAAGAAAAATCCGATATCATTGCTAATATTGAAATAGATATAAAAGAGCGTGAAAAACAGCTGCAGACAAATGAAAAATTAAAATCCAGACTCGATGACGAAAGAAGCATCAACAAGCAAGACAAGCTAATGTTAAGCGCTATAGCAGCAAAATATGAGGCTTTAGCAGAACAATTAACAAAAGTCAATGTCGAGAGAATAAAATTACAGAAATCAATCGAAGAAGAAATGATATTGCGATACAAAGCTGAAGAATCTATTAAGACACTGCAAAAAGATAGCTCTAGTGAAAAGCAACTCCTCGCAGATGCACGGATCGAAAACGAAAAATTAGGCGAACAGTATAGAGAGTTATCAAAAACTCTCGAATCTTATAAAGAAAAATTGACCGAAGAAACACAACTGCGTAAAAAGCTAGAGCTTTTCCTGAATGAAAACAATGAAAAACTCAATAAAACCAAACAACTTCTTTCGACAATAATGAACATACGCGAAGAGGAAAAACTTCTGCTTAAAGATACCGAAGTGCGATTAAAAACCACTAAAGTGCAGTATAACGAGCTGACTGGAACGCTAAACAATCTGACAAATAACTACAAAGGACTTCAAAACTCTCTAAACATAGAACTACAGCGAAGGGAATCGTTAGAAAAAGATCTTGCTGAAACGCATCACAATGAAAAGATACTCACACAGCAGATAGGCTTGCTCAGAGAAGAAAAGCTACTTTTATCCGAGCAGGTAACAAAGACAGAGCTGCAAGAATCACTGTCACAAGAAGAAACAACTGAAACAAAGTTCCGAATCATTGACGACTCTGGCAAATTCTCAGCATTCAATGATGACGATGCGAACATGGGAAACGTTATACGCATCCACCTAGTCGCAGAGAATGAGACCATTACAGGAATTTCATCGCTATACTATGGAACCTCTAGATATTGGAGAGAAATATATGACGCCAACAAAGACGTCATAGACAATAAAGATAGCATAAGAACGGGAACAGCGCTGGTTATCCCTTGATTCTTCTATGAAACCTTGTTACGATATAACTATAGTTATCAATTAAGGACTGGGTGATTGTATGAAAAGGTATATAACGTTTTTTTTGGCGATAACAATGCTTATTGTCGTTGGTATCATGGCACAAGATACTCTAGCAAACAATTCCGACAGCAATACCATCACATCGACATTAGACTTAACAAAAGTCTTCCGGAGCGCTCCTGTGGTATATTCCATTCTTCTGGGGCTCTCGTTAGCGTCGTTTATTTTATGGCTTTATAGCCTAATGACACTGCGCTTTTCGGATATGATGCCAAGAGAATTTGTCGAACAGCTACGCGAACAGCTTGGCGATCGCCAGTTTGAGGCGGCACTTCTGACATGCAGGCAAGACGACAATTTTGTATCGCCAATTATAGCATCAGGAATATCGCATCGCATCCATGGCTCACAAGTTATCATCGAAGCTATACAAAATGAAGGGAAGAGATGTGGAACGACATTATGGCAGCGAATATCCCTTCTTAATGATATTGCTTCTATAGCGCCGATGTTCGGACTCTTGGGTACTGTGCTAGGGATGTTCTATGCTTTTTATGATACTAGCAGAACACAAGAAAGTATCACAGGGATCTTCGACGGCCTAGGGATGGCCATAGGCACAACCGTAGCAGGACTTATCGTCGCAATCATTGCAACGATTTTCTATACGACGCTTAAGTTTCGCGTCGTAAAACTTCTCAACAGGATAGAGAGCGAATCGTTAACACTAGGTAGCATGATCGCTGTAGAAGCTTCGCATATCAATGATGATAATACAAAAGGAAGACGTTTATGAGTTTTGTTCCGGAAGATGAATTGAAGGACAAAAGTGGTATAAACTTTGCCCCTATGATAGACTTTCTCTTCTTGATGCTAGCATTCTTCGCATGCATGTCAGTATCGCGCATAACAATACGAGACACTGGTATCGACCTCGTGGAGATAAAATCCGAACCAAACGCGATATTGACACAAGTCGCCACAGATACTAACGTTATCAGGATAAATATCGACGCTGACAATACATATACCTGGGTATCGGATCTACGCGATTACGTCATGATAAATGCCGATGCAATCCATGAAGAACTCTCACACCAATACGACAAGGGCCTTCTCGGAGAAAACAAGAACAGCACCAAGGTGCTTTTAAAAATTGATAAGGAAGCAAATTGGGAACCTATACTTAAGGCAGTATTTGCTATACGAGATGCTGGATTCGAAGCGCGTCCTGTATATGAACCCGAAGAAAGTAATAAAATTATTGCAGAGAACTAGTATAATAAAAAAACTATGAACAAATATAAAAATATCCTGGTGGCGGCAGATCTAATAGATGATGCCGATGAAATTATAGGAAAGCGAGCTCTTGAACTTGTGGAAACATCTGGAGCACAGCTGACTCTTATTCACGCTATAGAAGCAACATACGATTCTGGAGAACCGTGGCAGGTGGAAAACAACACCGACTGGCAAAGAGAAATGAGACAATCTGAAAAAGATAAATTGGCATCTCTGGGAGAAAAGCTAAATGTGCCGGCTGAGCGACAGATAATAAAAACAGGTCAGATGAAACATGCAATCCTACAGACTGCCGAAGAGATTGATGCAAATCTTATCTTGATCGGATGCCATAGCAGACAAGGGCTAGGAATTTTCCTTTCCTTGTCGACAGTAAGCAATATTCTGCAGAAAGCTAAATGCGACGTTCTGGCGGTTCATGTCGATACAAAAAGGAAGCTTTAGCCTGTAATACTTAAATATTTTAGAAGTTGTTAAGACTTAGCTAACCTTTTTTTATTTCTGACTTCTATTATTTCACCTGTCAACATTTTTTGCTTCAATATGTCTATTATGGCTTCCCCCACATCTTCAGAAAGTAAAAGTGTTTCATCATCCTCATCACCAAAAACCCTTCGTCGCATAGGCGTTTTTGTTCTCTGAGGAATCACAACATTTATACATAATTTTGGAAGCTCTTCTGCGAGAGCTTGCGTAAGATTCACTACTGCGGCCTTTGTGCACGAATACACAGCGTAGGTAGGCCTTCCTCTACTGAATGAAGAGGACGCAATATTTACGATATGCCCGCCAGCTCTCACTTTTGCATATTTACAGCAATAAATAAGACCTCTCAGGTTCACTGACAGGGTATTGTCGATAACATCATCATCCATAATGTTCAAAGGCGCTTTGGTAAAATATCCCGCACTGTTTATCAGGCCATCGACCTCCCCTATAGCTTCAAAAAAGGCTCTAATCTCCCTGAGATTTCTAAGATCGACTGGATTGTTAGCACTCCCCCTCGCAACAGGGATAGGCTCAGCTCCTTCTGATGATAGCATCCTACACAATTCTTCGCCGATGCCACTAGTGCCTCCGGTAACAATAAATTTCTTACCCCTAAGACTTCCGTAGCCCTGTTCTATGGATTTGGTGCTTATGCGGAATATTTGTTCGGCAATGAAAAGATCTAACTCAGTGGTTATCTTGATATTGCTCTCTTCTCCATCAACAATATGAATAGAATTGCCTAATGCAACAACAAGCTTGCAATCGTCGGAAATATTCGCGATACCGTTAGCAATAGCATTGCTATGCGCGCGCATAATCAAAGGATAATGAAAACTTTGTGGAGTCTGGCCCCTAACATAATAACGACGATTAGGGATTGTTTGGATGTTACGATTCTCGTTAATACAGACTATAGTATCGGCGGAAGGGACGCATGTATCCACAGCTTTGTGATCAATAACGGCTTTAACATTACGCACAATAATATCATTAGTAACAAAAGGTCTGACGCCGTCGTGAATAACAACAAATTCCGTTCCATTGTGGCATGCACACAGTCCCGTGAAGGAAGACTCCTGACGCGTCTTCCCTCCGGCAATGACAACGACGTTTTTGTGTTTGTATATATCGTTACGCACCATCCCAATGTGGTCTTTATGACATACCACGATAATCTCATCGAAAAGCCCCATGCAAATAAATCGTTCAAGAGTGTGCAAATACACTTTCTTTCCAGAGATGCGGTGGAATTGTTTAGGGATAGCATCGCCGAATCGCTCGCCGCTTCCTCCCATAAGGATTATTGCTGAAAAAGTGTGATTTTCATACATTACTTAACGTACCGCTCTTGCTAAAGGTATATTCATAGACATTTTTGCGTACAGCAGAAAAAGCATCCGTGTCGCATTTCAGAACGTTGTCGATTATAGTAAAAATATCTTTGTATTGCTTTGGACACACTTCAGTACCGCACCTATAAAGATAATATTTTCGCGACGCAGAAGGATCTACAGCGTCTTTGTTAAGGAAGAACATCGGTCGATCAAAGATCAGGAAATCGTAGCCAATGCTTGATACATCGCCTATGTAAATATCAGCTCCTGCCAAGACGGGATATACTAACATATATTCCTCCAGAATAACGACATTATCTATACATCCATATTTTTCCATAATTTTCCGTACCTGGATTTTATTGTCACGAAAAAGATTAGGGTGAAGTTTCACGACAATATTATAGGTATCTGGAAGTCCATCCAGAATAACATCGCAAGCCCCGAAGAACGAACTAGAATCTTCTATATCTTTCCATGTCGGAGCATAAAGGATTGTAGACTGTTTTCTGGGAAATTGTCCAAAGACTTCATTTCCAACAATATCGTCATAAAATTTCCTATGCTTAAGATAATATTCGTAACGATAATTCCCAACGACGGTATAATTGTTGAGATATTCTGGAGTTTCGTAATATCGATATAAATCCAGCATACTGTCTCCATAGATAAGGTTCTCATCAAAATGAGCCTCTGCAGTACCAATAGGCGGTTTGTCGGAATAGCCGTGCGGACAATATATCGATCGTATGCTCTTATAAAGCGTAGACTGTTTCGCATCGAATTCTTTCTTGTTAAAAAAAAGTGGTTGTACAAAACAGTCATATTCTTCAAACAGATCGTCTGGCGATTGAATGTGTTCGTCGCTATTTAGTACTGTGACATCTGGATAGTATTTCTTCACCTTACACGCATGTTCCCAGTCTTTCACAATATACGGCATCTTCAAAATGCTCGCAAGTGGCGCAAGGTGATCGGAATACAACGAAATATTCTGAGGATTTATAACAATTCCATTCATATCTTGAAGTATATAGGTAAAAACCTAATGCAATCAAGAAAATATCTTTGACCGGTACCAACGGGAAAATGACGACATTGCAATCCAAGCTACTATAGCGAATGCTACCCCACCGAAAAGAACATCAGTAAACCAATGTGCGCCACTGATAAGTCGCGGAAGCGCAAACAATATTGATGCTACGCTAACGAGCAGGGCCACTGGCTTGCGGAAATGCGACCATGAAAATAATGCACACATAAAAATCGTCGTAGCATGGTCGGCGGGAAAGCTGTAGCTTGAGGCAATCTTATTGTTGGGATATGTAAAAACAGACAAGTCTACAATAGTTCCGAGCACAAGAGAGGGGCTCTCTCTAGCAATACGCAATATCTTAAAACACAGGATCTTATTGATAATAATCTGAAACAGTGCAATACATACCACGACGCTTAAGAGTCGGAACAAACGCTCTTTTGCATTACCTCTACGTATCGACAAAAGGTACATGGAGATTATTGATACTTCAAAAAGCCAATCGCCATATCGGGAGTTTAACCACGCAATGACTTGCTGTAAATAATAATGACCTTCAAGACTTCCATTCAATGCTAGATATACATGAGCGTCTATAAATCCCCATACCATTCTTAAGGGCGGGGAAAACCATGTTATCATCAATATAGTAACAACTATTATGTATCTCATTTTTCATTTCCTATTTATTGCGATAAATTATAGCATTGATTGCAATTTATTTACACAATTCAAAAGAGTATTATGAAAGAACAGCATACAAGATCAAGTTGGGGAACAAGACTAGGATTTATTCTTGCAACATCAGGGGCAGCTATAGGCCTTGGAAATATACAGCGCTTCCCATACATCACAGCACAATGTGGTGGAGCTGTATTTGTTTTTATTTATCTGCTGGCAGTAATAATTATTGGGTTGCCATTAATGCTTGTAGAATTTTCACTAGGCCGACACTCGAACAAGAATCCGGTCGGAGCTATAAATGCTATACGTCCCGGAAGCCGTTGGAAACTGGCAGGAGCCTTAGGAATCTTTACTGCGTTTTTCATCCTTACTTACTATTCAGTTGTCGCTGGATGGACGCTAGGATATATCGTACAAATAATTTCCGGCAATACCCCCGATCTAAAAGAAATTTCCTCCAACCCCCTACAAGTCATAGGATACACAGCAGCATTTATTGCCGTAGTTATGGTCATCGTTAACAAAGGGGTTAAAAAGGGCATAGAACGATACAGCAAGATTCTCATGCCAATACTTTTTATATTGTTGCTTTTGGTTATCGCTCGTTCTTTGACACTTCCCGGCAGCCTGAAAGGTCTCGTTTTCTACCTTTCACCCGACTTCTCAGAAGTTAATGGGAAAGTTTTTTTGTATGCTTTAAGCCAAGCATTTTTCTCGTTATGCGTCGGCGAAGCTGTTTTGGTAACATATGGAAGCTATACATCAAAGAATGACAACCTT
>Ga0307991_1001368_pt1 | contig 16995 bp, 9 predicted proteins | sample EllFjometagen131_FD_203146 | JGI IMG/M metagenome (GOLD analysis project Ga0307991, IMG submission 203146) | Marine microbial communities from Ellis Fjord, Antarctic Ocean - #131 | ecosystem: Environmental > Aquatic > Marine > Unclassified | place: Southern Ocean | collected 2014-10-08
ATGTTTCCGTTTACTCCCATGGTGTTTGTTACTTGTCCATCATAAAACTGAACACTCCCCTGCTGTAATGTGAGTGAGAAATCAGTCCCGGTAATACTTTCCGGAATGGGAATTTGGTTTTGGGCGCTTAAATAAATATTACTTGTCAGCACCATTATTAATACTAAAGTTAGTGGTCTCATAAATTATAGTTTAATGTATTTGTTTATTTATTTGTTTCCCGGTCTGTCGTACAGGCAGCAACCAGGCAAGTTTTTATAAACTTCGTCAGGGGCGGTTTCATTTTCGGTGTCGTGCCCTACTTTTGCAACAGCCTTTTCAATTTCAATCCTCTTTACTTTGTCAGGATTAAATTCCAGGTGAAGCATTTTCATTTCCTCGCTCCAATCGGCCACCTTAACTCCATCGAGGCTTAAGGCAGCCTCTTCAATGCGGTCTTTGCACATGCCACAATTGCCATACACTTTAATCATTTCCATCTGCAAAAATGACGTTTGCTTATCCTGTTTCTGCATGGTTTTACCTCCACTCATATCCATTGTGCTATGGTCGTGAGCGGGTAGGCTTTTCCCTCCGTCAGCTGACGGATTCATCATACTTGGCAATCCTTGTAATTGTGCCGAAGCATCAATTTTAAAAACTCCGTTTACAGCAATTTCTTCCCCTTCTTCCAATCCTTCGGCAACTACATAAAATGCTCCGGCTTCGGGACCTAAAACCACTTCACGGAAAATAAATGATGGCGTTTCCCGATTTTGAACTTTCACATAAACCACAGCTCGCTTACCTGTCCATAAAATAGATGATTTAGGTATGAGAATTGAATTGCCCGCTTCTGCAATTTTAGACTCCAATAATCCGGTTGAGAACATTTCAGGTTTTAGTGATAAATTTGGATTTGAAACCTCTACCCGTACTTTAGCCACACGGGTTTTTCCGTTAATAAATGGGTCGATGTAGGTAACTTTTGCTGAAAAGTTTTTCCCGGGAATCGACTGAATAGTAAAATCAATTTTATCGCCCAGTTTAATCCATGGCAAGTCACTTTCGTAAGCATCGAACATTACCCACACTTTTTTCAAATTAACTACCTGGAATAAGGCAACACCTCCCTTAATATAATCGCCCAATGCAACGTGCCGCATGGTAACGGTTCCCGAGATTGGCGATAAAATATCGAAATAAAGTTGTGGCTCTCCATTTTCTTCAATTCCTGAAATTTGTTCGTCTGTTAAGTCCCACAATTTTAGTTTTCCTTTGGCTGCGGTATATAGCGAAGGGCGAGACTCTTTAAGAGCAATGGCTTCGAGCAATTCCTTTTGAGCAGTTACCAATCCGGGAGAATAAATGGTAGCCAATTTTTCACCTTTGATAACATTCTGTCCGGTAAAATTGACAAACAGCTTCTCAATACGTCCGCCAAAACGTGCAGTCAGTTCTGCAATATTACGTTCATCGGCTTGTACTTTTCCCTGTAAATACAGCGATTTTTTTGGTGCTCCTGTTGTAACTATTAAAGACTGAATATCTGCCAGCTTTGCTGCGGATTCCGACATTACTATTTCGTTTGGTTCGACAAGCTCACCAACCGATGACATTGGCTGAAGTGGAATAAGATCCATTCCGCAAATTGGGCAATCACCCGGTTTGTCCTGTTTAATTTGTGGGTGCATCGAGCAAGTCCAGGTTGTGGGGTCTTCCGACTCGTGGTTATGTCCTTCGTGACTTTCAATTTCTGTTTTGGCAACAGTTGCTTCTCCTGATGAATGGAAAAGCAGCCATCCTAAAAACATTCCGAGAATTAATACTCCTATTACCAGTTTGTAATTGTCTGTTATACTTTTTATTAAATTTTTCATGATATTTATTTTAATTCGTTATTAGACTTCCCTGCCTGTCGGCAGACAGGGACTACGCTCAGTCTGACTGTCACAGTGAGCGTAGTCGAACTGCTATTTACCCATTAAATAAGTGAGAAATGAAATTGCTGCTTGTTTATCGGCAATTGATTTTTCTTTTTCTAAATGATATTTTAAAACCTTACGCTCCATCCTTAAAATCTCTTCAAAATTTGTATTCCCGGTTGTATATTCTGTTTCCAGGATTCGAATGGATTTGTGAGCTAATTCAAGTTGAGTTTCGTAAAGTTCGATTCGTCTATCGGCATCCTGATAATCTTTCCACCCATTTTCAAAAAGGGTTTCCAATAGATTGTTTTTGTTGATTTTTTCGAAAGATTTTGCCGACTCCAGGTACATTACCTCCTGAACCATAGCTTTGTACTTATTCCGATAGAGGGGGATTGTTAATCCAACCGTTGGAAATACAAAGGCATCCTTTCCGGCAAGGTTATTTTCTCCTTTACCAATAAATGTATAGTCGAATCCAACTTTAAAACTTGGGTTTCCATTTCTTTGAGCAACTTCGCGTTTGAATTCAAACGCTGCCTGTTGAAAATCGATGGATAAAAGTTGATGGTTGTATGTTGAAACCGAATCTAATGCCGCCTGTTTGGATAAGCCAAAATCGGTTCTCCATAAATTCTCAGGAATTAATATATTTCCAATTTCTGTGGAATCCAACAGATTTTTAAACTGCACCTCAAGCACATAAGCTTTGTCTTTTAATAAGGTCAGTTGATTCTCCAAATCATTAATCTCCATCTCGATGCGATATTCATCAACTACTGAAACTAAACCTGCTTCTACTTTTATGGTTGCCAGATTTTGAAAAGTATTTAAAATGTCAATATTATCGAGTGTAATGGCAACTGCTTTTTTATTAAAATAAAGGTTGAAATAAGCTCCCTTAACTTCATTAAACAGCTTCGATTTCGTTTCTTCAAATAATTCATATTTCGCTTTTGCAGCTTGAATAGAAACATTTTGTTTTGCTTCTAATGTACCAAACCACGGAAACATTTGAGAAGCAGAGATTTTAAAACGCTGCGGCCCCACCCTTGTTTCCACCGGACTGATAAAGTATGCAAATGCAACTTGTGGGTCGGGCAAAGCTTTTACCTGGGGAGCAACTTCTAACGCTGCCATATAATCGTTAAACTTTGCTTTTAAACCCGGATTGTTCTTGGCTGCAATTTTTAAGTAATTGTTTAAGTCCCCTTGTTGTGAAAAAGAAAAGAGTGAAATGGTAATAAAAATTACTGAAAGGACGTATTTTAGTGATTTTACCCCCAACCCCCTAAAGGGGGCTAAAACAGCCAATTGCATAAACTCTTGTGCGTGGTTAAAGTCCCCTTTAGGGGATTTAGGGGTCATAAGAAAGCATGATTTATTTCTACTATTCTTCATGATTTTATACTTTTTGATTTTTCAATTCTCTTTTAATTCTACCTTCCTGCCACATACTGTAAAGTACCGGCACTACAAACATGGTTAGCACCTCAATGGTCATTCCGCCAAACAATGGAATCGCCATCGGAACCATAATGTCAGAACCCTTTCCTGTTGAAGTAAGAATTGGGAGTAGTGCAATAATAGTTGTGGCTGTTGTCATAATCGCCGGACGGACTCGTTTTGAACCCGCTTCAAGAACTAAGGCACGAACTTCTTTTACTGTTTTTGGACTTTTCTTTTCCTGCAACTGTTTGATGTAAGTACTGATTAAAACTCCGTCGTCGGTGGCTACACCAAACAGGGCAATGAATCCTACCCAAACTGCAACACTCAGATTAATGGTACCAACCTGAAACAGATTTCGAAGATGAATACCTGCCAGTTCTCCATTCAGAAACCAAGGCTGCCCATACAACCATAGCATGATAAAACCACCTGCTAAAGCCACGATAATTCCGGTAAAAATGAGCGTTGTTGATGTTACAGATTTGAACTGGAAGTAAAGAATCAGGAAAATTATAATCAATGAAATTGGAACCACAATCATTAAGCGTTTGGTAGCCCTAATTTGGTTTTCGTAATTTCCTGTAAAGACGTAACTAACACCTGCTGGCAAATTGAATTCACCTTTGTCCATTTTATCATTTAAAAAGGCTTGTGCATTTTCAACTACATCTACTTCGGCGTAACCCTCTTTTTTATCGAAAATGACATACCCAACTAAGAAAGTGTTTTCGCTTTTAATTAATTGAGGTCCTCGTGTGTAATGAATAGTTACCAAATCGCCCAATGGAATTTGAGTTCCGGTAGGATTAGGTATCAGAATTTTTTTCAAATCTTCTGGATTATCACGGTATTCACGTGCATATCGCAAGCGAACCGGGAAACGTTCGCGCCCTTCAACAGTTGTTGTTAACTGCATTCCACCAATTGCACTTGCAATAACCGTTTGCAGGTTTTTAACCGACAAACCATAACGTGCAATTGCCTCGCGATTGATTTCCATTTCAAGGTAAGGTTTTCCAACTACCCTGTCGGCAAATACAGACATTCCCTGAACGCCATCTACTTCTTTTAGCAATCTTTCCAATTCGTAACCCACTCCTTCAATACTTTCTAATGTCGGTCCAAATACTTTTATTCCCATTGGTGCCCTCATTCCGGTTTGTAACATTACCAAGCGGGTTTGAATTGGCTGTAATTTTGGAGCAGATGTTAAACCGGGGATTGCTGCCTGGCTAATAATTTCATCCCATATATCATTGGGCGATTTAATTTCATCGCGCCACTGACGGAAATATTTCCCATTTTTATCTACGATAAGGTTTTCTTTATCAATAAGACGGAATCCATCATTTTCAGGGTCATAACTCCCTCCGTCTTTTAACACAAACGCATCTTCTTTATTTACTTCAAAACGCATGCGGTGACCTGATTCATTTAAAATGTATTCAGGTTTATAATTGATTACATTCTCATACATGGATGTTGGAGCCGGGTCGAGTGCTGAGTTTACACGTCCCCATTTTCCTACTACACTTTCCACCTCAGGGATAGAATTTATTTTTTTATCTAAAATGGCAATTACTTCCAGGTTTTCTTCTATGCCAGAGTGGGGCATGGTTGTAGGCATCAGCAAAAATGATCCTTCATCCAACGATGGCATAAATTCTTTTCCTATTCCGGGAACTGCTGTTGCAACTTTTTGATAGGTGCCAGTTGTTTTTACAAACTCGGGCATAAAACCAAACATTTTATCAAAACCCTGCCAGGTAGTAATCCCAAACACTACAATAAAGATTGGGATGGACAAAAATTTCCATTTATTTGCAAGACACCAGTTTAAGATCCGGGCGTAAAACAGTACAATAAGAGACATTGCCCCGAGTACCGTTCCCACAATTAAAACAACAAACAGGAAGTTGGTAAAAAGTGAATTTTGAGCGCCCAGTGGCATCCATGCTTTGGTTAGGAAGAATATCACCACAATAGCTGTTATAACAATATTGAAAATGTTCGACCACGAAATTTTTGAAGCTTTCCATTTGTCTTCAAAAAAACTGTTTATCCCATAAGCAGAAAGGGCAAGAGCAATGTAGTAACCTGTCCATATCGAAATAGCCAATCCAGCTGTTATAAGAGCAATGCTTAATATTTTTTTGTATTTGTTTTTATCGAAACGAATAGAGAAAACTAAATGTGCCAGTGTTGGAATAATAATTAAACCAATTAGCAATGCCGATAACATGGTGAAAGTTTTTGTGAAAGCCAGTGGTTTAAATAATTTGCCCTCTGCAGCTTCCATGGCAAAAACAGGGAGAAAACTTACAATTGTAGTTGTAAGCGCTGTAATTACAGCACCAGCTACTTCAATAGTTGCCTCGTAAATGATATTAAGTAAACGCTTTCCTTTGGCTCCAATATTTTCAACCATTTCGATATGCCGTATAATATTTTCCGTAAAAACGACTCCAACATCAACCATCACACCAATAGCAATAGCAATTCCTGAAAGTGCTACAATATTGGCATCTACCCCAAATTGCCTCATGGTGATGAACGTTATTAGAACGCCAATGGGTAATAGACTGGATATTAGAAAAGATGCTCTAAGGTTCAACACCAATACAATAACAACCAGAATACTTATTAATAATTCGAGCGAAATAGCTTCTTCTAATGTCCCCAATGTTTCTTTTATCAACCCGGTACGGTCGTAAAAGGGAACAATGGTTACTTTTGAAACTGTTCCATCGTCCAAAGTTTTTGAAGGTAATCCGGGAGAAATTTCTGCAATTTTAGCTTTTAAATTTTCAATTGTCTGCAATGGATTACTTCCATAACGTGCAACTACAACACCTCCAACCGCCTCGGCTCCTCCTTTGTCTAATCCTCCCCGGCGGGTTGCTGGTCCAAAATTAATTTTGGCTACATCCTTTAAACGAATGGGGATGTTTTCGCGAACCGTGACAACGCTTTCCTCTAAATCTTCCAGATTCTTAATATATCCTATTGCCCTAACCAAATATTCAACACGGTTAAATTCAATGGTTCTGGCACCGATGTCGAGGTTACTGTTTTTAACTGCTTCCATTATTTGAGAAATATTTACCCCATGCGCTTTCATGGCATTTGGGTCAATATCCACCTGGTATTCTTTGACGAAACCTCCAATAGAGGCAACTTCAGCAACTCCTTTAGCCGAGGTAAGCGAATAGCGCACATAAAAATCCTGAATGGTGCGTAACTCATGTGGGTCCCAGCCGCCGGCCGGATTTCCATCTTTATCTCGACCTTCGAGTGTGTACCAATAAATTTGCCCCAGAGCAGTTGCATCTGGTCCCAAGGCAGGTGAAACATCCGCCGGAAGTGTTCCCGCAGGCAGGGAATTTAATTTTTCCAATATTCGCGTCCTGCTCCAGTAAAACTCTACATCCTCATCAAATATCAGATAGATACTTGAAACTCCAAAAATGGAATTGCTGCGTATGGTTTTTACTCCCGGAATGCCGAGCAATGAAGTAGTTAATGGATAGGATATCTGATCTTCGATATCCTGTGGCGAACGTCCCGGCCATTCGGTGTAAACGATTTGTTGGTTTTCGCCAATATCCGGTATGGCATCAACTGGAACCGGGTCTGATGGCAGGATACCAGTATCCCAGCCAAATGGAGAATTTATAATACCCCAACTGATGAAAATAATTAGTACTAAAAATGTTACCAGTTTATTTTCAAGAAAAAAACGTATGATTTTATTTAACATTTCCTAAAAATTTAAATGAGTGATTTCATGAATTAGAATACACATGAGGGCAAACTGAGATGTTCAGTGCCCTCGGTAAATTCATAATATCCTCATTTATAAGCGGAAATTCTGGTTTTGGGAAAGAAGTTTATTTATTCCGGGCGGAGGGATTCCGACAAGAATATAATCGTTTAAAAAATCCTGAGCTTCTACATGAACACATTCAAGTTTGGGTAAAATTCCCAAAAATAACTCTGTTATGTAAATTTTACCTTCGAATTCATTGTCAGTGAAAAATAAATAATCGGCTGAAAATTGTATTACAATTGTTTCGTCATTACAACAGTGGCAGGGGCCATCACAACAAGATTCGGCTTCTCCAAAAAGCGCGAACGAATAAAATTCCCCTCCGGAATAATGCTTGCTAATGGTTATTCCAACCGTTAATATTGAAAAGAAAATTAAGAATGATATGTAGAAGATTTTTTTCAAGCGTTCATTTTCATTAAATGCAAAGGTATTGTTAAAACTACCCTATTCTATTAATAATTATATGTTTAACAAATTTTTAACAGGCATTGTTCAACATCATGTTTGGAAAAACTTTCCTTAGCTAAGCTATTATTGGATTATAAAACCTTGTTGTCTTAAGCCGCCTACATCCTTAAAAAATTCTGAATAAACAATTTATTCTGTGCCAGCTTGCCCTCCTTTTTCAATTCATTACTATAAAAATTGGAAAATTCCGGGTCCGAATTTTGGGCTTCGTCAAGAAAGTATTTTGCGGCTTCCTGATTAAACTCAGGGTGGAATTGAACACCATAAATATCTTTGCCTTTGTATTGAACTGCCTGAATGGATTTTGCGTTTTCGGCTATAATTTCAAAATCTTTAGGTAAATCCCTCACAGCATCATAGTGCAATTCCAAAACTACCGGCCTGGAAATTCCCTCGAATAATTTACAAGATTTAATGTTAATTATTGAATATCCATACTCGGGAACGGGCATTTTATACAGATGCTCTTTTCCACAAAGCACGCGAATCAAAAACTGATGCCCGTAGCATATAGCCAGGATTTTTTTATCTACTTCAATAAAATCCCTGATCAGTTTAGTAAGTTCCTCAGTCCAGGGCGATTCGCCTATTGCCGAGGATTCGGAGCCGGAAATGATGAGGTGAGAATAGGCTTCAATGCTTTCGATTTTTTTATGTTTATCAAAAACATAATAATCAGCATCCATGCCCACGGCATTTGCTTCCCGTTGAATGCCCTCGTTGAAGAACCTGATTTTCTCAGGAAACTCCATAATATTATAAACCAGTAGTTTTTTGTTCATGTTGTAGAAAAATATAAAATGCCCGACAAACATACTGTTTATCGGGCATGTGTAACAGTTTAGCTGTTTTATCAAATTCTGAGTAAAATGGTTACTACCATTGACCCCCTCTAACTCCTCCGCCAGCTGGCGGGGAAGGGGTCGGTGCCGAGACGAAGTCTCGTGCATGCACGAGCAAAGCTCGGCAGGATGGGGTCATTATGATTTGGTACTCAATAATGCCACCTAAATAATTTCGGGCATTTTTTAAGTCAACGTAATAGATGCTCAGCTTTTATTTAATAAGGATTTTTCGTGTGGCAGTTTGCCCGTCTGCCGAAATTGTCATCATATAAGCTCCTGCAGGCAATATGGGTAAATCGATCCTTTGTGTACCGGAAACCTCTTTCAAACTTTGGCTTAAAATTTTTCGTCCATTCAAATCAAATATTTCAATTTCTGTTTTTTGAAAAGGAGCCTTAAAATTCAGATATAATTCTTCGCTGGCCGGATTGGGATAAACCACCACATAAACCGATTGTTCAGTGTTTTCCCTTACATCGGCATAAGCAATTGAATCGCCAATATGACACATCAATCCTGCCCGTGAGGATGAGGTCTTCAGGATGTTTTCATCATCGCTTTGAATTGTGTTGGCAAAATTTCCCCCTACAAAAACATTATTTTCATCAAAGACACTTATACCATAAAGGTGATTTCCCGAGGAAGTACTTTCGAATGTTTTAACCCAACTTACTTCTCCATCGTTAGTATATTTTGCTACATACATATCTCTGGCTCCGGAAGGAATGTATTGCCAGTCACCAAAGTGAATCGTATCAACAATATCGCCCATAACATAAAAATTTCCTTCGCTGTCGATATCTGCTTCACCATAATTATTCCCCCACCTGTGCGATTGGATGGAGTTTGCCCAAAGCGTGTTTCCGTCGCCATCAATTTTGGCATTGAATGGGCTGTATTTATTGTAGGGTGTTCGCAGCATTATATTATCAAACATTGCCGAGTCGCCGTGGGTTCCGGTGAGGTACAAATTTCCTTCGGCATCAGATACGGAAGCAGTGGGCCAGCAGTAATATCCGCCGTAATTAATGGGGCTGTAACCAAAGGACTTTGCCCACAGGTAATTATCCTGCTCATCATATTTGGCCACAATACATCTCCCATCGTTGGGAGTGAGACCTATGTTGTTGTTCCCGTTATTAAAAAACACCGTGTCGCCGGCAGGTTCCAGGGTTACAAAATAGCCTCCTGATGGTACAACTGCAACTCCAACCTGGTAAAAGAAATACTCTGTTTTAAACTGTTTGGCAGAAATAAAATCACCGTCCATGGAATATTTTACAAGGAGAGCGTTACCACTGCTATTACCATAAGTTGTAAAGGATTCGCCTCCAATTTGTATGGTTCCACCAAAAGTAAAGGCACAGTAAACGTTTCCTTGTGGGTCAACATCCACCGATTGTATTTCAATGCTAGAATAGGGGAATTCTTCAATCCATAAAAATTCGCCATTATCAATATATGATGCTAAGAAAGATGATCTGAACAGTGCAACTAATTCAAGGCCTCCTATTTTCAGGGTGTCTTCATAACTTCCATGCAGGTATAGTTGTTTGTGGGCATCATCTATCTTCAGGTTTGTTTCGGTATATGACCACCGGGCAGTGCCACCTTCGATGGTCGAGATCCACTGTACTTCACCATCGGGCTTTTGGCCAGCAAGAAGCATGGCCTGCTTAGGACTTGTAAATTCCAATCCGAAATAGTTAGTGTAACCTAGTATATTGCTAAGAGCGAAAGTCATACCATCTCCGTTCACTTCCAGCCCGGTAAGTTGAGATGTGCCTGAATTGCCCTGGCTTGTAACAATGCTTTGAGAGGTTCCGGCAAAATTATATTGTATAAGCGAAGCATTCATACTCGTGATTCCGGCCATAATGAAACCATTTTCTGAACCTGAAAGAATTCCTAAAACCTCCTGATTCACCGTAAAGGCATGTTGGGCAGCACCTGAACTGTCATAAATAGCTGCATAAAAACCGGTATTTCCATAGACTTCAATATCATCAAATGTTGCCCATGAATCCATTCCTCCCGAAATACAAGGCTGGTCATTTTCCAACAAAGCAAAACCGTTGAGTTCTTTTTGTGTGCCATTAGTTGACTTTGCCCAAGCCACCTCGCCCTGGCTATTTATCCTCACAATAAACGCATCCGTTGAACCAACACCAAGTAAAATCCCTCCAAATTCCACATTACGGCGAAAGTAGCCCGTCATAAAAACATCTCCGGTTTCTCCAATTTCAATTTGGGGATTATAGCTATCTCCGATAGGACTCTGGATATGTTCACCGATGATAGCCCATTCATAATTCCCGGCAAAATCTGCCTTCGAAACAAAGGCATCTGCATAGATGAAGGGATCTAAAAAAATATCCCCCAGCCAGGCATCTTCATGTGCGGTACCCGCCACATAAAGTGCATCGCCCGAAACGACCACATCGTTGAAGGCAATGTTGTGTTCCTGCCACCATAAGGGATTTCCGCTTTGATCGAGTTTTGTTAAAAATGAGGATTGAGCCCAACTTGGATTGCCATTCAGGGTGCCTGTAAGATAAATGTTTTGATCGCTATCAATGGCCAGCGCCAATCCCTGATACAGAAACCCCGATTGCCCAATATTTTTAAGTAAATTGATCTGTCCATCAAAGGCAACTTTCATTAGTAAAGCGTCAGAAGTTCCGGTTAATACCACCGTTGATCCATCCATCGAAAAACCAGAACCATCAAAATATCCGGTAATGATCAACTCAGTATCAGTAATCTCCACTTCATACAAGGCAGATGAATTATTTTCACCACTATTGCCTTGTTTTATCCAGAGGACATTTCCTGAATTATCCATCTTCGCAATAAATACGTCTCGCTTTCCAACACTACTTAAGGTTTGGCCTGCAAATTCCATGATTCCGGCAAAGTCGCCAATCACATATAAATTCCCGGTTTCATCAGCAACTACCTTACGTGCTTTGTCGGTTCCTGTGCCACCAAATTTTGTCAGCCAGTCCACTTCAGGGGCTTCACCAAAATCTCCGAAAACGCCATCCTGCGATTTGAAATTTTGGTGTCGCTGAAAATTATCGTCTTCCTCCTGCGAAAGCATCTTGGCTTTTAGTTGCCTGAAAGATTCCATCTGATCGTTATCAGATTTTGTGTTTTGCGCGAAAGCTGATAAATTCAATAAAAATAATGTGATAATGGAGAGTGTAATTAAGTTTTTCATAACATTATGTTTTGGTTTATTTTGAGGCAAACTTACCAAATATTAAGCCATCTCCGGTATTTTCCTTTTTCCCATATGCTTCTTTTTTGGTTTCTATTAAAATTAACCAAAGCCGGAATAATCATCGGTTTGTGTCTGTCAAACCAACCAAAACTATAGTTTATGTACAGAAATTTTTCGATGATCATTTTCATTTATCTTGCTATTGCCCTCTCTTCGTGTAGCAAAAAACCATTGCACAAAAGCAAAGCCCTTGAAAGCATGGCTGAACGTCCGGAAGCCGGGACTCTCGAATGGATCGACAGGATGCAGTACGATGCGAAAAACAATATTTCTTATGGTTGCTTTAATGACTCAAATGATTTGCTTATCCGAACTATGGTGACTGACAGAAGTGCAATCACTAAAATCTTCGCAGCCGGTTTTACTATTCACATCGACACATCAGGAAAGAAAGGACCACAATATTCAATAAAATATCCGCTTGCCCAGGGGATGCAAAACATGCCCCGGCCCGGTGAAAGGAATAAAAATAATGATGCCCTCCATGCAGGAGCAAGGCCGGACAATGATATGACCAACAGATTAAAAACTGCTTTAAACCAAATTGAAATAATAGGATTTAACGAGGAACAAACCAACAGTACACTTTTAAATTCAAGACAGGGAGATGGTATTTGCGCCTGGATTTATATCGATGATAATCAAACCATGTACTACGAATTAAAAATTCCACTTCGGTATATTTTTAGTGCAGGCTTTGCCCCGGGAAAAATGATCTCCTTAGGTTTTGAATCGGGAAAAATAGATTTGCCTTCAAGTGGTCCGTCGGCAAATATGAGTATGCGTCCCGGTGGTAGTAGCGGAGGCAGACCAGGTGGTGGAGGCCGGCCACAAGGAAGCGGAGATCGTGCAGGGATGGGCAATCAACAGGGTATGGCCGAAATGCAATCGCTGTCGAAGCCTGTTAAAATCTGGATAAAAAGAATTGAACTGAATTAAATCAGACTATGCGGAAACTATTTTTTTTCTTAAGTACAGTATTACTGTTCTTTTCAACTATCCGGGGCTATGCCCAGCAAACTGATGAAGTATTGATCTCGGGATTTTTCTATGGTAAAACCCGATTGAACATATTGCATCAAATTGCAAATGACCACAAGCTATACCTTGATTTTGACAAAGAAATTATCCCCAAAGGCATGATGCCGGGCAGGTCGGTGGAGAATATGCCTATGAATGATTTTTTGGAAATTGTTCTCGGTGATAAAGTGATTTACAAATTCGTTGATGATCGGATAATCATCAGGCCAAAAGGCGCTTCCATTGATTATGTGGCGCAAACCTACGAACGAAAAACGGACTTTACCCTCAGCGGGAAAATTGTGGATGAAGAAAGCCAGGAGTCATTGCCTTTTTCCCAAATCATAGTGGAAGGAATCACTATTGGCGGTGCATCAAACAACGATGGCTACTTTACTTTATTCAATGTTCCTTCCGACACTTCCACCCTGCTTGTTTCGTTTATTGGCTACAAACTTCAAAAGGTATTTCTTACGCCAAAACTGGTCGGTAAAAACCTTGTTATAAAAATGAAATCTCTTTCAGTTCAACTCGATGAGGTGGAAATATATGGCCAGCACGAGGAGCTTTTGCGTATGGCTTCCAATACCGGGAAGATTAGCATGTCGCCACAAAAAATCGAATCACTTCCTGATATTGGCGAAAAGGACGTTTTCAGATCCTTCCAGTTGCTTCCGGGAATTTCGGGGAGCAATGAGGCCTCATCGGGATTGTACGTACGCGGTGGTACACCCGATCAAAACCTTATTTTATATGATGGTTTTACGGTTTATCATGTCGATCACCTTTACGGGATGTTCAGCTCTTTTAACTCCAACGCAATCAAAGATGTGAAACTGAGTAAAGGCGGCTTTGAAGCCAAATACGGAGGAAGGCTTTCGAGTGTAATGGAGATTACCGGCAAGGATGGCGACCAAAACTCTTTTAATGCCGGTGGGAGTATTAGTTTGATGAGTTTTAATGTTTATACTGATTTTCCGATCGGAGAAAAGATAACTGCATTTTTTACGGCACGCCGCTCTTTTCAGAGTAATTTTTACCAGGGGATTTTCGATCAGTTCAACACCAGTAACTCGGTTGAACCTTCAGGAGAAATGGCCGGGAGGATGAGGAGATTTACCGAACAAACAAGCCCAAACACCTATTTCTATGATTTGAATGGGAAAATGACTTACCGTTCCAATGCCGGGGATATCATTTCGTGGAGTATATATAATGGACAAGACAACCTGGATAACTCAAACGACAACACCAGATCATTTGGTGGTTTTTCGATGAGCAGCGAAACCAACGACCTTACCAGCTGGGGGAATGTGGGATCGAGCCTGAAATGGTCGCGAAAATGGAACGAAAAACTATATTCAAATTACCTCCTTTCCTATTCAAGGTATTACAGTAAGCGCGACATGACCCGCTCGGGTACGCGTATTCAGGATGATGAAGCCATAGACTTTACCAATGGTCAGTACGAAGTGAATTACATGCACGATTATTCATTAAAACTTGATAATGAGTACAAGTTTGGACAAAAAAACAATGTGGCTTTTGGACTGCAAACTACCTACTATGTGAACGATTATGATTTTACAATGAACGACACCCTGATTATCGAGGATAGATATGATAAGCAATTGCAAAGTTCGATTTACTTTCAGGATGAATATACTCCGGGGACATGGCTCAACCTGAAACCCGGAATCAGGGCTACCTGGTACAGTGGAACCGAGAAAATGTACTTTGAACCGAGGTTACAGGCAAATTTTAATATTTCGGATGAGTTAAGAATTAAAGGAGCCTGGGGAAAATATTATCAATTTGCAAACCGCATTATTCGTAACGACCTTCAATCCGGGGCACGTGATTTCTGGGTGTTGGCCGATGGGGAGAATATTCCAGTGGGTGAATCGACACATTATATCGCCGGGCTTGAGTATGAAACCCCTGCTTATCTTTTTAGTGCCGAGGCTTTTTACAAGCCCATGTCAGGATTGTCAGAATACAGCTATCAAATGGTGAGTGGATTTCAAAATCTTGAATACAACGAATTTTTTTATCAGGGTACAGGCACTTCTAAAGGTCTTGAGTTTTTAATTCAGAAAAAAATCGGAAACTACAATGGTTGGTTAAGTTATACGCTTGCAAATGTTACGTATGATTTCCCTGAATTAAGCGCCGACCCATTTCCCGCTTCACACGATGTGAGGCATGAATTTAACATTGTGAATACCTTTAAGTATAAAAAATGGCTGTTTGCTGCTACGTTTATATACGCCACCGGTAGCCCATATACTGCGCCCACTGCGGGATATGAGTTGATAACTCCCGATGGAAGCAGTGAAGATTTCATCACAATTGGGGCAAAAAACGCACTTCGACTTCCCGATTATCACAGGTTGGATGTTTCGGCAACATATAATTTTGATTTTGGCGGTAAATTACATGGCAGCCTCGGCGCATCCTTGTTTAATGTTTACAACCGACAAAATGTTTGGTACAAAGAATTTGAAATTGTAGATGAGTATCTCATCGAAACGGATGTAACCTTGCTCAGTATTACTCCAAATGTAACCTTCACCATTAAACTTAAATAAAACAATGAAAACCAATAATATCGTATTTCTGATGGCATGGCTTTTTTCCGCCCTGTTTTTTATGGGCTGCGAAGATCAGGCATCCCAATTTGAACTTGAAGAGTATCCCGTGGTTGAAGCCTACCTTTCACCCGGGCAAGCCGTGGACAATATCAGGGTTTTCAGGATGAGTAATTTTACCGGTTCAATTTCTGAAAGTAATGCTATTAGTGGATTGCAAATCAAGCTTACCGCAGATTCCGTAGCCTATATGCTTAGTGAACATTTGGATATTCCCGGTAATTATTATTATGCGGGTAGTGATCTTGAAATTGTTCCCGGAATGTTTTGTGGGCTTGAGTTTGATTACAACGACAAGGTAATATCATCTGAAACCACCATTCCCGGAAAACCTGAAAATCTGGAATTATCAACATCCTCCATTTCTGTATCAATGGGGGGATGGGGTGGCTCAGGCATTGAGCCCATCGAGGTTACCTGGGATAACCCTGGCAACGATTATTTTTACATGGTGGCGACCAACATCGAGGAAAACCCAACACCAGTACACGAAGTACCCGAAGAAGAGGAAGACCCACCACTGAGTGTGGGAACTCAGCCGGCAACAAGCAATTTGCTGAACATTATGCCTCCCATGTGCAGGTATTACGGAACCTACGAGTTGGTGATTTTTCGGGTAAACCCGGAATTTGCAAAAATAAGTCTTTATACCACCACAAGCACCATCAATCTCACCGAACCCTACACCAACATCAAAAATGGCAAAGGTATTTTTACGGCGTTCACCTCCGACACTACTTATTTTGATGCTGTGTCGAAGTAATTGAAGCCAGCATATTTTGTCGGGATTTTAAATCTATCATCGGGTGGAACAGATGAATCAGATGAACTATATGTCCCATCCGTGTAATCCGTGTAATTTGATGAAATACCATCAGATGAATCAGGTGCCCTATATGTCCCATCCGTTTAATCCGGGTAATTTGATGAAATACCATCAGATGAATCAGATGCCCTATATGTCCCATCCGTGTAATCCGTGTAATTTGATGAAATACCATCAGATGAATCAGATGCCCTATATGTCCCACCCGTGTAATCCGCGTAATTTGATGAAATACCATCAGATGAATCAGGTGCCCTATATGTCCCACCCGTTTAATCCGTGTAATTTGATGAAATACCATCAGATGAATCAGGTGCCCTATATGTCCCATCCGTTTAATCCGCGTAATTTGATGAAATACCATCAGATGAATCAGGTGTCCTATATGTCCCACCCGTGTAATCCGCGTAATTTGATGAAATACCATCACATGAATCAGGTGCCCTATATGTCCCATCCGTGTAATCCGCGTAATTTAATGAAACACCATCAGATGAATCAGGTGCCCTATATGTCCCACCCGTGTAATCCGCGTAATTTGATGAAATACCATCACATGAATCAGATGCCCTATATGTCCCATCCGTGTAATCCGTGTAATTTGATGAAATACCATCAGATGAATCAGGTGCCCTATATGTCCCACCCGTGTAATCCGCGTAATTTGATGAAATACCATCAGATGAATCAGGTGCCCTATATGTCCCA
>Ga0307991_1001369_pt1 | contig 16990 bp, 6 predicted proteins | sample EllFjometagen131_FD_203146 | JGI IMG/M metagenome (GOLD analysis project Ga0307991, IMG submission 203146) | Marine microbial communities from Ellis Fjord, Antarctic Ocean - #131 | ecosystem: Environmental > Aquatic > Marine > Unclassified | place: Southern Ocean | collected 2014-10-08
TGACGGGGTAAATACCAACTGAACCAATAACTGTAAACCCAAGAACAATCAGGAAAGTGATAGCGTAGATCATTACCAACCGTACCAGCCAAACCTTAAACCGGTAATCGGGGATACCAAAGAGCAGTTCAAGCACATTTGCGTCAGCATCTTTTTGAATGCCGAACACAGTAGGATAAAAGATTAAAAGAATTCCGGGGAACAGCATAATGCCGTAAATAAATGCTTCATCCAGGGCGGCATTATCGAAAATAGCCTGTATGGTTATAAATACGTAGAAACCAAATGCGGCAAGCAAAAACCAAATGAACTGGTTGGCGAATATGATCTTCATGTTGTACTTGATGATCTTTCTAAATAAGGTCCAGTTATTTATAAATTTTCGCATATTATTTTATTCTAAAAAAATGAATTAAAACGATATTTTGACTGATGTAATTGGTTAATTTGTTGGCACAGTCATATCATTTAGCAGGCACAGATATGCATCCTCAAGCATGGGCATTGCCGGTTCTGCCTCTTTGACAGGCTTCTTTTCAGAGATCATCCTGATTTTTATTTGATCCCCATCCCGTATATGGGATACAATGTGTTGTTTGTTTTCCAGCTTCTCAAATTCTGAAGCCGGTACTTTAAAATGCCAAACCAATCCTTTGGCCTGCTCAGACATTTTATAAGGAGTTCCGGTGTATTTAAGCAAACCCTTATTGATTACAGCAACATTGTTGCATGAACTGGAAATATCTTCAATGATATGTGTGGAAAACAATACGATACGCTCACGCCCCAGTTCAACCAGCAAATTTCTGAATCGTATCCGTTCACGTGGATCAAGTCCTGCTGTTGGTTCATCTACAACCAAAATTCGTGGCAGGTGTATCAATATCTGGGCAATGCCAATCCGTTGTTTCATACCTCCTGAATAAGAGCCTATTTTTTCATTCCGGTGCCTGTACATTTGTACCGATTTAAGAACATATTCCAGGCGTTCGTAACGTAATTTACGGTCATTAAGACCTTTTAAAATGGCTTGATAGTCCAGGAATTCCCAGGAAGTCATTTTTTCATATGTACCAAATTCCTGGGGTAGGTACCCAATAAGTCCCTGAAGCTCTTCTCTTTTCTCGAGTGTGTCGAAGCCATTAATCCATATCTTTCCATAACTCTGGTCTAGAATACCACAAACAATTCGCATTAACGTTGATTTCCCGGCCCCGTTGGGTCCGAGTAAACCATACATTCCTGTGCCAATATCTAGGGATACACCACTTAGTGCTTTAAAAGCTTCGTTTTGTTTACCGATAAGCGGAATTTGTTTTATAAGTCTGAAGAATCCCCTTCTCATTCCGCCGAATTTTCCGGTAATACGGTCAACATTTACTTGTTCACTGTATAATACTTTTGAAATAGAGTATACTCCAAGTCCGCAGTACCACAAAACAGCAACTGTGATAACCATACCAATGTTATCCCAATTTGTGTAAAACCATATCAGGTTTATCGTGGGGATACCCCAAAAAAGTATCTGGTAAAAGACACGGTTCATCCGGGTGAATAGTTTTTTCCCTGACGATTTTCCTTTATTCTTAAGGAGTTTTGAGAATGGTAAAAAAATTAGAAATACAAAAAGATGCACCAAAACAGTAAGTACAACGATCCACAAATTGGATTCCAGGTAGAAATAGGTAAAGAAAACCAGGAAGCCGAAGAGGAGACTTTGCCATATCAGATCATTGAAGTCGCGAGCCCGGGTATATTCCTTGTCCAGCCCAATTCTTTTCCTTATCTTTTTCCCGCTTTTCCATTCCCTTTTGAATCTCGACTCTCTTTCGTAGATTTTTACTAAACTTTGAATTTTAATACGGACAGGATCGCTGTCAGGGATCAATTTTACAGAGGCTTTACGCAGGCTGGTCAGAACGAACCAGGTGCCTCCGGGTATCAGGATAATCAGGAGTACATATAAAATAAACTGCCATAAAATCGCATCTATTTTAAGATAGATTAAAATCGCTCCGGAAATCATCAGAACCAATTGAAACAATTTTACTTTGCCGCTCAATTGACGAAACCAAGCTATACTGTTTTCCATCCCGAAATAAAAAGTTGGTATAAAAACCAGCGTCAGGATAGTACTCATGGTAAGTCCGCCGATAACCGTAATAGCAAAAGGGGCTCCGATCAGGCTAACATATTCCGCCTTTCCCATTGCCAATGGAAACATTGCAACAATTGTGGTTATGGCTGTGATAAGTATAGGTCTTACTCTGGAAATGCCGGCAGCCATAAGAGCCCGTTCTTTACGATAACCCTGTTTTTGCATCATTTTGGCAAAATCAATCAGAATAATGCCATTGTTTACAACTATTCCCAACAAGATTACAAAACCGGTAAGTGTATTGGCATTGAACAAACTGTTCCCTGTTAAAATTAAGGCAATCAGCGATCCTATTGCTGCCAGGGGAATGGAAAACATGAGCACAAAAGGTGTGGAAACCGATTCGAAAACAGCAGCCAGGATCATGAGTATCAGAAGAAAGGCTGCTCCAATAAGAAAATAAAAATCGCGGAACATATCTTCCTCATGTATCACTTCAACCGCAACACCGCCTGGCAGATTGTACCCGGCAACAATATCATCTATTTCATAGCGGTAAGCTTCAAGCAGGTCTTTTGATTTTTCCGCTTCACTAATAAATGAGTAGGTTAGTTCAATCTGTTTTTCCTGGTTAACCCGGTTGATACCAAAGAGACCGTTAGCAAAAACCAGATCAGATATCGTCTGAAGATCATGTACACCACCTTGCTGATCCGGGATCTGTAGCTGTTTCAAATCCACTATCGTTTTTTCATTTTCCTCCTCCGCATCTGAGCTCCCTTTCTCTTTGATAATTATATCATACTCTTCTGTTCCTTGTTTAAATTGCAGTCCTGAAGAAAATTCTTTTGAGAATGAGCTCAATTCAGATGATATATTATTTAGTCCTATACCATATTCAGCCATTAAAAGCTGGTTGAACCAGATTTGAACCTCGGGGTTATTATCGGAAATATTCAGGGAAGTTTCGTCTATAGATTCCAGATTATCGATATAATATTGAAGATCTTCGGCTATGCCTCGCATAACCTTAAAATCCTGCCCTTTTATAAGGATCCTTTCCTGTGAAGATCCGATTCCAAGAAATTTTTCGAAAGCCAGACCCGGATTATTTCCGGAACCCCGGAAACTCTTGCTGGAAGGAGGCGGGGTAAAGCCTATCTCGGCTGTAGAAATATTCTCAAGGTCGCCTTCCACGGCTTCTTTGACCGCTTCCAAACTTCGTCCGTTTATTTCTTTAAAATCTTTCTGAAGCTTGAGGGTGAGTATGGCCTCTTCTTCTCTGATCTGACAGATCAGGTCCTGTTTTTCTGCCAGATCTGTTAGCCTGTTTTCAACCTCCAGCACTACCTTATCTGTGATTTCCAGTCCGGAGCCTGCCGGCATAGTCACATATATCTGGAATTCATCGTTTTCAACCTCGTTCAGGGAATTTACACTTACAGCCATACAGATGATAATAGAAACAAAGAAAATGACAATAGCTCCAATGATGGTTCTGGCCGGGTAGCGCATGCTGGCTTTAAGAAGGACAATATAGATCTGGATGATACGGTTGTTTGTAGATACTTTTTCGAAAAATATTGTTTTACTGCTCCTTGCATTCAACAAGAAATGAGTGGACATGGGAATCAATAGAAGGGCAACGAACAGCGAAACTGTAAGAGTGGAGATGATGGATACACCTATATGGTTTCCCATGATCCTAACCATAAAATTTGAGGAAAAGAGAAATGGAAAAAAAACAACTATTGTTGTAATTGTTGCTGCCAGTATTGGGCGAAGAACTTCTTTTGTTCCTCTGATAACAGCCTCATTGGGAGACAGTTTTTGGGCAGAAAGCCGGTAAATATTTTCAAGCACCACTATGCTGTTGTCCAGCAACATCCCTATAGCCAGCGCCATTCCAACCAGGGTTAGGGTGTTTAAGCTGATATTGTTCCAGTAGAAAAAGTTAAATGCAGTAAATACCGATACAGGTATGGCAAGTGCGATGAATGATACGATTCGCAGGTTTTTCAGAAAGATCCACAACATGAAAATAGCCAGAACACCACCTATCAATGCAAGGTTTATTATCTGGTTGATGTTTTTTTCCATTATCTCTGCAGAATTGCTCTGGACAACGATCTCAATATCTTTTTGCTTATACTTTTTGTTTAATTCCTTAAGTAGAGCTACGGTTTTATGCGATAAGTCAATAAGATTGGTTTGCGAGTCGTTTATTACCATTACCGTCACCGCGTCTTTGCCATTTACACGGCTTAGCGAGGTTTCTTCCTTAACACCGAAATATACATCGGCTATGTCTTCCAGCAACACCGGACCGGGTGCAATAACCACCTTTTCAATATCGGTGATTTTCTCATATTCAGCCTGCACATGTACAAAATATTGTTTGGCAGACTCGTAAATATGGCCAACGAAAGTTCTGTTCTGGTTGTTGCTTCTCAGTGCCGCAGAAATATTTGCCGGGGTGATATTATAGGCTTCACAGGCTTCTTTATCAAATCTTATTTCGATAGTTTTCTCATGTCCTCCATATACATTTACATTGGCAATGCCGTCAGTGTTTTCAAGCTCCGGAACAATGTTCTGGTCGGCAAAATTTCTGACTCTGTCTGTGCCTCCGCCACCTCTAACTTGCAGCTCCATAAATTGGTTATCCATTTGCTGGAGATCAATTTTCGCTACATTGACAAAGAAATTATCCGGCAGGGAAGATTTTACCTGGTTTATTTTTTCTTCGAGTCGCAGGAAAATGTATTTTGAGTTAACGTTATCTTTGAAAGTTACAATGATGCTGGCCTGACGGGGATTAACGTATGACTCGATATTATCAATACCTTCCATGGTACCAATTGCTCCTTCCAATGGTATCACTGCCTGGTTTTCAACATATTCAGGATCTGCTTCAATAGTTGAATTTACCTGGACAAATAAAATTGGTAATTCAGCATTTGGATATAACTCAACGGGTAATTGTTTATAAGAGACATATCCCAGAAGGGTAAGTCCGATAAACAACATACTGATGAGTATTTTCCTTTTTATTATAAACTCCATATTGTCATCTTCATTTATCCATTGGTTTCAACAGGCTGGTTTCTCCTGAGCCGGTCCAGCAGGTCGTACAAACATGGAATCACCAATAGTGTCAATAGGGTTGAGGTAACCAGTCCTCCGATCACTGCTAAAGCCATGGGAGAACGTAAGCTTGCACTTTCTCCTACACCAATGCTCAATGGAAGGAGAGCGATAATGGTTGTCAGGCTGGTCATTAATATGGGCCTTATTCGTTGCTGCACTGCTTTCACAATGGCATCAGCCCGGTTCATTCCTTCTTTTCTCAATTGATTGACCCGGTCCACCAGGATGATGGAATCATTCACCGCAATACCCACAAGAATAATTATCCCGATAATGGCCATAACGCTAATGGGTTTTCCCAGGAAAAAGAACAACAGAATAGTTCCTACAACAGCCAGCGGGATGGTTAACAGAATGGTAAAAGGGTGAATAAGAGATTCAAACTGGGAAGACAAGACCATATATACAAGAATGATAGATAATAAGAGTGCAAAGCTGAGGTTATTAACAGAATCTTTGCGTTTTTTCTCCTCGCCGGTAACCTGGATCCGGTAATTTGCAGGAAGTGATATCTCCGCAAGTTTCTCTATAATTTCTTCTGATGTTTTATTCAGTGCCACACCTTTTTCCATTTGAGCAAATACTTTACCGATACGTACCTGGTTACGCCGGATGATCTTTCTTGGGGCAATAGATGTTTCAATGTTTGCAATCTCATCCAACCTGATAACCTGTTCACCATTAGATATGGTCATATTCATAAACGAAGAGAGATCTTTCTCCGGCAGCCGGACAGTAATATCGCGCATTTCTCCGCCATCTTCCATTTTCCCTGCACTGGCACCTTCCAGCTTATTTCTGATCTTTTCGGTTACAGAGGCTACATCCAGGTTGAACATTCCTGCACGCATACGGTCAATAACCACATTAATTTCAGGAGAACCATCTTCAATGGAGGTTTGGATATTGAAAATATGGGGCAATCCCATAATTTTATCACTGACTTCCCTGGTGATTTGTTCAATAACTTCAAAGTCATCACCGCTTATTTCCACTATAATTGGTGCCTCTTCAGTTCCCAGGATGCTTCTGAGAGCCATTTCATCCTGTATGTAATTAATTTCTAATCCGGGAATATCTGCAAAAACTTTGTCAATGGTTTCAATCAGGTGATTGGAAGTATATTTTGCATTTTTCCCTAATTTTATTTTCATATAGGCGGAATTTTCATTTGTGAATATGGCCTGCTCATCTCCGGTAAGAATTGTTTCCGGACCTATATGACTGTATAATTCGTATTCCTGACCTTCCAGCAGATCGTGAAGCACCAGCTCCATATTGGCTATTGTTGATTCAGTACGTTCAAGCCGTGTACCTTCGGGCAGATTGATTTCAACATCAAACTCTCTTACATCGGTTTTGGGCATGAATTCGGTGCCCACCTTTGGAAAAATGAGAACTGCCGCACCAATAAGTACAGCAGCACCAAAAATTACGAAGAGTTTATATTTCAAAGCTTTCTTAAGGAATTTGCCATAAGCCGTGAACTTAACCGATTTTCCAAAAGGAGGGGTGGGGCGATTCTTGAAAACAAGGTGATAAAGCATGGGAATGAGAAATATTGCGATAAGCAATGATGAGAACAGGGAAAAAGCTACGGTCCATGCTTCGTCTTTAAACAATTCGCCTGATGCACCATGCAGATAAACTATGGGTAAAAACACAACGATGGTAGTAATGGTTGACGCGATAATAGCCCCGCTTACCTCAGATGTCCCTTTTATGGCTGCCTCTTTTACAGACAAGCCGCTTTCATGGTTTCTGAAAATATTTTCCATTACCACGATGGCATTGTCAACCAGCATACCTGCCCCGAGTGCCAATCCTCCCAGAGTCATAATATTCAGTGTGAGATCTGCAAAATACATCATATTGAAAGTGGCAATGATTGAAATAGGTATTGCCAGACTGATAATCAGGGTGGTGCCAAAACGCCTCAGGAAAATAAAAAGGACAAAAATGGCTATAACGATTCCAATCAGAGCCGTTTGTTCAACCTCCTTTATGGCAGAAATAATAAAATTTCCCTGATTGGCAACAATGTTCAGGTGATAGCCCGGGAGGGCTTTTTCAATATCTTCAAGAGATTCAGAAATCTGCCGTACCGCTTTAACTGTGTTGAACCTGGTTTCCTTGTAAATAGAAAGACCTATGCACCGCTGACCATTGAGCCTGACAATATTGACCGGCTTTTGGTTTACCATTTCAATTTCGGCGACATCTTTTAAAAACACAGGTGCTTTCCCGGTATTGGAGGTACTGGTAGCAGGGTCTGTCTGTTCCACTGATCTATAACCAACAATAATATTTTGAAAATCCTTTACCTCGTTCAGAATACTTACCCCTTTTACTACGTATTGAAGCCCCATTTCAGATACGGTACCACCGGAAACATTCCGGTTGTAATTTTGAATTTGCCCGCTTATATCGTTCAGACTAAGATTAAATGCTTTTAACTTATAATTATTGGTGGAGATTTGGATTTCACTTTCTTCCTGTCCGGAAAGTTTTACATCAGCTATACCCTCGAGTCTCACCAATTCATTCCGGATATAGTTTTCAGCTACTTTGCGCAATTCGTTCATATCGGAAATTCGTTCATGAGTCAGACCAATGAGCATGACAGGAGCAGTATTCGGATCATGTTGAGTAATATTCATTTCCTCAATTTCCTGCCCCTGGCCATATGACGAAAGGTTTTTCTGGAGGTCGAGAAATGCTTCATCCATGTCTGTATCCCAACTGTATTCAACACTTATTTGAGCTGATCCTACCATACAAATAGAGGAGACCTGGACTACACCCTTCTGCCTTATGGCAATGGATTCGATATTCTCGACATACTGTTTCTCCATTTCTTCAGGTGGTCGTTCTCCCGCTTTTATTTCAACGAAAATGCGAGGATTATTCAAGTCTGGAAACAGATCAACGCCAAGCTTATTATACGAAATACCCCCAAGCAATACTATACCAAGAACGATCATGGAAATAGTTACCGGGAAATTTATGGCAAATGCTGTGAGCTTTTTCATCTACTTAATTACTTTCACTTTTGACCTGTTTCTTAGGGTTTCAAATCCTTTAGTTACCAGGCGATCATTCAGGGAAAGTCCTTTTAAAACTTCAGCTTTTTCCTGGTTTTCAAGTCCAATAGTTATTTCCCGCTGGAAAGCGGTGCCTTGTTCTACAACAAATACTCTTTTACCGGTTGGACTGGAAAGGATAAGATCTTTACTAATAACAATAGTACTATCCTTGCTCCTGATGATGATATCAGCATTTACAAACATTCCGGGTTTAAGCTGGAGTAAGGGATTATTTATCAGTATTTTCCCTTTGAAAGTGCGGGTTTCTGTATTAATTGCCGGGGAGAGCTCGTTGATCTTCCCGCTCAGTGTATCTTCCGGCAGCGTATAATTTGTTATTCTCACCGTCTGACCCGGTTTAACCGTTGACAGATATTTTTCGGGCAGGTTTGTTTCCATATACATTTTTTTATAATCAAGCAATTCCATCAGCAACTCTCCGGTATTAATCCGGGTACCCGGTGTGAAATAAGGCAGGTTTACAATTACACCGGCAATGGGAGCTTTAATGCTCATCTTATCCAACATTAATTGTGCATTCTTGTAATCATAATTTGCATTGATAAAGGAGACTTCCGCATTTCGCATTTCGCGCAGTGTAACACCCCCCTTATCAAAAAGTGACTTTTGTTTTTCATGTTCCTGCTGAGATATTTCAAGGTTTAACCTTTTTGATTCTATGGCAATATTGTTTTCATATTCCTTATCCTCAAGGCGTATAAGTGCTTGTCCTTCTTTCAATTTATCTCCTAATTTATATGGCTGTCCTGTTGTTGGATTGGTCATCAGTTTGTAATGGCCGGTAATTTCTGCTTTCATTTCTGCTTTACTTAAAGCCAGAGCCGTGCCTGTGGTATTTACATATTCTTCAATTGCCCCGGCTTTTATTTCCATAGTGGATACAGGAATAGCAAGATCTGTTTCTGTATTATCATCCGGCCTGTTGCAGGAAGTGATAGTTAGCAGGCCAATAATTAAGATTGAAAGATTTGTTAGAATTTTCATTGGTATAAAATAAAGTTAAACAATTGTTTTTTGTGTTTTTTAATATTTACTTAAACTGTTATCTAATAGACGGACTCTAAGTGGCCTGGTCTTCAGATTGCCGACTGCCGATTGTGGACTGCCGACTATTTATTTTTAAACAACTCTTCAGGTATTAAAGGTTTTTTATTAACAAAATCGTATAGTGTTTGAATTTTTAAATTCAGTAATTCAATTTTATAATTGATAAGAGCCTGGACATAAGCCGTTTTCTTTCCAGACAGCTGAGTTTGATAAAGATTAAGATCCATGCCTGTCAGATCACCGTTCTGGTATCGTTCAAGGTTGATCTCGTATGTAAGCTGAGCATTTATTTCGTTTTGTTTAGCAATTTCAATTTGATTTTGCTGGTTGATCAGGTTTCTGTAAACTTTGCGGATATCAATAATAATTTGCTTTTTCTCCTCAGACAGGTTTAGCTCCTGGGTTTGGACAACTGCCTCCTGGGCTTTAATGCGTGCCTCTCGCTCTCCCCAGTCAAATATCGGTATGTTAAACGAAACAGCTACCCTGGGATTCTGAGTGGGGTTATTGTAGATGCCTGTGAAGGTTTCATTATCACCGGTTAAACCAATGGATAATTCCATATCTCCCCTGAACTCATTCAGGGCCTTAGTTCGGATTAGCTGAAACTGTGAAGATTGCAGGTCAATTTCACGTTGTCGCAACTCCATTCTTGAGTTTAATCCATAATTTACAGCTTTCTCCATATCAACTTCAACCGGTGAAGTAGTGATGTCAGCTGCAATGAGTATTTTCTCATACAGGTCCATGCCCAGGAAGCGGATAAACTCGTCTTTAGCATTTTCAAGGGTTACCTCCTGATTTTGCAGACTTGATTTTGCTGTAGCCAGGTTTAACTCAGCCTGGTAGAGTTCTTCTCTGGCTGCAAGACCGGCATCCACTTTATTTTTAATTATCGAATAACTTTCCTCTGTATTTTCCAACTCTTCCTGTGCAATAGTCAGATTCATTTGGGCCATATATACATTATAAAAGAATTGTGTTACATTTTTTTCAAGATTAAGTTCTTGAAGGGTATAGCTTATATGCGCATTTTCGTAAGCCAGCTCAATTTCTTTCAGATCCAGTTTTGTTTGGTTGTATGTAAACAAAGGCTGGTTAAGACTCAGGTATAAATAGTTAACAAATGATTCATTATCGGATTGAACATTTTGAAAATCAGATTTGCTTTTTTGCCATCTAAGATTATTAACAAGCGAAACAGTACCATCAGTAAACGGAATGCGCTGGTCAACTCTGAATGTACCGGATGTCCTGAAAGATTCGTTCGTGTACCATTCTGAGTACATAGGGTTGAATTCCCGTGTATTACTGTATTCAGCAGGGGTTAGATTTAGTTTGAATTGTGATTTCTGGGAAGCTTTCTGTGCATTCAGTGACTCTCTGTAACGTTGGAGGTTCAGCATAGATAGTTTAATATCAGGACTGTTAACACCGGCAATGTCAATCGCTTTTTGGAGTGTAATCAAAGTTTGTGCCGGTAGAGTTAATGAAATTAGGGAAAGTGTGAACATTATAACCATTCGCACTATTTTTTTTTCAAAACACATGTTCTTATAATTTATTGTTTAACAAATTTTATTGCATCTGCAACTACCACCCGACTCTCTGAATTGTTTGTCAGCTCAACAATTGCTGTATCAGGAGAAAAATAGTAGGAACCGAGGTGGTTCCAGCCTGTTTGATCATTATTCAGCGAGAGAGCAGGCTCGTCGGTTCCGTTATTATGATGAATTACAAATTGGTATTCCCCCTTAGGTTTATCTTTTGACCGTCTTTGTTGTACATTTTCAATATAATAGTAAACATCATAATAAGCAGTTTTGTTTATTGGTACTTTCCAAATGGCTTTCCTGTCGCCTGATCCTGACCTTACATAACTGGCAGAGCGGATATATTTACCATAAAAAGCAGAATTTGTTGTGGGGGTCCAGTTAATGGGTGCCCGCCAGCTTCGAAAGCCGGTATATTCTGCATCGGATTCATCAGGAGGGAACAAAAGCTTAATTAACAAGCCTTCACTCTCGGGCTGGATCACAGAAAACTCAGGATCTTCATTATCGATAATGATCTCATTTTCCTCCAAAATACGAACAGGATTATCAGTTAACCTTTCATATTCCACCGATTGTACCTTGAAATTATCTTCCAGTTTCGGAAAGTTTTTAGTAATTACAGATGGAATATTTTTTGATGTCAATGTATAGATTGTCATCATTCGGGGATCATTATCGAATAAATAGCTAAGCTCCTTGGTTTGACCTTTTTCCAGATAAATCACCTTTTCAACTGTATTATCCTCTTCTTCTTTGCCTCCTGAAAATCTGCCTTTCCCCTGTCTGCCTCCCTGGGAACTCAATCTGAATCGTAGCTTTATTACTCCATCAGCGTTTTCCAAATTTGAAACTTTAAACTGAACCATACTAAGAATCCGTTCACCATCCTTTACATTTTTTCCAATAATCGGACTGAATAAAAATCCCGGCATCTGAATACCGCTGAACCAGTTATCCATGTACTGGTCCAGGCTCAGATTAAATTCATTGTAAAGTTTTTCATTGAATTCTTCAAAACTGACTTTTCGGTAAAGATTTTCGGTAAAAAAATCATACAGGAATTTGTCAAACTCTTCCTGTCCTGCTTTTGTTTTAATAATAGAGAATAAAACTTCGCCCTTTAGTTTAATTATATTATCAATAATTGTTTTTTGTTCTTTATCCAACAACAATTCACTAAAGCTTTTATATTGTAATGCCATGTTAGCTTTTTCATCTTCACTAACACCGGTGAAATCCCGCATCCATGTAAAGCGGTCATCTGAATTTGAGCTTTGAAGATAAGCTTCTACAATTCTGTTTAATATAGGCCAGTTTTCTGATTCGATATAGTTTGAGAAGTTGTAAAAAACCGGGAAAATATAATAGTGATTGAGTGTTTCTTCCGGTTGCCAGGTGCCTCTGCCACTACCTCTTTGCCAATTGGGTCGTCCCATTTCATTTATAAACAGGTTACAGAATTCGTTCAGGGCACGTACCTGGTATTGTTTATCTGTAGAGGTTTCATCAGACCACTTCGACCTTCGTTTAAATCTTTTCACCTGTCCCACAAAATCAACTTCTCTTGTTAATATACCTTTTTCAGGAAAGAAAATGATTTCGGGTTGCACGATCTCGAATCCACTTGACCAAACATGATTGTACGAAGCAAACTGAACCGGTGTTTCAACAATATTAAACCGGGAAAATGGGTAGCTAAGGTTAATGTTTCGCTGGTAGTCCTCAAACCGCTCAAATATTATTGCGCTTATAGTATCTACTATTTCTGGCAGGGATCCGGAAAAAAAATCGTGCCCTGTTTTATAGTAAACACTGAATTGAATATTGTTTGTGTCAATTGTTTTTCTTTCGTAAGGTCCTATGGCAAGTGATATTTGAGGCAGGGGGTGCTCCGGGGAAAACATCCATCCATTTTCTTTTTCCAATATTTTCCCCTGGGAGACGGGAATAATATTGTGGCTTGTTTGAACATCCATGGTGAATTTCGTGAAATCTCTGTGTAGCCAATGGGGGTTGGTTGAGCTGTATGTCACACCACTTCTCGGGTACCAGCCTGTTTCCTGAGTCAGCAATACATATTCAGGGGAGATAAAACTGTACTTTTTGGGAATATTAAACATATCCGGTCCGTATTTTGTTTGACGTGTCTCTTCATCAATATCAAGATAACAGTATGATTCATCAATACTACCCAGGTATTTAATGGTTAGTTGAAATGTATCGGCAGGAGAAATTTCCCGGCCTGGTTGTATGATTATCAAATGTTGCTTTCGTAAATACTCAAGCTGATCTGCACCGGAGTGAATTGATTCAACTACGAGACCCGGATTCAGGTTCAGGATAATTTCATCTGCAGGTAAATTATTATTGTTTTGAAGTGTGATCTTTGAATCCACTTCAATAGTTTTATTGGTATGCTGCAAAGAAATATTATGACGTGTGATATCAAAAACCGGCTCAGAAGCAAACTGGTTGTTGAGAGAAATGATTGAATCACGGGTTTGTTGGTCGTGCCTGAACCTTTGGATATGATTGTTCATGAGACCAATACTGAACACGATAGCCAATATGCCAAAAATCAGCGATATGTAATTCATTCCCCTGGATTGTGGTAATCTTTTTAGGAGAAAAATAGTTAGAGAAATAAATCCGAGACCAAGGAAAAAATAGATACCCCGGTGAACCAAAATTTCATCCAAATTACTAAAGCCTACAAATTCCGATTTCATCAGGGGAATATTGAAAGCCATGTAATCAAAAAGGTAGTACACTTTGTTTTGCAGGTAAAAAAGTGTGAGGGCAATATAGCCAAGAAGCAGGATAAATGTAATTGCCTGGTTCCTGATGATGCTCATTAGCAGAAAAGAGGCACCTAAAATAAACGTAAGTGTTGGAAGGCTGATAAGCAGAAGGTAGTAAATGTATGCCATAAAATCGGTTTCATGACCCTTAGCAGCCATATTAAAGATTACTGCAATAAGCAGTACGGCAAAATTGACAGCAAAGAAAACTATTAAATTTCCCAGGGTTTTCCCAATAACATAATCACCATTGGTCATCGATCGCATATAAATTACTTCGGTGGTGTCCAGTTTTTTATCCCGTTTTAGAAAATCGGAAGCAAGAAAGACGGCGATTATTGCCTGCGCAACATTTAAAATTAGCAGATTAGCATAAGGGATGCCTGCCGGAATAGCCAGGATATTCCATTCCGGAACTTCAATGTTGGTTTGCGTCATCAGATTAAAGAAAAACAGAAAGACCAGGGATAATATTCCGAAAATGCGAAAAAACCAGCTGCGGGAGAGCGTTTTTACCTCGTATTTTGCAATGGAACGGATATGATAAACCGAGATCATATGGCTTGTATTATTTCTCTGGTTTCCTGTTTGTTCTCCATAAAATGAATGTATGCATGCTCCAGGTTAGGATCTATTTTCTTTGCCCTGAAGCCATTTAATTTATTGGCAACAACCTGTATTTCCCAACCACCTTCAACAGGAACACTCGAAACGACAGGGTATTTCCTGTTTAGTTCAAGATAATCTTTTTCATTTGCCTGCACAAGCCAGACATGTCCTTTAGTCTGTTGGATAAGCGTGTTGGGTGGGCCTGAAAACACCAACTCACCCCGGTCGAGCAAAGCCATTTGATTACAGGTACTTGAAATATCCCCTACAATGTGCGTGGAAAGGATGATGATAATATCTTTTGTACTCATTGTTGAGAGCAGGTTTCTGAATCGTATCCTTTCCTCGGGATCGAGACCTGTAGTGGGTTCATCAATAATTATGATTTTCGGCTCATTTATAAGTGCTTGTGCAATACCAAGCCGCCTTTTCATTCCACCCGACAATTTGCTTGCTTTTCGGTCTCTTGCTTCAAATAATCCAACTTCTTCGAGCATCTTGTCCACGGCGATGTTCCGGCTGTGGCGGTTTTTCATGCCGGCTAAGCGGGCGGCATAATCCAGGAATTCAGAGGTACGTAATTTTGAAAAAAAGCGAAAATCCTGTGGAAGATAACCCATCATAGCACGTATCTCTTTACGGTTTTTAATCAGGTCCAGTTGATTTACTTTTACCTGTCCTGTGCTTGGTTTCATCAGTGTAACCAGGATTCTCATCAGGGTTGATTTGCCGGCACCATTCGGACCAAGTAATCCAAACATTCCGTTCTCAATATTCAGGTTTACCTCTTTCAGGGCATTGTTCCCGTTCCGGTATGTCTTTCCCAGATTTTCAATTGTTATTTCCACAGGAAATCAGAGTTTAGAAGTGCCATATTAATATTAGACGAGTTATTTCAGTAAAAATTTCATGAAAATAACAATATTATAATAATAATTCAGATATCTCAGAGCTTGCTATTATTTAAAGACGGTTTATAGAATATATTGCTGCTTTTTTTCTAATATTTTTTTCTTCTTACTATCATATAACTAAACACGCAACACGTACTTTAACAGCAGGTTAGTCCGCCAGCTGGCGGACTTATTGATAATAGGCAGCCACTTCAGTGGCTGTTTAATTTGTACAACACAATCCAAACAGCCCGTAGGGCTAGAATGGCACTATAACAGATATTTTTATTTTTTGTAAAAAGTTATCATTAATCTACTGAATACTTATTCATTATTAATCAAATAAAAATACCCAATTTCATTATGAAAAGCAAAAAGGAAATAGAAAAGAAGAAGAAATATAAGGTGAGTAAGGTGAGTAAGGTGAGTAAGTAAGTGGGTGAGTGAGGAAGAACCGGTTTTTCAAATCTAATGAAAAGAATATCTTTGTGGGATATTTCAATGGTGTAAGGAAAAATGAAAAACATAAGGAACTTTTGCATAATTGCTCACATTGATCATGGAAAGAGCACAATTGCCGACAGGTTGCTCCAAAAAACGGGGACACTTATCGGCAGGGACTTTCAGGATCAGGTGCTTGATAGTATGGATCTTGAGAGAGAAAGGGGGATTACGATCAAGAGTCATGCAATTCAGATGGAATATTTTTCAGGCGACCAGAAGTACTTCCTGAACCTGATTGATACCCCGGGTCATGTTGATTTTTCCTACGAAGTATCACGGTCAATAGCATCATGCGAGGGAGCTTTACTTATTGTTGACGCTACACAGGGAATACAGGCACAAACAATCTCAAATCTTTACCTTGCTATAGAAAATGACCTGGAAATAATTCCTGTATTGAATAAAATGGATTTGGAAAATGCCATGCCTGAAGATGTAAAAGACCAGATAACAGATCTTCTTGGGTGTGAAAGAGATGATATTATTGAAGCCAGCGGGAAAACAGGAATGGGGGTTGAGCTAATATTAGAAGAGGTTATTCGGAAAATCCCATCTCCTGAAGGTGATCCGGATGCCCCATTGCAAGCCTTGATTTTTGATTCGATATTTGATTCCTTCCGTGGGATACATGCATATTTCAAAATTATTAATGGCACAATACAAAAAGGGGACTCAGTACAATTTGTTGCAACCGGTAAAAAATATCATGCTGATGAGATAGGTGTTTTGAAATTTGAACTGAAACCAAGGGAAGAATTAAGTGCCGGTGATGTGGGATATATTATATCCGGGATCAAAGCTTCATCAGAGGTGAAAGTAGGAGATACTATCACTCATGTTGACAGACCATGTAGTACAGCGATTGAAGGTTTTGAAGATGTAAAGCCAATGGTTTTTGCAGGTATATATCCTGTGGATGCCGATGATTATGAGGAATTGAGAAACTCTATTGAGAAACTTAAGCTGAATGATGCATCACTTTCTTTTGAACCGGAATCATCTGCAGCACTGGGCTTTGGATTTCGCTGCGGGTTTCTTGGTCTGCTTCATATGGAGATTGTTCAGGAACGGCTCGATCGTGAGTTTGATATGGATGTAATAACAACAGTTCCCAATGTATCTTACCTTGCATATACAACCAGGGGGGAGGTTATTGAGGTGCATAATCCATCAGGGTTGCCTGAGCAAACTCATATTGATTACATTGAAGAACCCTATATTACTG
>Ga0307991_1001374_pt1 | contig 16957 bp, 10 predicted proteins | sample EllFjometagen131_FD_203146 | JGI IMG/M metagenome (GOLD analysis project Ga0307991, IMG submission 203146) | Marine microbial communities from Ellis Fjord, Antarctic Ocean - #131 | ecosystem: Environmental > Aquatic > Marine > Unclassified | place: Southern Ocean | collected 2014-10-08
CACAAATTAATCCTGCGCCCTATAACCCTCGAGTCGATCTCACCCCTGAAGACCCAGCATATCAAGAGCTTGAAAAAAGTATGACCAATCTTGGCTATGTTGATCCTATTGTTTGGAATTGCCAAACAGGCAATTTGGTTGGAGGTCATCAACGTTTTAAGATTTTAGTCAATCAAGGATTAACAGAGATTGATGTTAGCGTTGTTGATCTGCCTCTAGAAAAAGAGAAGGCGCTTAATATTGCGCTTAATAAAATTAAAGGTCAGTGGGATTACCCTAAGTTAGCAAATATTCTTCAGGACTTTGGGCAAGTACCTGATTTTGACTTTGAGTCAATTGGTTTTACTGCACCTGATTTGTCAAACATCCTGGATAACTATTTGCCAATGCAGGATGATGCTTTTGACTTTGATGCCGCTGTTGAAAGTATCGAAGAGCCTATTACTAAAAAAGGCGATTTGGTTGAATTGGGGCTGCATAAAGTGCTTTGTGGAGATGCAGCTGACTACGACGATTTAAAGCGTCTTGTGAGTGATGCTAAGGTAGATCTTATCATAAGTGACCCTCCGTACCTCGCACGATATTTACCAGGAAATAGGCCGGGCAAGAAGAAAAATAAGAAGCGATCATCAGGGAAGATGATTCAGAATGATGCCATGTCGCAGCAGGAATACGACGCATGGCTTAATCAAGTTTTAACAAATATTACTTCAGTCATAAGCGCTGGAACACCATTTTATATTTGGAATGGGTTTAGACAGTTTGGGTCTATGGGGCAGATGCTCATCAATTTAAATTGTCATCTGTCGAATGTGATCACTTGGATGAAGCCATCCATTTGTATTTCATATTCGGATTATAATTTTCAGAGTGAATTCTGCTTATACGGGTGGCTTAAAGGAGATGTTCCACATAAATGGTATGGCTCTACTAAAGAATCAAACGTGCATCAGGTTGCTCGACCTACCTCAAGAATTCATCAGAATCAAAAACCGCTTGAATTAATTCAGCGTAGTATTCGCAATAGTTCTAAGCGGGGAGATGTCGTCCTGGATATCTTTTTGGGATCGGGGACCTCGCTAGTCTCAGCAGAAAGCCTTGGTCGCCGTTGCTTTGGGATTGAAGTAGATCCGAAGTATGTCGACGGAATTGTGAGGCGTTATATTGCTTTTGTTGGGAAAGATAATGTTTCGCCTGAAATACGGAAGCGATACGTAAAGGAGGATTCCGATGGAAAATAAAGAAAGGCCTACCTTAAGCATAATCCAGGATATCAAATCCGGAAGTATCAGCGTGAAAGCGTTGGATAAAGAAACGCGAATACCATATGTTGAGATTTTACTGTCAGAAGGATGCTCCGTGCCACAGATAGCGCAAGCGCTTGATCGATCTGAAAAGACAATTAGGCGGGATATTGTTCAAATACGCGAAAACTTTTTTAAAAGCATGGATAAAGACTTTGCAAAACGTACTATTGGGAATCTTCTGATGAAAGCAGAAGCGCACAGTTCATTTCTCATGAGATTGGCAAGAAGCCGAGAAGGCTCTGTCGGTGAACGAGTTCAGGCTGAATATTTGGCTTGGAAAACAACTGATGAGTTAGCAAGACTTTTACAAAATATGGGGGTCTTGCCGTTAAAACCAAAGGAAGTCGTCGGTGATTTCTTTCATCATCATGATGATGAGAACAAGGAGAAATCTTTTGTTGAGACTCGAGAGGAATTAAGTCGGGTTATTAAGATTTCTAAGGAATCTGGAACATTGACGCCAGAGCTTGAGCAAAGAGTTGCTTCACTTAATCGAAAGATTGAGAAAGCAGAAATTGTATATGCAACAAACAAATTAATTCAACAAGTAACAGAAAACAAGGAGGGTAAAGATGAATAATATAATTAAAAAAGAAGAAATCGGTATCCGCAGGGATGCGGGGATTAAATCTTTTCGTGCTTTTAAGGATATATATCTCGCTAGTCATTTTGAGGTAAATTCTGCAGATGCGCAGCTGGAAATAATTGATGTTTTAACGAATGCTTCCGTAGAACGAGGCACGAAATTGGCAATCGTTGGCCCGAGAGGGTTGGGCAAAAGTATAATAATCAGTTCAGGATATGTTGTTTATAGCGTTTGTTGTGGGCTTGAGAAGTTTATAGTTCTCGTTTCTCATTCTTCAAGCCAGGCTATTCAAATGCTGGAAAATGTTAAGCGGGAGCTTACAGAGAACCCCTTGATTAGAGAAGATTTTCCGGAGCTGTTTGAATTTGATAAAAAGCCAAAAACTTATCGCCTGACAAGAAATGAGATTGAAACTCGCAATGGAATAAAAATTATTGCTTTAGGCGCAGACCAAAGTTTTCGAGGACGTAGATATGGACGATATCGTCCTGATCTTATTCTTCTCGATGATTTTGAAAAAGGTAATATTGTTACATCAGCAGAAGTTCTCGAAAAGGCAAAAGAAACTTTTCAGAAATCCATTCTCAAGATGGGGGATGTAAAAACGAACATTATCATGACAGGTACAATTTTCAATCAAGATTGTTTAATGGCAGATTGCATGAAGGAGAATAATCCTGGGTGGAAGAGGTTATTTTATCAGGCGATTGTTGAAGATGCAAAAAATACACAGCCTTGGGACGAATGGGCGGATATCTACAACTATCGTAAGGAGGTTAATGGTCAGACGGGGCCAGATGCAGCCAGGGTTTTTTATTTGGAGCGTAAAGAACAAATGGATGAAGGGGCTATTGTTCTTTGGCCTGACAAATGGACCTACTATCAACTAAAAATGGAGTATGAAAATGATCCGCTTAGTTTTAATAGTGAGTTTCAGAATAAGCCGTATGATTTTAGTAAAGCTATGTTCAATGTGGAGATTGCTAGCTATTGGGGTAAAATCTATGCATCTGTTGAAGATCTTTTGCGGGACATTGGAGACCATGTTGAGTTTTATGGGGCATGCGATCCGAGCTTGGGTCTAGATACAACAAAAGGGGCCTATTCGGCGATTATTATTTTAGCTCGAGATACTCGGACAGGAGTTTTGTATGTCATTGTTTCGGATATCGAAAGAAGGGATGTTGGGAAGATACAGTCAGATGTTCTCGCGTACGCTCAACGATATCGATTTGTTCGATTTGTATTTGAAACAAATTTACTTAGAGGAGAAACTTGTAAGCAATTAATTGAAAAAAGCCGTCAGATGGGGATATATTTTCCTATAGTTCCTCAGAATACTATATTGAATAAAATCATAAGAGTTCAATCAATAGAGCCGTATGTCAGAAATGGCACCCTTCAGTTTATGAGAGATAGTGGTAAGCTTATTGAGCAGTTAAGGTATTTTCCAACCGGGAAGTACAAAGATGGACCCGATTGTTTGGCCATGGCGGTCGAGGCTGCCAGTCAGGGTCCGGGAAAAGTTCAGGTGCGAATAATCGAGCGCAAAGATGACTGGCGTGGAGACTACAGAAGGAATCTTGGCTGGAACCTTTAATGCCATATTGTAAAGGTAAGAAGAAGGGCGCCGAAAAACCGGCGCCCTTCTTTGTCTTTTTCCTCGAGTGTATTGAGCATTTTAGAGATAAAAAGTGGTGCTTAGCATTAAATATTGCCAAAGATGATTTTTTTTGGCATAATATTTGCTACTACTATGAAAAATAGAGCAATACCAACTAGTGCTAAGTAATCCAAATAAATAAAGAGGGAAAAATGCAAGACATTGGCAGTTATCTTACAGTTAGAGAAGTGGCTCAAAAACTAGATATTTCTGAAGAATGGGTGCGTAATCTTATTAAGACCCGGGAAATAAAAGCTTTGAAGATAGGGAAATGGCGGGTAAAACCTTCGGATCTAAATAATTTTATTAAGACAAGATATAACAAATAATTAACTACCCTTTGACGAATAGGTATATTAAAAATGGATAATGAGAGGTTTGATAAAGTCCGAGAAATTATAATAGCATTGTTGCGTAGTGATTCCGAAGGTATGAATATTTCAGATATTTGGCGGGGAATTCAGAATCGCGGTATTGAAGTTGGTTATAATGAGCTTGAAGATTGGTTGTTAGATCAGCTTGATCTTGTTCAGGTGTCTTCCGATGGAAGAATTCTTCTTAATCCGAGCGTTGATACTTCTAGGATCCGTAGAACAAGAGTTGTCCCTGATGTTCATGAAATTTCTGGTGATGTAGATTCGGCAAGTCGCATACACCGCCTTGTTAAATATTATATTGATTGCCTCCGCGAGGAGGGTAAATCTATAGCTTCTTATCGGGAGCATCAAAATAGTAGCTTTGTTTTGCTTGATGAAGAATTGTATTCAAAAAATAAAGGTTTTGCATCAGTTCAAACTAGTGCCGCAGGAGGTTTTGCAAAAAATGTTGCAGGCAACACAAGGGCGGCTTATTACGGATATCCATTATTGTTGGATTGGGTAGAAACTGGTGATGGAGAGTTTGCTGATTATAGGGTAATACCTGTTTTTATTGCTCGTCTTGAAATTCAGGAAGAGGCAGAAAAGAGTATTTTCCATTTGCCGTTAAACTCAATGCGTTTAAATCCACAAATAATGAAAAGTGTAAGATGGAAAGATCAGTCATTTATTAGAACTAGGCTTGACGCTGATCCTGAACATTACAGTAGTTTTGAAGAGCGGCTTGCTATGTTAACTTCTCTTTTTCCACATATTGATGAAAATGAGAAGTTGGATCCAAATACAATTTTTAGGTCAACAAGCCTATCGATGATAGATGACAGGCAGGGTGGTTTTTATAATCGGAGTGGCATATTCCTTGGCGGTGCTAATCCTTATATTAAAGGGTTAGTTCGCGATTTGGAGCAGATGCAGGATAAACCAAGCGAGATTTTTCAACAAACCGCATTGGCTCCATTAGTTCGGTCTGTGATGGAAAATAAAGAAGTGTCCGAGGGTGCGTTGGAAACAATTAAAGTGTTGAGTCTGGCTGGGGGCGATGAAATTCTTAATGCACAGCAGGAGAATGCAGTTAAGCAAGCTTTTGCTAATCAAATGAGCGTTGTTACTGGTCCTCCAGGCACGGGAAAGAGTCAGGTTGTGACAGCAATTTTAACATCTGCAGTGTTGCAGGGCAAGACGGTACTTTTTGCTAGTAGAAATAATAAAGCGCTTGAAGTTGTGCGGGAAAGATTGAAGAAATTATGTCCTGATCCGCACGCCTTGATGCGTGTAGGTGGTGATTACGATAAAGAGTGTGGTGACATTTTGGATCGCATGGGCAATCTTCCTTCTAACGAGAATGTGATGCCTTTTGATCAGCAGATGAAAGGCATAGATCTTCAGTTAAGCAACTTGGATGCTCTTGAAAATGATCTTAATGTGACCGCTCAATTGTTAAGTGAAGCTAATCTTGCAGAAGAGATCTTTGATGGTCTTAAAAAGAAACTTCTACCAGGATGTGAAAATGCATATGAATTAGTTTCTCAATTTGATAAGGATAAATTGATAGCTGTGGCTAAACGGCTTAAGCGTTTGATGGGTATTTGGTCGCCTTTGCTTACTTTATTAGCTCTTTATTTGCAAGCACATAAAGGTTCAGATGAGATTGATCTTCTTAATAGTGAATTGGAGAAATTGAGTATAAATGTAAAGTTGAAATGGCCAGAGAAACGCAAAGACTTGCATAGTATATTTAAAAAATTGCTTTCACTTACAGAGATTGTTAAATCTGTCCATAATAAAAAAGTTGCTGCTCAAAAACTCGGTGAGGCTGATAATTTAAATATTATTTATGAAAAGATATACGAAAATAAGCAAATGATCGCAAAAAAAGTTCCTGAGCTTCTTATGGCAAAAGTGAGAGCTAATGCATCTGGTCAGAACATGTCTGAAGCGACTCAAGAAGCGTTATTGCAATATCGAAATACTATGCCTTTATTAAAGGGGTCGCGTCTTAATGATGAGCAAAAACGTTTGCGTCTCGTGGGCTTAGGGCATTTATTTCCTAACATGCTCCAAAGACTGCCGGCTTGGGCAGTTACTAATCTATCTGTGTCACATCGAGTCCCACTTGAGCCTGCTATTTTTGACCTTGTAGTAATTGATGAAGCTAGCCAGTGCGATATTGCGAGCTGTTTCCCTCTTTTATTTAGGGCAAAGAAAGCTGTTGTTATAGGGGACCCGCTACAGCTTTCTCAGATCACTCAAATTTCTCAGAATTTAGAGGATCAAATTCTTAGACAGCAAGGACTAGATGGTCCGGAAAATGATCATCTTCGTTATTCGGAAAAATCTATGTATGATGCTGCTCGTTGCGTAACGCATACTGGAGGTTATCAGTTTTTATCAAGTCATTATCGTTGCCATTCAGATATTATAGGATTTGCTAATACGGCGCATTGGTATGATGATCGCCTAAATGTTTTTACGGATAATAATTCATTAAAACGACCTAATTGGTGGAAGCGCGGAATTGAATGGAATCAGGTCAGTAGTGAGATAGGTACTAATTCGTTTAAAAAGTATTATCTTGTTGAGGAGGTTGAGAAGGTTGTTGAGATTGTCCATGACCTTCTTGAGAATAAAAAATATGAAGGGACTGTTGGGGTGGTTTGTCCTTTACGTTGCATGGTAGATAGAATACGTGATGGGGTGGACAAACGAGTTCATGCTTCACTTATTCAAGGGGCTAAATTTGAAGCACAGACGGCACATGGATTTCAAGGCGATGAACGAGATGTGATTATTTATGCAATGGCTGTTCATCCGAATATGCCTCGAGGGTCTGCATGGTTTATTGCTGAGAACAGTAATCTCTTTAATGTTGCACTTAGTCGAGCTCGGGCAGTATTTGTGGTTGTTGGTGATAAGGCAGCAGTGAGTAATTTTACATTTGAAAATCGACCAGTGGCATATCTTAATGATTTTGTTAAGTACGTAGATTCTATCAGCGAAGATAAACCGAAGGTTCAGGGCAGGCCCATTTTTACAGAAGAGCAAAGATGGGAAGAGAAGCTTTATGTAGAAGCATTAGAGCCAGCTGGAATTCCAGTAGTTAGTCAATATGCTTTAGGACCATACAAGCTTGATTTTGGACTAATAAGAGTAGGGAAAAATAGGAAGCTAGATATTGAGGTTGATGGGGAAAAATTTCATAAGGATAGTGCGGGTAGACGTTTGCGCCGTGATATTGATAGAGATATTTATGTAAAAGCTCAGGATGGAAGACAGTGGGATGTCATGCGATTTTGGGTATACGAACTAAAGGAGGATATGGAATCATGTCTGAAGAAAATTCAAAAATGGATGAACTCAGTAACCTAATGGGGCAGTCCGAAAAAGTGTTGGACAATGAAGATTCAACAAATGATTCAATTTATAAAAAGAATCGGATCCTGTTGGCGCCTTCTATTTGGCGATGGTTAGGGATGTCTATGGCAATAATTTCTGGGATTTTTCTTATGATGTCTTATGGGCAGTCATTAGATATAAGTAAAAGGGAAAAGATGGTTTCCTTTAAGGAGAGAATTTCCGCGAACTATGATGAACAGATCGTTATTGCAAAAAAAGAATTGGGTAAATTAAATGCAAAAATAGGAAGCTTAAGGGAAGAAAAGAGCTTTCTTGAGGGCGAGACTGCTAATATAGCTGCTGTTGCCGAAGAACATCGTAAGATAAGAAATGAAGTTATGGCTCAAAGTGAAGAGAAAGAGCGTTTAAATAAAGATATTGAGAGCCTTAAGGGTAGAAGAATAAATTTAAATGTGGGGGTTGCTGGGCTTAATATTCAAAAAGAAACTTTAGGTAAAGAAATTGATGAGTTTAAAGTGCAAAAAGAAGGTTTGAGTGAGAAGGTTGTTGGGTTTAAGATTCAGAAAGAAGCTTTAGGTAAAGAAATTGATGGGTTAAAGGTGCAAAAAGCAGATTTAAGTGCAGAGGCTTCTGGGCTTAAGATTCAAAAAGATGATTTAATTAAAAAAGTTAGTGGTTTAAAGGATCAAGAGAGCGGCCTTTCTGTTCAAATTGGTGATTTAAAGCCAAAGTTGTTAGAAAATGAAATAAAGAAAAATGAATTAAACGAAAAACTTTTGACCCTTCAACCTGAAGTAGCTTCCTTGAAGGTTCAAAGAGATCAGTTAGGCGCGGAGTTAAAGGATAGCAATGTAAATCTTAGAGAATTAGATAAAAAAATGGATTTTTATGAAAATAAAGTTTCTTTCTTGGAGGATAGAATAAAATATTTAGACAAGGAAGAGAAGGGTAAGAAATCACGATTAAACAAAATGAATAATACATATGAAGGTGTTATGAGAAAATATGATGATAGAAATAGGGAAATATCAAAATTAATAGATGACGAGTCAAAATTAAAAGAAATTATTGAGTCTTTAAAGCGGAAAATTAAGGAGGCTAAATAATGAATAGTGGAATGATAACTCCAGAAATCATAATGCTTGGAGGAGCAATTTCTTGCTTCCTAGCCGTGCTAACTCTTTTCTTTGCTGGTAAATTTTCCTTTGTTCAAGGACTTGGAAGCCGTTTAGCTGCAATTGAAACGCAAATATCCGAGCGTAAAAAGATATTGAGTGACGTTGGGAAGAAAATTGCGGAGGCGGAAGAGCTTAAGCAAAAAGTTGATCATGGTGAAAAACGACTCGTTGCACTTCAGCAGGAGTTGAAACCTTTAGAAGAAAAGCATTTAAAGGCTCTTAGTGATTACGAGGATTCGAAGGGTAAATTGCGAGGTGTACGAGATGACTGGAATCAGATGCGCGAAAAGGTTGAGCTTTATAAAGACAGAGTAGCGAATTTGGATAATTTAGAGCAAGAAATTAAACAGTTGTCAGACAAGCACAAGGAATTAAGTTTGCTTGTTGAAGGACTTCCTGAAAAACAGAAAGAATATGAAGATCTGAAGAATCTTGTTGAAATTGCAAAGCAGGAATTCAATGATCTAACTTCTGAAATTGGATCTCTTAAAGATTCAGTTGATGTTGCAAGTAAGAGATTGCAAGACCTTCTTGATCAAGAAACAGAGTTGCATAAATCTATTGAAGCAAAGAAGAATCAGCTGGACCAGATGAATGCACAAACTGCAATTCTTAACATAGAATTAGCGGCGAAGAGGGAAAAGGCTGGATATACCTCTAGATTAACAGCCGAGTCTTTTAATTCATTGTACGAGCCTGTGTTTACACATCAAGAGAGACAGGAAGATGTTGGTGAGGTTGTATTGCTTGATGGATTAGGTTCTCATATAGAGAACATGGGGTTTGATTTCTCGCAGCGATTACAATGGGCGTTTCACACTGCGTTAAAAACATCTGATATATCATGTCTTACTGTTATGGCAGGCGTGAGTGGTACGGGAAAAAGTGCTTTGCCTAGACTTTATGCAGAAGCAATGGGAATGCATTTTTTACCAATAGCAGTTGAGCCTAGATGGGATAGCCCGAATGACCTATTCGGATTTTTTAATTATATGGAAAATCGTTTTGAGTCTACTCCCCTTGCGCGTTCTTTAGTTCAATTTGGGAGAAGGGAAGGAGACCGAGGAGGAGAGCTAAACGATCAAATGCTTGTAGTGCTTTTAGATGAAATGAATCTTGCAAGGGTAGAATATTATTTTAGTGAATTTTTGAGTCGCCTTGAATTGAGGCGAGATGTTAATTTGAACAGTTTGGAAGATTTTCAAAAAGTTAGCGTTGAGATATTTCCAGGGATTGAAGAAAAGGATAATCGAGCCGACCCGATAAGATTGTTTGCTGGAAATAATATCTTGTTTGTTGGAACTATGAATGAAGATGAATCTACACAAAGTCTTTCTGACAAGGTTATTGATAGGGCTAATGTGCTTCATTTTGGTCGCCCTCTTAAATTACATAATAAGGAAACGATTTTAAATATTCAACAGTTGAATTCTGGAGTTCTTGCAGCTGATACATTTAAGAGTTGGCAAAAAGATTCAACGCCAGAAGTTATAGAATCGTATTCAGATTTAAGTAAGAAACTTTCTGATTTGAATGAGGTCTTAGGTAATTTAGGTCGGCCTTTTGCACATCGAACTTTTCAAGCGATATTAAAATATGTGGCTAATTATCCGGGAATAGATAAGGGATATCAAAGGCCTTTAGCGGATCAGATTGCGATGCGAATAATGCCAAAGCTTCGAGGGCTGGATCTTGCGGATAATGGTCAGGCCTTTAATCAGTTGGATTCGATTATTCGTGCAGTAAAAGATGAAGGGCTAAACACAGCATATGATGTTGCACGCAAAAGCCGTCAGGGCGTTTTTCATTGGCAAGGGATTAGTTGGAAGGATTAAACTGTGTCGAGTGTTCCATCCATAAAAATATTTCAATTTCCATGGCAGGCTATGGCATGGCCCTTGAGTCTTGACGAAAATAAAAAATTTCCAGAATTTATACAGCCTTCTAATGGGTCTTTTGTAGCTTCTATTGGAAATAATCAATCATTTGATGTCGGTATAACTCAAACATCAAACGCAAGAAAGTCCATAGCAAGAGATCAAAAAGTTATTTTTTTTGAAGAGCTACCTGGACCGGGTGTTAAGGGTTATCAAAAAAAGTTTCTTCCTGTAAAGATATCTGATAAATTTGGAGAATATTCATCTTTTGAGATTGAATATGTGGATGCTCATATTCATCCTGATTCTCGAGATGTCGATGGTTTAGAAAATATCTTAGTTGACAATGATCCATTTGAAACGTTTTTTGATGGCATCTTGGGATTGATGCAAAACAGCATTGATTATATTTATAAAAAGAATTTTAAAATGAAGATGTTTGAAGCTAGAACTATTTATTGGAACGATCTTTATGAATATTTAGTTGATTATAAGGAAGATGATGTCGCTAAGCAGTCTTTAATTGTTGAACTTGCAGAAAAGTCGCCAACATGTCTTAAAGATATTTGTCGTTCGCCTAAGAAGCTTCTTAAGAGGATCAGACAGAATCAGAGGCTTCATCGTATTCAAGAGCTAGACAACCAGTGTATTATTGATTATGCGCAGCGTCCGGGTGTTACTTCTGCTCAAAAAGCGGGGCAGCGGCAACGATTGTTATCAGTGGTTCGAGTTGAAAGTTTGGACACTCTTGAAAATAGAGTTGTTTTGGATTTTTGTCGATTATCGAGGAAGGCTGCTACACGTTATGATCGTGAAAATTCTCATATAAAACGAAGTCCACGACTTGAATGTGTCCGTAGATTCAGTCGTCTCTGCAGGAAAGTATTAACAGATGGGAAATTTCAGGATGTTAGAAAGCTCACAGCTCCTTGCAAAGTTCCCAATAACACGCTTCTTCAAAATGATCTTTATTCTGAGGTTTGGCAAGATTATCAAAAGTTACTCAAGGATATTGATGTTCGCGATGAAGTGTGGCGGTGGCAACGAAGAGCTTGGGTAGATGTAGTTAAGATATTCCTTTCTTTTTCTATGCTTAAACTAGAAAAAAGCGGTCTTTTTCCGATTGTTGAGAGGCCCCACAAAAAGCCGGTTAAGATAGCAAAGGAACAAACGATGGGGCGATGGTTGTTGAAAGACCCATTTCCTGGGCCTTTTATTTTCGGCGAGAGCGAGAAGAATACTATTTCTCTTTATATTGTTGATGGCGACCAAATAGATGATTTTATATCTGCAAGTTTGACCATTTCAATATGTAATGCTGATTTTTATTTTGTTTGGATTTCTAATTTAACAGGTGTAGTTTCAGTTGTTCCAGTTTGGGGTATGCTAGGTGATGCGAGATGGAATGATTTAAATAACAAAAAAGAGCTTGTAGGTGGGTTTAAAAAAGATCTCATAGATAATTTAAGGGTTTTTGATGGCCATCTTAAAAAGAATGAAGGAGGCCGTGACGTTGCTCAGCGCTTAAGGTTGCGCGGTGGCATTATTGTGCGAGGTAATTGGATGGCAAAAAAAGAAAATGATTTTCTTTTCGACTTTCAAAAAGGTGAGAAGTCTGAAGTGCCGATTTGGTATATAGAAATTGGTGCGGATAAAGGTCAGTGGAATAAGATGCTTATGAATCTAGTTGAACCCTTAGGAGAATTGCTCTGTGAAGATTTCTAAAGTTGGAATAGATGCAAATGGGCGTTCTTTCTATTATGTTGGGATAAAAGAAGATGACGGGTCCATAGTTCGCGAAAATAAATATTCAATTATTGGCGTGCCGCCGGAGTATTATCATGAGCGTTTTATTTGGAATAATGCTTCAGCAACACGTTCATCAAAAAAGTCGATTTCTATCCCCTTGGAGAGAGTATGGATAGACTTGCTTAAAGGGAATACTTCTTCTGGTGATTGGAAATATGCAGATGGCAGTACGGATAAATGTGCATCAGGAGAGGCTGTTGCTGAAGCTATTCAGCAGAACCTGGGTTGTGATAATTTGGAATCTCTTTGCCTAGGGATACCGAATTATTTGGATGAGTCTGGTCAAGAAATGTTGTTACGAGGTCTTCGTGGCGTGGGCTTTTCCGACGCAAAACTATTATGGCGTCCGATAGCGCTTGCATTGTGCTGGTTGAGTGACCATGGAAATGAATTGAAACGTACGCAGGGAGAGCTCCCTAAGGTCTGGGTAATAGATTTTGAAAGTTGTGAGCTAGAGGTTACTTGTTTAGACCTTCGAGAGAGAAAGGGGCATATTGTGCCTCTTAGAAAGTGTCCTCAGGAAAGGGGCCATGAAGAAAAGAGTGGCATTTGGCCATCATATTCATATGTATTGGATTTTATTATAAAATCTACTGGTATTGAGTTAAGTCATGCACATGACCTTATGTGGGGTGGTTTTGGAGGCAAGTTTCAAGAAGGGCTTGAGAACAATGAATTTTCTCAAACATTTTGGTTGCGTGATGGATTGCAATGGAGACCTGTTGAAATAAAAGAACCAGATGCAGGAGATTTTTGGAATTCTGAATTAGATCTAGATAAAGAGATGAAAAGTAATAAAAAAACGCTCAAAGATCATTTAGTAAAAAAACTTCCAAAAGAACGGATAAATGAGGGAGATATTATATTATGGCATGGTTGGCCAGTCAGGATCTTTTCTAGTGATGAAAAGGGAGAATATGAATCCACTCATCAATATGTACTTTCTTCTGATTCTGTTGCTAAAGGATGTTCTTGTTTTCTTGATCGTCTCGAAAGATCTTTACCAACTTATTTAGATACCTTGCCTCAGCACGGAATATGGGTTGAGGACAGGCCTTTCGGACATGAGCCATCCTGGGGATTTTATCCTTTAATTGATAAGGATATTGAAGTTGAAGGCGGGGAGGAGTATGGATTGGATGCCCCGATCGATAGTCTTTTAATAAAGCAAGGATCTAGTACTTTTCCATTGATCTTGAGGAGAGGGGGCGGTGATGATTGTCGTTCAAGTGAGACAATGCTTCCTGAGACAACAACAGAAGATATAAAGGTTTTTTTAGATGCTTCTATGCGCCCTGCAAGCGGTTTTGCTTTAGTAACATTAAGAAGGCAGGATGGTCAGTGGTTTTCAAGGGCACATCGTAGTATAAAGTTGAATTGGGACGCCATGGAAAGAGTTCCGAGGCCTGAGCCTCCACCAATTGTTGGGAGCTTTGGGTATCCATTTGTTGGCGCTTTTAAAGGACGCATTCTATTGGATTCTGGGGAGTACTATAAGTTGAAGAATTTTATTGATGCTAAGACTTTATCATCAAGTGGAATGCAGGTTGAGCATATAAATTATTTAAATAAAGAAGAAAATAATATTTTTCTTCCTTGGGGATGGGAAAGAGGTGCTTGGGATTCTGTTAATATTGGAATGTTTGGCCCATGTAAAACAAAGGATGAAAAAGTATTGGATATGGCAACAAATTTAGGCGAGCTTTTGTTTGATTCGTTTAATAACAATAATATTGATAGGAGCATAGTATGCAAGTTAATGGGATACATGTATATTTATACTCCTGAGGCATTTGTCAATTATTTATTTGAAGCTTTTAGTGAAGACTGTGTTAAATTTCCGAACCAGATTATTGCTGTTGGTCGTGTATTTTCAAAATTGAGAGAGTTTGAAGTTTTTGTTGATTATTTTATAAAGCAGAAGCCTTATCCTAAAAAATACACACAGTGGTTTTTTTGGTCATTTATGAGATGTCTTTGCTATTATGCTGAGCCCGCACGTTTGCCGGCAGGAAAAGCACGCCAAGTTTTTCAAATTTTAATAAATTATTTTAAAGATAATATGAATAGGGGAGGCTCAAATTCAATAAAATTTGCATTAAGTGCAGTAGTTTTTGGTCTTCGCGTCAGGGAGTTAAACCGTGATTTTTTAGGGGAAAATGATTCTTTACGCAATGAGTTGGTTGAGATTATTTCAAATCTTAAGCCTCAATGTAAAGGTTTTCCGTCTACGATGTTTAAAGGGTCTGGCCTTAAGCCGAAAGAAGGAGATAATTTGAATAATTACGTTCTTCGGTTTTTAAAGAATGAGGAAACAGCAGAGGACAGAGCAGTAGCTGGTGGCCTTGCTACTAATTAATGGAGTGGATAGTCATTTATTGACCATGAAAGTGGCTAGTTTTATGTTTTAGGAAATTTTATTAGGCTGACCTGGAAGGAATCCTAGATGAAAAATGTAAAACCTTTGCATAGGTGTAAGCCTGGCGAGGGATTTCTTATTTTATGCACCTTTATTCGTTAAGTTTTAAAGAAGAGTACAGATAGTCTTTGAGATGGAATTTTAGAGAGAAAATTGTTTAAAAGATTAAGGTGATTTATATAGTTTTCCACAGCCAATTTCACGGAATTCTCACGCTTTTTTCACGGAATTCTCACGATTTGGCACGATTTTATCTGTTCTTGATGGTCTTTTTTGTGAAAACTTTAGCGTTTTCTCGTCTATAAATAACATATTTGTATTTAATGGTATAATGATATTAGGAAAGAATAAGAGAGGATGGCGCAGAAGTGTGATGATGAAAAGAAAAAAGGACGAAGAAGTCAAAGAATATTATAAAAACGGTAAGCTAAAAAAGGTCTATTCCTTAAAGGGTAAGCTAGCTAATGGCGAAGTTAAGGAATATTTTCAAAGTGGCGAGTTAAGGTGTATGTATTTTGTAAAGGATGAGATTGCAAATGGTGAATATAGAGAATATCGCAAGAATGGTAAATTAAAAGAAACATTCTTTTATAAAAATGGAAAGAGGGATGGGGAAAATAGAAAATATCGTATTAATGGAAAATTAAAGTATTCGTGTAGTTTTAAGAATGATAAAGTAAGCGGTGATTTTATAGTATATTTTAACACTGGTGAGATTAAAGCAGTCGTGCAAGCGAGATATAGTGATGCTTATGGAAAGACTATTGAATATTATAAGAATGGGAGTTTTCGGTTTAAGCTTGTTCAAAAATATGGAAAAATAGAAGGCAAAAAGATAGATTATTATTCTAATGGCAATGTAAAGAGAGTAGATTGGTATCGTGATGGAAAAAGATATCGTAGTTCTAAGACATATTTTAAGAGTGGTGAATTAAAAGCTATAATTCCTTTCAAGAATGGTAAATTGCACGGAGAAATGAAAGAGTACTATCGAAACGGAAAGTTAGGTCTTCTGATGGTTTGCAAGAATGGTAAATTGCATGGAGTGTCGAAAGGTTATTCTCGGGATGGTAAATTGGGAGTTGTTTTTCCTTTAAAGGATGATAAGTTGCAAGGAAAGATAAAAAGATATTGCTAGGGGCGGAATGGAAGGGATTTTTTATTTAAAGGAGTGAAAACCGTCGGAAGATGATTAAGTGTTTTGTCGATGCTGGCAAGCTTTGTAGGTGAATTTAACTTCTTTTGTCCATGAATTAGCTAGTGATAAAAAGAAAGAGCTTAAAAAAGAAAACGATAAGAAGGAAGAGACCTGAGAAAATGAAGAAATTTTATATTGTTATGATCATTTTATTTATAGCCTGCATTTTAGTGTCACCTGATGTATCTGCTGATTCTCAGATGGATAAAGTGAAAGGAAGTGCTCCTTTAAGTGATAAAGCGCTAGATAATTCAGACAGGGATAGTAATGGCGTCGAAAAGGCAGGGGTCTCTTTTGAAGAAAAACATAAGGATAAGGATTATATAGTATTACTCAGAGAGATCGAGGTCATACTAAGTGAAGATTATAGTTATACGACGAGAACGCATGACATCATAAAGATCCAGAAAGAGAACGGAAGAGACCTGGGAGAGAAGGCTTTTTATTATAATAGAGCTAAGGAGAACATTATTGATATCGAGGCATTTTCTGTAACGCCAGATGGAAAAAAGCATTCATTTACAAAGAAACAAGAATTTCCTATTCACGAGGAACAAATGTATTCTGATGAAAGGAAGAAGATTTTTACGATACCCGAGGTTAATATTGGGTCTGTTGTTGAGGTTAAAACAGTGAAGGAGTCGAGGCCGGAGGTTATGCCGAATAGCTATTGGGAAGAGCATTCTTTGGAGACTTTTGAGCCGATAAAGAAATTTAAAGTCAGATATGTTTTTCCTAAGTCGCTTGGGATACGGTACAAGGAATTTAATATAACTCGAAAGCCTGTTATAAAAGAAGAAGGGGCTACTGTTATATATCAATGGGATATAGATGATGTTTATGATGAGCCTAAGGATGAAGAGTATCAGCCCTTGCCGACAATGGAAAATATTGAGAATGTTTTTGAGTTTTCATCGCTGAAAAGCTGGGAGGAAGCATCCGATTGGATGCTCGAAGCGGTTAAGAGAAACCTTAAAATCACATCGGAAATTGAAGATGCGGCTAAAGAAATTTTCAAGGGAAAGAAGACGCTAAAAGAAAAAGTCAGGGCGGCAGTTGAATATCTGCAGGACAATTTTAGATACGTATCTATGTCTTTTGGAGACAATACCTATGAGCCTCATCCAACAGATGAAATATTCACCAACAAATACGGTGATTGCAAGGATATCTCTCTTTTGCTGATGGC